>Ga0224501_10004505_pt1 | contig 10989 bp, 9 predicted proteins | sample SF_Oct11_sed_USG_4_FD_169105 | JGI IMG/M metagenome (GOLD analysis project Ga0224501, IMG submission 169105) | Sediment microbial communities from San Francisco Bay, California, United States - SF_Oct11_sed_USGS_8_1 | ecosystem: Environmental > Aquatic > Marine > Sediment | place: USA...
TTGACAGTTGACAAGTCACATCAATTTGATTGATCAATTGATCGAATGAATCGTGAATAATCATTTGAACTTTGTTTGAAACAACGAACACGACACGTTCAATTCAAAACCGTGTTTGTACAACTGTTGCCTTGTCTTGTCATACTTCGGTTCATGTGAATGACAAGCGACACTGGGTCCGGCCGGGTTGCTCTGAACACTTTCTATTGCTGAAATAACTTTTAATTTAAACAACCAGTAGTAGTACTAGTACACACAAAATTCTGCAGAAGCAGATTTAGATAAAGTAAAGTTCATTTCAGTCAAGTAAATTAACTAGTAAAAACTTTGATCGTTTTAAAGAATCATACTCAGTTACCTTAAACCTTCAATCACTCAACTAGTTTGGCTCTAGAAGCTATAGCTGTAATCTAGTGCCCAACATTGTTGTCACTGGCAAATGGCAATGCTGATATGCTGCAGAACATTGGTGGTTTTGATTATGATTGGTTAAAATTCGAGTGTTGAATGTTTCAGTTCAGATTCTAAGTACTAACCAAGTCCAACATCTGCAAGCTGCTGCGGTAGATTTAATCTTCCCTTTCAGGTGCAGAATGATGCATTTACTTTTCTAATCTGTTTTTAAATGATTTTCAAGGTATCCATTGCTGGCTGTCGGCCTTCAGGGCTAGTGTTAGTCTCTCTGGCCACTTGGAATGGTCGCACTAGACATCACTTATACCAGATTGAATCAGAACAACATGCCGTGAGTTACGATGCTCTGACTGTGAATGCAGCCAGGCATCCTGGTTTTTTATGCCTAAGACCGTGCCCTTGAGATCCAACCCCATGTTAATCCCATTGTAATTAGCAGAAGGTCTGCACGGTTTGTATAAAGGTAATTTTAGGGTCCCATTTGCATATGTTCGCATTCCTTTTCAGACAGAAGAAAGAAGATGGTCGTGGCGTATGTGCATTCTTATCTCTTTTCACTGAGCACCCACTCGACTGAACGCTTTCTCACCAAGACTAGTTCAATGCCAAAAATAAGTTGTTAGGTTTGTGTCGTATGCCATTGGTATGTATTAGTGGCTCACGACACCAACTTCTGCGGTCGATCTCTTGAAGTAGACATCTCTCCAGTGCCCCAGGTTCAGACGCGTGGTGCGCTCGGTTCTCCTATCAGTACCGCCTACTTATTCTACTTATTCCCTTTTTATAGGAGAAGCGGGTAAGCACCGTGTACGGTTCGATAGCTCGAGGGTATGTAAGAGTTTCCTCCTGTCATGCTGTCCGCATGATATCCTGTCCAGCACGGTAAGTCGCCACCTGTTCAGTCTTCAAATCTCTTGCTGGTGAATTTTACCCCCTAACGGGAATCCGAGGTTTTTATTTCAATCTCTGTACTCAGGCACTAACAGCCCAGAGATATGTGACCGGGATTCGAACCCAGGTTTTCACGGTTGCAAGCCCACCGCTCTAATACTGAGGTATCGCACTGTCCCTAATTGAAAGTCACAAATGACTTTCAAACCTAAACTAAAACACCAAATTAAGCAAATATATGAGGTTATTCATCCAAAATTATTGCCACTCGTATCGGTGTTCGTTTGTCTTATGTGTGCTCACCAGGAGCGTCGCTAGAGTGATTCGAATCACAACTCGACTGCCTGTCACTGGATGTGGTAAGTCAAATACAGAAATGAATGATGAACACATAGACACACCCCTTATGTGCCACCTCTGCAATGGGAGGTTAACTATATGCTCCTCCGTGACCCTGAGATCTTTGTACTTTAATAGAGAATGGACCTGGGAGATTGTCCCAAGATACACGACCACGCTCTTCGAGCTGACTACGAAGCTGCCTCTTCACAGAAAGACTATTTCTACGACATCGGTAATGCTCCCTTTGAATGCTGGTCGCCGCCATAGATGTAGTGTATATCTGGGTGAGGGATATGTGACGGACTGTCTGCTTAATTGATTTCACTAACATTGGGTTGACCCATCATACATGGATGACCAAACTTGCCCGACCAGACACCAAGCTTAAAACTCGGAAATTTTGATAAACCGGCTTTGATTCATGACATTTAGTTCACTTTGAGGCCAATTTTTCATATATGCCCTTGACCTACTGTATGACTGCTCTATGAACCCGGTCTGTTGTGATGTTTTCTGGTAGTTTTGAGCGCCGTCTGCATCTTGTAGATGCCATGGAACACCTGGATCAGTTCATAACAGACTGCGATCGCCGAACAGAAATCGCAAAGAAGAAACTGAAAGAAACTCAGGACGATCTCACTGAGGAAGCCACGAAAAAGGTGAGAGATTAACAAACTCTCCTCTGTGACTTGTCGAGTCGTTAATTGGGATCAGTTCTATTTTACATGGTAGGCATAATTAAGGACTAGACAGTACACTAGACCAAATAATTTCGCGATTCAGTGCATAGGCCGCAGGCAGTCTGGTTTGTTAGAAAGGCTATGAAGATTGAAATATTGAAATAAACCAATTCACTTTGTCTGCAATGCGGTTGAGCTCTGTTGAAAGTGTTGGTCAGGGGATTTTTTTCCAAAATGACCTGATTACTGTTTATCATGCAGAGACTATTTATTTATATTCACTTCAATCAATGACAAATGAAACTGTTCTTCCGAGATTGTTTGCAGTTTGGAGTTGTTTTCACTTTTATATTTTGAAAGAGAGAGTATAACTCCGTTGTTGATGGTAAATATCGCCTGGTATGCTTTGCTCAAGGAAGTGCAACTCTGAACAAGGGGTTCTGCTCTACTGATGTGATGTCAGATTGTCGTGCAACTTGATGCACGCGACACCTTCACATGCTCTATTTGGCAATAGTCAGTGTACGATTTTACATTTAAAAAAAGTATTTGTTTAATTTAAATTACTTATTATTCCAGTCGCATAGTTTTCTTTGAATTGTGGTTTTTATAATCCTCATATTTTTCGATCGGTATTTTCAATTATTTTCGTTGCATATTTTTAGTTCATTACATTTTTACGTCTCATTCGCCCCTAATACTATTCGATTGGTGATTATAATTTGTATGTATTATTCACGTCTGCTACTGGGTTAATTTCAGGCAGATGATATACTCCAGTTGGGTGAGGAGATCGGTACGAAACTGTCCAAAGCTGAGCAGCTTGGTGCAGAAGGTAACGTCGAGGAGTCGATGAAACTCCTCAATGAGGTCGATGAACTTAACAAGGTCAAACTGGAGGCAGAGGTGAGTTCACCTCCCCCTGGCAATGGTGGGGAATCGTGACGTGTCTTGTGAGTGCATACTTACATCCTGCGGTCAAATTTCTAACCTAGGTATGGGTTCGACTGAGAGGAGTGTGGCCCCACCTTAATGAATAATGTAGACAGAAATTTATTGCAAAATTCTAAGGCACAATGTGAGCTTGGCCGAAACTGATTCCGAGTTTAACTCTACTGGGCTAAATCATATGTGTAGTTTGTTTGTATTGAACATGTGTGTAAAATGGAGACAACATGGCCAGTTGGCAACAGTTAGAAGTTGACTTGCATAAGCTACAATCCCTTCGTTTAGCGGGTGTAAAGCGAAACTCGTCCATCGATTATGGCAGATAGTTTAGGTAGATTTGAGTCACGATGCACTGACACCTAATGCCTGACACTTTCCCAACAGACTTCCAGCATTGCTATTAGTCGAGGCGAACTCCGGATAGCAATAAATCGCGAAAAAAATCTGTCACCGGTTGGTCATTAGGTCAAGCTAATGATGCAAAACTAAACCTGGTCTATGATAACACGTTATGACACTAATCACTCGCTAACTTGGGAACGTATACGCAGGGATCATAATTGCTGGTGGCATTTTTTTGACAACACCATTATTCTGTTGCGTATTACAAAGATGCCATTGTCAGTTGGAATCTGTGTTTACCAGTAGCTGTAATGTTTTGTGACGCATGTCTGATTTTAGACCAAGTAAGTCACTGCTCAAAATCAGGAATAAAAACAGTGCCTGAAATTCCCTTCAATATGACCCGGATGACTCTTAAGACTTCCATTGGTATCTCTTAATCAAGCCTTGTGAAGATTGGTATCAGAAATCTTGGTGCAATGGATATATTTTGGTTCACCTAGCTGTCCGGTGTGTTCCTCCCCTGCCTCGCAATAAGGCAAACTCAGTGCTTCGGATGACAATCAATGTAATGTAATCTAATGTAATTTAGTTGCAACATCAATATCATTTCAGATGAAATAATATTTCACCGATGTACAAATAACCAATAAAAAATATTTGCTGCAAAATCGAATATTAGTTAATGTTAAAGTTGAACTTTTATGAAATCTTCCTGAGCATCAGAGTCATCGCACGGAGTCATTGTCAGCGGGTATCATAACTAGCCACACGCTGTCATTGTCAGCGGGTATCATAACTAGCCACACGCTGTCATTGTCAGCGGGTATCATCACTACCCACGCGCTGTCATTGCAGGAGGATTTTAAGAACTCAATGCCGGCATCCACGTATCAGCAGCAGAAGCTACGAGTGTGCGAGGTTTGCGGTGCCTATCTTGGCATTCACGACAATGACCGACGATTGGCCGACCACTTTGGTGGAAAACTGCACATCGGCTTCATAGAAATTCGCGAGAAACTGGATGAATTGAAGGTACTTGACGGTTCTGTTCTCATGCGCTCGCTTGATGTAGTCCGCTCTCCATTGGTGATCCTCCCACGCCATGGTACGGTGATTGGGCCTGCCATCCGATGAGTTATTGTTGACTATCACACAGGGTTTGTAAACTCAATGAATCAGCAGTATTTATTTCCCTGAATGCCAGGTATCGATTATCATCATTTCCCGATCATATCTCGGCCACAATCTGATCCCCTATCTATCGGTTACAGCATACACGCGAACCAGTTCCCTCACCATGTAATTTATCCGTCTTTTACTGCCTGCCTGCACAGCCCGCAGCCACTCAGCGTGTTTGGCCACGGACTGTCAGTGTTGTGTGACCCTCTCGCCATAATAGATGTTTCCTGGTCTGCTATTACTGACACGGATTACACCTATCGAGGCCCATGACCCGGCCGCGGGCTCAACACCAGAGGAGCCGACCCCTGTGCGAGATACGACCGGTGGGAATAAACTGTATCCCGATTCCCTATCATCAACTAGCCATCTGGCTTTTGTTTTTACCGAGTTTTGAAACGGCTGCCGAGTTTAGTTGATGTGGAAGTTTGCCCCTTCAGCGGAATTTCTTTTCTCCGCATTGATAGAAAGTGGTAGACGATCGTCGGGCTGAAAGAGACCGAGTGAGAGAAGAGCAGGTGAACGCTAGACGTTCTGAGAGAGACCGGTCAAGATCGCGTAGTAGGAAACGAGACCGGGGTGACAGGTAAGCCCCTTCTAAACAGAGTGCATCAGAAGACAAGGGATCACAGAAAGGGTCTGCGTGTGCATTATTGGTGGGCAAATCATGCTGTCGGTGTAATGTTGTTAATGTGACGTTATTAGCAAGACATCATGGATGTGACGTTATTGTTGCGTATCGTGACAGTTGTGTAACTGATACGGCTCATGAGTTCAGCTTCATTGGTCACCTACTCAAACGCGGCTGATCTCCGCTGCATCGGGTCCTGAGGAGCTCACAAATCACATTGATGGGATTCATAGTCGAGAAAATATGCCGAGTACGGCCAACCCTTTGTGCACTGGGCGACCCGGGCCATTCATCTCCCTAACTGCCGGGTTCCGGTAAACGACGGCCTCGGCTCCAGTTGCCACTTGTGTCGTGAATCATTAGCAGCCAGTCTCCAATTCCAGAAGATGGACGGGTCTGTCTGCTCGCGTGATTGGCTGAATCGAGCCAACACACAAAATTCCCAAATGTTTCACTATTAGGAAAAAAACTCACAAATGGATAAATGCAATGTCGTGTCTGGCGGACTCAAATTGTTTGTTGCTGCTTATTCAGAATTGTCAAGGGTTTACTCAACACTTTTTTGATGATGAAATAGTGAAAGGCTGCTTTTGCTGGGAAAATAAAGCGTTGCTTGGGGCAGGAAGTGGCTGGCTCTGTCATTTCCATTAATCCTCTCGTCCTGGGAAATCTCGGCCGCGATTATCCCGTGCCGAGTTTAGCTTGGTGCAGATCGCAATCAGGCCTGGGAGAGGAATGAGAAATCATTAAATTGGGATGGGTTTAAACCCGAGTCAAAACCTGGGCCGCTCTACTTGAGATGGCCGAGTGAGATAGGAGACGAAAGCCGCCCAGGGGTGGGTACAAAATTCTCGACCGCCAAGCACCTGGGCTGTCCGTGCACTCAATCCCCATGAGCGCACTCTGAAAATTTCGTCCGCTACCTTTCGCGCTCGCTACCCGATCTTCCCATCAGCATGCGACAATTAGTGCCAGACTTCTCGGGTGTGTAGCAATAATACTATCATATAACAGGAGCCACTGTATTGATATAGCCTAGTCATTATTACCGCGCCACGCGAACTCGACAATGCCCGCGGTCATTGGATACAACAATTTTGGCGATGTGAACCTTCCTAACGCTTATCAGCCAGCGGTGTGGTTATTGCTTCTGCTCATGGCTCCCACCATATATTAGTATATTGTATACTGTACGGTGTTGGGTTCTCACTAATGGTATCATTTTTCTTTCGCAGAAGAAGACGCAGCCGATCACCTCGCCGACGCCGAAGCAGAAGTCGGGAAAGACGAAGGTAAGTATCCTGCTGCCAGACTCGTGTACCCATTTGCAATAGCGCCCAGCCTAACTCGCGTTACCAGCCGCATAGACATCGTTTGAATTGCTGTATATATGGAATCTTGTATGAAGTGTTGGAAAATCGGGAATGTTTTGCAATGTAAAAGATTCACTTCCCTCGTTATTCCCCCCTCATTCCCATGTCTTTTTTATACTGATATTTTTATGGGTCAGTCAGCGTACTCTAGTAACATTAACACCATAATTTGGATAATTTTGTCATCCCAACCCTCGGGCTAGTTAGTGCAAAAATCTGATTGTAGGATTGAGAAACAATGTGTGCGAATGAAAAATTATTTCAGAATTTATCCCGTGTGTACTCAACATATAGTTAATCCCCGTTCGCTATAGGTCTCGGGACAGAGGCAACAGAAGGTCACGGTCACGTGAAAGAAAACGCTCTCGGGATCGCGGCGGCCGACGCAGAAGCAAGTAAGACCTTCCCCCTCCACACACCCTCTCCACACACACGCCCGCAACCAAACCACTCCCTCCCCCGTCACGCCCTAGCAGAATCACTAACAAACCCATCATTCACCTTCACGCTACCGGGTTCTGTGGTCAGGGAAATGGTTTTGACTGCGGGTAAAAGTTCATTCAGCAATTCCAGGCCTCACTGATTAGCGGGTTTGCGGAACAACTCAGCCAGAAACCACAGGAAATCATCTGGAAAGCTACGCCTGGCTCCCGTTCGCCCGCCCACCAGCCGTGTGTAAAATTGTGCATTCATCCAACTCCTCATCGAGTGGCTGACTGACCACGAATACCTGGACTCACCCTCCCTTCTTTCTTACCCTGGTCTGTGCTGTGCTTCCAGGCAGCAGTGGAGGGCTCTCCAGGGGGCATTTTTGTGGCGCGTTGTCGGTAACCCTGACAGCGAGACCAGCAGCCGTACGCTGTGATCGCTATCGTGGCTCCTGTGTATACTTCTCGCTCTGATCTGAACGTGGCTAATTAGGCGAATCGGTGACACAAATCGATCTGGCATTGTCACAAACATTCTCTCTCTCATCTCTCACACACCCCCATATATTGGTATCTCTCATTATTCTGTGCATTAAGGATTTGTTTTTTGGAAATTTCATTTTATATGGCAACTAAATATCCATGGAAATCAGAGATTCTATCTCGTCAAGCCGGTGCCAGAAACAGAATCTGGTAGCCAGTTCAGGTCAGAAATCCAGGGTAATATGAAACAAAAAACTGTTAAACGCAAGCTAAGCGTTGGTTACTGTTTGTAGATCTAGAGAGAGGAGATCCGGCTCTCAATCACTGGAGAACGGAGCTAGTAGGGATTAGATACGAACCGCGCTGTCGCCAATTCTTACTCTGTATATTTTAGTTTAGGTCTTGATCAGTCCAACATATTCAGCACAATCCAACCATACGCGTAGTAAATCCCTTCTCCCAGAATTGGTGTGAAGTTACACGATGAAATGACAGCTGACTAACTCTCTCGGCTCTTTGTGTCAACGAGCATACTTTTTGGTCATTATTTTGTTTCATTCCTCATGTTATCAAATGGCATTATTAAAATACAAAAATTTACCAACGCCCAGTTCTTCAGCAATTATTGTGTCACTCAGGTTTGTCATAGTTGTGTTGGTTTTCGCTTATTATTACTAGAAGAGTAACATCCGGCAATGAGTGATTCTGTACTTGATATCATAATAACCAATGATTACCGGTAGGGATTCATGTCTGTCAGTGATACAAACTGGTGCTGGTATGTTAAGCCTTTTTATTTAGTACCATGGGTGTGCTCATAGCAGGTCTTTTAGTGGGGTCAGTAATTTACGTTTTATGAATGCTTATTTGGTCCATTATATTTGAAGAAAGCAATTAAATTGCTCATAGAGCTAAATTTACAAAATATTCTGCAAGGGGGAAAGAGTTGTGCTCATCCAAATCGCGTAAACGGATTCAGTAAAGCCCCAATGGCCATGCGCCATTTATTCACTATAGGGTTTATCTTTAGGTTAAGTGCATGCATGTAAGAATTACTGGTCACGCCAAGAGAATTTTTATTCCTGCTGTCATTATTATTGTTTGACCTACGTGTGGGTGGAGTTTGCGGATACTCTCACCAGCCAATGACAATCCACCAGCCTCTCTTTGAAACAAATGGAAAACCAAAATATATTCCATGAAGTTAAAAGGCCTTCTGAGTGATTTTTATTTGGCCACCTCCGTCACCTCATCGTGCTGGCCACATATTTTGACACCTATTAGGTACATAACACTTCGCGAAAGTTCAACTGCTCCACTTACATTTTTGGCACTTAACCTCTGATAACAATCTGCCTCGTATGCTCCTTTACCTGGGATGATCTCCGTACTAGTGTCCATGAGCCAAGGTATCAAGAATTATATCACATCTGAGATTGATCTCGCAGGCGGCTGGACTTCAGAATGTAAACCCAACTCAATACAGCATCTCCATGTCTCTGACTTCAAGCGAAATGTTGTCTCAAATCCGCCAACAGATACTTAAAGATGAAGATTTTAATGCGAGATCATGATCAATGGGTTTTCTTCTAGTGTAGAGATGGGCAAAAAAAATATAAATTTATATCAAGACTGAACATAAATGATATCTGAACCCGATCTTGGGTAAAATGGCGCCAAACTTCGGTCAGTTGTTTCATTGAGCAGATAAACTTATCAATTCTACTTTATGGCCAGTATCGATTGGTCCACGTAAACTTCTTAGTTTGGCTATTGAACGCGAAAAAACTGAAACATGGAAGACACGATGTAGCGATTCCATTTATGTGATAATGTTGCGGGTGTGGGAACCACTAGCTGCAGTCCCCATCAGAGTGCTTAATTAGATACATAAAGGACCAGCAATGCTATGTCACTGGGTGTCAGCTAAATCCATTATTACTATTGGCTATGACTACTACAAATATCTAATTCAATCGAAATCTTAATTCAGGTGAAACCACTATTGAATCCTAATTTTTTTAGATGTTCTTATATTCCATGTATAGGCATTCATTTTGAAGACTTTTCACTTCTGAAAACAGAGCAGCCTGGTCAGTTGGTTGCACTGTATATCATGCCAATATATAATGTAGAATTCAGTGCAGAAGTTTTTCTAAGAGAGTGTTACCACTAATCTGGCGCCAATTCAACCTAACTGGCTATACAACTCCTAACTCACACCCCCATATTATCATCAACAGTTGTTAACTAGGTCATGAGATTTTAAGCGCGAATCTGAAAAATGAGAGATAGTTTGTGTTATTACCCTACGAATGAAAGGGTTGTAGTTCTACTAGGGTAAAAATGGGAATAAAAACCTCCACAGCAGCCCGGTCATCCATTGAGCCAGCCACTGGTTGATAACAATACGACCATCTAAAACTTTTGAATACTGTCTGTCGCTTTCCCCAGTCTGGCCCACTCATATAAATCAGCAACCTGTAGGATTATATTATATAATTGCATGACGGCCACTTATGTATGGTGAGAGAATTTCCTAGCAGTGGTTTGATGAGTACATGCATGAAGAAATCCAATGATGGGTTATGGGATTTGCCGATAAACCACATATGAGAATCCCATGCACTCACTACACAGACCATGTCCCGTTCAGTTTATGGTGATTTTTGTCTTGGCTTTTACGGTTCATCGTCTTGAACATCATTAACTAACAGTGAATTTTTAATGACGAATTTAAATGGAAAATGGGATAGCTGGCTGGTTCAGTGGCTAGAGCGCTTGGCTTAAGACTAAAAGATCCTGAGTTCAAGTCCTATAGCCACGCTGAGACCCCACTATGAGAATGAGCTCCTCACATGATTCCTATTTCCTACCGATCCAACAAGCCTCAGGCTTAGGAGGTCTGTTAAATAGGATGGCCAAGTTCCCGAGTAGATTAACAAAACCCTATTTTAATAGAGGGTGTAAGTTGGATCACCACCGTAACCAGCCATGCTGGTGTCTAAACATCCTGTATTACAAGGTATTCTTTTATGGAAGGGTGATGCAGACTTTGAGATAATAATCTGGGGCCTGTTTCCTGTCCTTACGAGGGGTCTTACCTATATCTCAGGTATAGATTGGCATCATACTGCACTCATCTATACCTGTGTTAAACCCTTATGTCAAAGAGGGTTCGTTCTCTAGGGAAGTCACCACTGAACCCGACTGAATCATGATTCTGTCTTATCTGAGTATAGATCACAACATACTTGAGAAGATGGACCAGGCCT
>Ga0224501_10004506_pt1 | contig 10989 bp, 11 predicted proteins | sample SF_Oct11_sed_USG_4_FD_169105 | JGI IMG/M metagenome (GOLD analysis project Ga0224501, IMG submission 169105) | Sediment microbial communities from San Francisco Bay, California, United States - SF_Oct11_sed_USGS_8_1 | ecosystem: Environmental > Aquatic > Marine > Sediment | place: USA...
GGCTTCGCCGATCACCACCAGGCGGCTTTGGCGCGCTTCGCCATCCCCCCACGACCGGTCGTAGTAACGCTCGATGCGGGGACCGGCGGCCTGGACCACGTGACGCATGTCGCTGCCCGGCACATGAACGAAACCCTTGATGCGCAGGATCGGGTGATCGCGGATGGCGGCGGCGATGCGGGATTCAAGGGCCGCCGGATCGGCGACGTCGGCCAGGGCGACGATGAAGCTGTCGAAATCGTCGTGGTCGTGTTCGTCTTCACCGTCGTGGCACGACGGACGCGCCGCCAGGTCGTCTTCCGCTGCCGCCTTCAGCCCCAGCAACACCTCGACGCTGACCCGGCCGTGGCGGGTGGAAAGAACGTGGACGCCCTCGCGCACCTGGGCGGTGATGTCGCTTTTGACCCGGGCTTCCTCGCCATCGACCAACAGATCGGACTTGTTCAACAGGATCATGTCGGCGGCCAGTAATTGGTCGGTGAACACCTCTTCCAACGGGTTATCGTGTTCGTACGATGGGTCGGCATCGCGTAGGGCCTGCACGGCCACGGGATCGTCGGCGAACAGTCCGGCGGCGACCGCCGGACCGTCGACCACGGCGATGACGCCGTCGACCGTCACTTTCGAGCGCACTTCCGGCCAGGTGAAGGCCTTGATCAGCGGCTTGGGCAAGGCTAGGCCGGAAGTCTCAATCACGATGTGATCGGGCGGCGTGTCCCGGTTGAGCAGGCTTTCCATGGTTGGCAGAAAGTCGTCGGCCACCGTGCAACAAATGCAACCGTTGGCCAGTTCCACGATGTCGCCTTCGTCGCAGCTTTCGATGCCGCAGCCGGTGAGAATTTCACGGTCGATGCCAAGATCGCCGAATTCGTTGATGATCAGCGCGATCCGCCGCCCATCGGCGTTTTCCAAAAGGTGACGGATCAAGGTGGTCTTGCCGGCGCCTAAAAAGCCGGAGATCACGGTAGCGGGAATTTTCATGACGTTTCTTCTTTTACGGTTACCGGTATTCCCGCCACGACCAACACGACACGCTTGGCGGCGGCGGCGACTGTCTGGTTCATGGCCCCGGCGGCGTCGAGATAGGCCCGCGCAAGCGCATTGGCGGGAATGACACCGAGGCCGGTTTCGCTGCTGACCATCACTACCGGAAAAGTAAGGGTTTTGACGACGGCGACAAGGCCTGCGGTTTCTTCAGCCACATCCCGGCCGGCGGCCAGCAGGTTGGCGGCCCAGATGGAAAGGCAGTCCACCAGCACCGGCACCCCGCCATCCAGCGCCTTCAGGGCGCCCGCCAGATCGAGGGGTTCCTCAACGGTGGTCCAGGACGCGCCCCGGCGCTGTCGATGGATTTCGATTCGCGCCGCCATTTCCCGGTCGCCGGCTTCCGCCGTCGCCACATAAACCGCAACCCTATCGTGGCCGATCAGGCTTTCCGCATAGGCACTTTTGCCCGAACGCTGCCCCCCCAGAACCAGGGTCAGCGGCGCCAGGGAGGCGGGAGTAAGAACCATCCTATACGCTCCCCACCAACGCTACCGCGGCGGCCGGTTGAGAACGTTCACCCGCCAGACACCGCCCAGGCCCTGGAGAATGCGTTCCGGCACATGGTCAAGCCGGGTCAGCGACAGGTTGTCGATGCGCACCGCGATGGCGTGTTCCGGCGGCAGGGCGAGGGCGAGGGCGACGGCGGCGCGAATGGTGCCGCCATGGGTAACGGCGACGATGTCGCGACCACGGTGAGTGTCGTTAAGCCGGTCGATGACGGCGGCAACCCGGGCGATCAGATCGGCGAAGCTTTCGCCGCCGGGGGGCGGAGTTTCCAGCGGGCTGTGCCAGAATTTTTCATGAACTTTCCCGTCGGCGGTTTTGATGTCGTCCCAGGTCGAACCTTCCCAATCGCCGAAGCTCTGTTCGGCGAAATCCACTTCTTCCAGCGGCTCCGGCGCCACCAGGCCGGCGGCGCGGATGGTCGCCGCCGTCGCCTTGGCCCGCTGCAAATGACTGGTCACCCAGACCGCGCCCTCGGGCAGAAGCCCGGCCAGCGCCCTGAAAGAATCTTCGTCGGAAGTATCGCAAGGCACGTCCCGCTGGCCGTAGATACGCCCACCGTAATCCACCACCGGGGCATGACGCACCCACCACCATCTGGTCACTTTATTACTATCCATTTGCTCCGCCATACGTTCAGCCCGCCGCCGCCGCGATTAAAAGGGAAATTTCCGCCAGTTGCTGGTACGCACCGAGCACATCGCCGGTTTGGCCGCCGATCTGGGCGCGGGCGATGACGGAAAACAGAATGAACACCCCGGCCACCGTAGCCAAGGCAAAAAATCCGCTGAACGCGCCCAGCAGCAACAGCACCGCCAGACCACCGATGATGCCGGCCAAGAAGATATCCCTGTCCGCCGGTTTTCCTGCCGCCGCGCCCAAGCCTTCATCGCGGGCGGGCGGCAGCACGGCCATGGCCAGGGGAAGCACGGCGCGCGATGCCATGGCGGCGGCGACCATGGCCGCGAGGGCCGCCGCCGTGCCGGCATTGGCGGCGACGCCGGCGATGAGGGTGGCGCGCAGACCGAGGCTAAGCACCAGGGCGAGGACGCCGTAAGTGCCGATCCGGGAATCGCGCATGATGGCGAGCTTATCTTCCCGGTTCCTGCCGCCGCCGAATCCGTCGGCGACATCCGCCAGACCGTCTTCGTGCAGGGCACCGGTCACCAGCGCCGACGCCCCCAAGGCCGCAAGTGCGGCGGCCAGAGGCGCCAGGCCGATCAGTTCGGCCGCCATATAGACCGCCGCCGCAACCCCGCCGACGCCAAGCCCGATTAGGGGAAAGGCACGGGCGGCTTCACTTAAAGGCCGCGCCCCGTTGGTTTCATTCAGCCGGATCGGCAGGCGGGTCAAAAAGAACGCCACCAGAGCCAGGTCCGAACCCCAGCCTTTTAAAATGCCCCGATCGATGCCCAGGCCGAACCCATTGGCGAATCCCCGGTTCACGGATTCGGTCAAATCCTTGCCCGTGCGTTTCAGTTTTTCACCGATTTCGCTGACGTCCGGCATGGAGTTTCGGGCCTTTTCCTCAAGGTGTTTGGTCGAAAGAATTTTATCCGTTATAGCTGTCGGCCATCTTATCAGAAAGGCCCTCCCCGCAATGAACTCTATTCCCGCCGTCAAAACGCTTGATGACGTTCGCGCGCTGCTCCGCGATCTTCCCGGCCCAGACAAGACGGCGGCGGAAGCGGCGGAAGCCCGCGAACCGCAACTGACCAAGCCCCGGGGCTCCCTGGGGCGGCTGGAGGAACTGGCCCAATGGCTGGCGGCCTGGCAGGGGACCCATCCGCCGGCCATGGATAATCCGGCGGCAAACGTCTTCGCCGGCAATCATGGAGTCACGGAGCAGGGCGTTTCCGCCTTTCCCGCGGAGGTTACCCATCAGATGGTGGCCAACTTCGAACATGGCGGTGCAGCCATCAATCAACTATGCAAAACCTTCGGCATCCGGCTTCGGGTCGAGGCACTTGACCTGGACACTCCCGTCCGCGATTTCACCCGCGCCCCGGCCATGACCGACTCGGAATGCGCCCGGGCCATGATGTTGGGCATGGAAACGGTACCGGATGCGGCGAATGTTTTGTGCCTGGGCGAAATGGGGATCGGCAACACCACTTCGGCCGCCGCCATCGCCTTTGGCCTTTACGGCGGCGACGCCCAGATGTGGACCGGGCCCGGCACCGGGGTCAGCGGGAAGGCGCTTTCCAACAAGGCCGTTGTCGTAGGCGACGGCGTGCGCCTGCATAAAGACGCAATGCGCGACGGCCTGGAGGTGCTGCGCTGTTTGGGCGGGCGAGAACTGGCGGCCATCGCCGGCGCGGTGATCGGCGCGCGGCTGAAAAAAATTCCGGTGTTGCTTGACGGCTATGTTTCTACCGCTGCCGCCGCCCCTTTGCAGACGGTCAACCCGGCGGCGCTGGACCATTGCCAGGTGGCCCATGTCTCGGCCGAGCCCAGCCATCGTCTGTTGGTCGAAAAAATCGGCAAGCATCCGCTCCTGGATCTGGGCATGCGCCTGGGCGAAGCCTCGGGCGCGGCGCTGGCAGTGGGCATCCTTAAGGCCGCCGTCAACTGCCACGCCGGCATGGCGACCTTCGCCGAAGCCGGGGTCAGCGACGCGGACTGAGGCTTACTTTCCCTATTCCCCCTGTTGCAGCAGCAGCCCCTTGACGCGGGCAATGCGGAACATGTGCAGGAAAAAGCCGGTGGTGGCGGCAAGGTAAAGCACATTGAGTCCAGCCGCGTTGAGGAACAGATCCATGCGGAAGGTATCTTCGAACAACACCGCGCGCATGCCTTCAAACACATGGGACGACGGCAGCGCCAGGGCGACAGGCTGCAACCAGGTGGGCAGGGTTTCAATGGGGTAGTAGATGCCTGAAAATGGCGCGACCAGGAAGATGCCGAGCCAGCAAAGCGATTCCGCACCCATGCCGAAGCGCAGCACCAGGGCCGAAACCAACAGCCCGACACTCCAGCCCATAACCAGAAGGTTGACGAAAAAAGCGGCCAGCGGCGGTCCCAGTTGAAACACCCAGACGTCGTAGAGCGGCATCGCCAAAAACGCCGCCGGCGCCACGCTGATCAGGGTGCGGATGGCGCTCATCGCGGTCAGGGACGCCACCAGTTCATAGGGGCGGAGCGGGCTGACGAACAGGGAGCCCAGGTTGCGCGACCAGATTTCCTCGATGAACGACAGGGATAGGCCAAGATTGGACCGGAACAGCACGTCCCACAATAAGACAGCGCTGATCAGCACGCCGGCAGATTCCGCCACCCAGGAACTGTGGCCGAGGAAAAACTTGGTGATGAACCCCCACAGGATCATCTGCATGGTCGGCCAATAGGCCAGCTCCAGCACTCGCGGCCAGGAACCGCGCAGAATATAAAGATGCCTGAGAATCATGGCGCCGAGGCGGCGCCAGGAAAAGAGCGCCGCCGGCGCGTGGATGTCCTTTTCCCGGCTCATGACGCGCTCCTGGCAGCGGAATCGCGTTTGCGGGCAATATCGAGAAACACCTGCTCCAGCGTGTCGCAACCGAATCGGCTGATCAACTCGCGAGGCGAGCCGCGGTCGACAATGGCGCCGTTCTTCATCATCAGCACCATGTCGGCGAGCCGTTCCACCTCGGCCATGTTGTGGGACGCCAACACGATGGTCGCGCCCGTGCGCCGCTTATAGGCTTCGAGATGGCCGCGCACCCAATCGCCAGTATCCGGATCCAGGGAGGCGGTCGGTTCGTCCAGCAACAAAAGGTCCGGTTCATTCAACAAGGCCTTGGCCAGCGCGACACGGGTTTTCTGTCCGGCCGACAGGATGCCGGTGGGCCGGTCGAGAAACTCAACAACTTCCATGTCACGGGCAACGCTCTGCACCCGCTCCCGGGCCCGGTTGACTCCGTACAGATTGGCATAGACGTTGAGGTTTTCGCGCACCGTCAGGCGCCGGGGCATGTCCACATACGGCGAGGAAAAATTCATCCGCGGCAGCACCCGGTAACGATGCCGCAGCATGTCTTCGCCGAAGATGGTGACGGAACCCGACGTCGGCAGCAACAGGCCGAGAAGAATGGAAAGGGTCGTCGTTTTACCGGCGCCGTTGCCGCCGAGAAAAGCGGTGGTCGACCCGGCATCGATGGCAAACGACAGAGAACTGATCGCGGTGACGGAATCGAACCGCTTGGTCAGATCCCGGGCAGAGACAACGGTTTCTCTTTTGCTTCCGGACATGGGCAACCTAGTGGATAAAATCTAACATATTTGCAGTGGGTGTGCTTCGTGCTGAAAATTACTTAACGGTAAGACCGGGGCCTTTTGACCTTGAGCAGTTCACGGCGTCGTAAATCATCGGCGTGGATGGTTTCGATCTGTCGCCCTTGGAACAGCACGATACCGACCGTGTGGCCGAAACGGATAGCCTCTTCGCTGTCAACCCGGCACATGATGACCCGGCCCGACCCGGCCCGGGCAATGAGCCGCCGCAGATGGTCGATCTCTTCCTCTTCGAAATCCATCATTGAATAATGCCAGATCATTTTTATGAAATCGGCGCCAAGGCGCTCACGATCAACCAACGGCAAGGTCATATGCGTCAACCCATCAATGCAAACCCGATAGCCTTTATCCTGCACGAATTCCCGGGCGAACATGTAGGCGCCCAAATCGGCGAAGACATCGACCTTCTGCAATTCAACGATCATGGCCCCCCGGCGGCTGGCGGGAATGCCGTCGTTAAAATCCTGAAACTGTTGCGACAGAAGGGTTGAAACATTCATATTGCAGCTGATGTCACCTTCAATGGCGGGGCCGTCATTCTTGTTCAACATGGAGAGCATGCGCCGGTCCAGCGTTTCCGTCAGATGCTGAAACAGCCACCGGTTGGACGTCAGGTTGACGCCGGGAATCAGCGTTTCCTGCAGATCCTTGATCGAAATAAACAACTCACTGAAAAGCGCGTCGGGAATCATATCCGGGCCGATACCGCACACGAACTGACGCCGCACCATGTTGGACAGATCGGCGCGGACCAAAGCCTGTTCAATCCGCTCGAGAACGGCCGGAGTCAAGGGCTCTCCGGTTTCCTGTTTATCCTTCAGCGCCTGACGGGTATTGACCCGTTTGCGTTCTTTTTCCTCTTCCTGTTTCTGTTCAATATCCACCAGGCTTTGAACAAGGTAGAAAAATTCATCGTACTGGGTTTCAACGTTGTACCAGGTATCGAAAACCAGATTGGAATCTTCCTCTTCCACCAACAACGGATCATCGCTGAAAAGAAAATGAATCCTTTGCACCACGGTTTCAACCTGGATCTGGGATTCGGATTTGTAAATAAATACGAGATCCGAATTGCGCAGGGTGAAAAGCTGTCCCTGCATGGATTGGACCAAGGGCTCGAAACTGCTGGCGGCGGCGCGGATGTGTTGTTCGCGGCGGTTGTAAGGCTGCAGCCCCGATAGGTGAAGATGCACGGAGCCCCGGCCGTGCCTGTGCTTTTCCAGTCGGCGGGCGTAATCCAGGAGCAGGGCTTCCTGCCCGCCGCCGCGCCCTGAAATGTTCGGCGACATCGCCATCACATAACCCCCTTGGCCTGCAGGGCGGAAATCAGCTTGTCGATATAATGGCCCTGATAACGATGAATGCCGAGGCCAAGCCCCCATTTTACGGCATCTTCGGAATCAACCCGGGACAGGATCACCCGGTCTCTTCCGCTGGCTTGCACCACGTCGCGCATTTCAACCATTCGGTCTTCCGGAACATTGCCGGAAAATTCCGGGCCCCAGCTTATCTTTACCAGGTCGGTTTGCAAGACTCCGGGATCGAAGAACTGCAATGACATGGGGGTCAGGCCATCGACAAGAACCGTGTATCCGAGGTCGCTGAGCACATCACGTGCATAGGAGAACGCCCCCATGTCGGAAAAAATGTCAATCAGATGGAATTCGATAACCACCTTGCCGGTGTTTTTTCCGATGCTTTTATGAAAATGCTGAAACTCCCGCGACAAAATGGTGCTGATGTTTAGGTTGAGGCTGATTGGTATGTCGGTATCCTTGAATTGCTTACGCGACATAATCGCCAGCACACGCTTGTCCAGAGCTTCGGTCAAATACTGGAACAACCAAGGATTTGCGAACAGGTTGACGTCGGGAGCGATCCGCTGTTGCAGTTCCGACATGGACACGAAGTGTTCGCTGAACAGAAGACCCCCGTCATTAAGGGAAAGAATTTTTACGGCGAATTGCTGTCGGATCATATCGGAGATCCGCGCATTGACCAGTTTGTTGCTGATCTCGGAAAGATTTCCGGGATCAAGGGAAACACCGGTCATTTTCCGTGCCGCGGGTTTGGATTGCTTGACCTCCAGCTTAGGTTCCGCACCGCTCGCCATCGATATGATCACGGCCTTGAACGCGGAATAGTCCTTGGGTATGCCCAAATCGTACCAGGTCGAAAACTTGTCATCTTCTCCGCTGCTGCCGGACGCCGCCAGTGGATCTTCGCTGAACAAAGCGCGGGCTCTGTAAACGGCTTGTTCCACGTCCCGAACCGGAGCGTCGCGGCAAATAAGAACAAGATCGCCGTTGGCGCAGCGGTACAACAGCGCGTCCGCGCTCGTCATCAGCGAATCAAAGGAACGTGCGGCGATCTGGATGAAGTTGGGCTTGCGGTTGACGGCACGAAGTTTGGACAGGTGGATGTGGATGGCATAATACCCTGCTCGCACATTGCCGATGCGGCGCAGCTGTTCCACGATCAGGCGGTCCTCACCGGAGGACGCCTGAAGGGATCCGCTCATTTCGAGTCCCGGATCAGCCATAATCTACCCTTCAACCTGATTTCTTTCGCGATCTTTCCGCCCCCCCGCCCAGGCCGACCTGGAAGGGCTTGTCACTTATGCTCCGAATCACCATTTTATTCCTTGTCATGGCACCGACACAACCAACCGTCACACCGTCGCCGCCCCTGGGTCAAGCCCGGGTTCCCCGGAATTGCAGGGTTTATGCCGTCGGCGACATTCACGGACGCGCCGATCTCCTGGAAAGAATGGTGTCGATGATCATGGATGATGCTGAGAATGCCAAATCCCGGCGCAACATCATTGTCTTTCTGGGTGATTATATTGATCGCGGCCCGGAGTCCTTCGAGGTCATCGACCTGTTGGCGGCGGGCCCGCCGCCGGGGTTCGAAGCCTATTTTCTAAAGGGCAATCATGAGGATTATCTGCTTCGCTATCTCGAAGACGGAAGGAACCTGAAAGACTGGCTTGCCAACGGCGGTGATGCAACCTTGGTCAGTTACGGCCTCGATCCCCTGAACTGTTCCGTTTCAGCCCTCAAAACCGCCGTTCCCGACAATCACCTCGCGTTTTACAAATCCCTTAAAAGCTGGCACCGGGAGGGGGACTATTTGTTCGTGCACGCCGGATTGCATCCCGAGTTGCCGCTTGAAAACCAGCGGGAGGTCGACATGATTTGGATCCGCGGTAAATTTCTCAACTTTACGGGCTCCTTCGGCTTTCTTGTGGTGCATGGACATTCCATTCATCCCGAACCCGACGTATGCGACAACCGGATCGGCATCGACACCGGTGCCTATGAATCCGGCCGCCTGACCTGTCTGGTTCTGGAAGGAACCGATTACCGGTTTTTAACAACCTGAACGCCTTATCCTTTGCCGCCTCCCGTCTTCGTGGTAGGTTCTCGGCGTTCTTCCATTTCATGGGAAAGTGCTGTGTCGAGAAAACGGGTTTTAGTCACCGGCGGCGCCGGGTTTTTGGGTTCACATCTTTGCGAACGGCTGCTTGCCGACGGCCATGACGTTCTGTGCGTCGACAATTTTTATACCGGCGCCAAGGACAACATCGCGCTGCTGCTGGATAACCCGCACTTCGAACTGATGCGTCATGACATCACCTTTCCCCTCTATGTGGAAGTCGATGAAATTTACAACCTCGCCTGCCCGGCTTCCCCGATCCATTATCAGCATGATCCGGTGCAGACGACCAAGACTTCGGTCCATGGCGCGATCAACATGCTGGGCCTGGCCAAACGAACCAATGCCAAAATCATGCAGGCTTCCACCAGCGAGGTCTATGGCGACCCTGAAATCCATCCCCAGCCGGAACACTATAACGGCAACGTCAATCCCATAGGGCCGCGCGCCTGTTATGATGAAGGCAAGCGCTGTGCGGAAACATTGTTCTTCGATTACCACCGTCAGCACGGGCTTAATATCCGCGTCGCCCGCATCTTCAACACCTATGGGCCGCGCATGTTGCCCAATGACGGGCGGGTGGTTTCCAACTTCATCGTTCAGGCCCTGGCCGGAACCCCCATCACCCTTTACGGCGACGGCGGGCAGACCCGGTCTTTCTGTTATGTCGATGACCTGATCGAAGGGTTTATCCGCCTGATGAAGGCGCCCGATTCCCTGACCGGTCCGGTCAACCTGGGAAACCCCGGCGAATTCACCATCCGCCAGCTCGCCGAACGGGTGCTCGCCCTGACCGGATCAAAATCGGCTATCGAAACCAAGCCGCTGCCGGCGGACGACCCCATGCAACGCTGCCCGGATATCGGGCTGGCGAAAGAAAAACTTGGCTGGACGCCGGGGGTCGACCTCGATCAAGGCCTAAAAAAGACAATCGCCTACTTCAAAAACTTGCCCTAAAGCAAATCCCGAGCAAAACGCCCCGCGATGACGTATTTGCGAGATCTAATAAGCCCCCCGGCATTCTTGCCGGCGTTAATTCAGGTGTGCTGCAGGTAGGATTTGAACTCGGTATCGGCCTCGATGATATCGGCGACAAGAAAACTGACCAGATCCTCGTAGACTCTTTCAAGGTCGGCCTGTTCAGAAGCTGAATTGAAGTTTTCCCTGATTTTGTCGGCGCGTTCAAGAATCCGAATATGATGATTTTCGTGACCCCTCAGGCGCGGATAGCCGATTTCGGCAAGGACGGCCTCTTCGTGGACGAAATGCTTGCGGACGCTGTCGATCAGGAGCTCGACCAGGTCTTTCGCCCGCTCGTTGTCACCGGAGGCAAGCACGGTATCGACCTGATCGAGAATTTCGATTAGTTCTTTGTGGTCGTCGTCGAGGGCTTTGTGTCCGATCTCGAACGAAGGCAGCCATTTCAATTTCGCCATTTTTCCCCTTATCCCCCCTTTGCTGCCGTTTTTTTCTTGAAAATCAACTTTAACCTTGCCCGGATCGGTTTAGAAGCTGAAAAATCGTTGTGAATTGAAGGGTTTTTAGCCTCTATGAGCAATAATATTTTTATATATCAAGACGTTTTTCCCCATTTCCTGGACAATTCGGGGTAAAAAGCGCCATGAAACAAGTCATTCAGAACACCCGCAACGGTCAACTGACGGTCAAGGACGTACCGCCGCCCAAGGTCCGGGCCGGTCATATCCTGGTCCGCACCGGAGCGTC
>Ga0224501_10004507_pt1 | contig 10988 bp, 11 predicted proteins | sample SF_Oct11_sed_USG_4_FD_169105 | JGI IMG/M metagenome (GOLD analysis project Ga0224501, IMG submission 169105) | Sediment microbial communities from San Francisco Bay, California, United States - SF_Oct11_sed_USGS_8_1 | ecosystem: Environmental > Aquatic > Marine > Sediment | place: USA...
GCCTTCGTCACAAGGAGTTCTTGGTTACAGTCTATCAGGCCGTACAAGCGCTGTCTGGGTATTTCGACCCCCCTTGTTTTGCCGCAGGAGCCTGTTGTGTGGACGAGGTTCGGCGACTGAATCCCCCTCAGCACTCCTCACTATCAATCTGTATACATAGCCTCTTGTCGCACACGATCGCAAGCTCCTATAGTACAACCCAGGCACAGCCAGCAAACATTCACCCAGGAAATCAGTCGAATCATGCAATCAACCGAAAATGCCCTTACTATCTTAGACGTCAGCGGCCCGTTTCGGGAACCGAGGGAGCAGGTTTTTTCCTACGACTACTCGATACAGCGGTCGACCTGGGCGACGCCGCATGCCGTGCGTGTGAAGATTTCTATACCGGATGAGCTGGAGCCGTTCAAGAGGCGTCTGTTAGGAGTGGTGGCCGGCTCGCCGGGACAGCAGTTGCTGATCAGTAACATTCTTTCCAAGACCATTGCGGATTCGAAAGTTCGGGTTGCCGACAAGGAAGGCTTGTTGGCAGAACGACGTGATGTGATGCTGGCTCCGTTTGTCGGCCCACTGGGCCATCTGTTCCCCAAGCTGGAAACCTTGTTCGAAGCGGATCAGACGTCTGTCCGTGAGGAGATCAAGCGGAGGGTGGGAAGTTAATCGGTTTCGTGCAAGGCCGCGTCAGCGGGGTGCACTAAAAGATTCTTCGGTGGTGTTTGGAGTGCACGCCGGATTCATCTGCGAATCCGAGAGAACCGGTGTCTGGGTTGCCGGTGTCGTTGAGATCGATCCGGTAGTACCCACGGACGTTTTCCATCGCGACCTCAAAGGGGATTGCGTTTGGATAGAGTGTTCCTGGAGCATGAGCCCCTCGCCCTAGTGTGCGGATCGTATCCGGTTCGGCGAATTGCTTGTCTGAAAAAACGAAAATATCGGCGATGGCGTGGTCACCCAGCTTGTGGCCTGGCGTGGTGGCTGGAAGGTGTTCGGTGAGGGATCCATCCAGTCGTGCCTCCTTCAGGCGTTTCAAAAGCGCGACGATTTGACTGTCCGTTGCTTGAGCGGGTACGACCAGCCCTAGGGTATTCATGTCCGGGATAGTCGTGTGAACCTTGAACATGACCGGAGCTGCTTCCGGGTCTTCGATGACTGAAACTGTGGGACCTTCGGTTCCGGTGGCCTGTTTGTTCCTCGAACTTGGAACGATCAAGGCGACGAATAACCACAATCCGATAAGGGTGCCGAAGACCACCAGTAACGGATGAGCTCCAGCGCGCTTGCCTTCTTTGTACGGCTCTTCGTTCTTGCTCATGTGGTTCGATTCTCCATGGGTGGAGGTGTGTGATGGGAAGGACGCTCCAACTGGCGCTTGGCTTCTTCCCATAATATATCCATTTCGGCCAGTGTCATATCTGTCAGCACCCGTCCTTGCCCTGTAGCCTGTGCTTCCACAAGGTGAAACCGATCGATAAACCGATTTGTCGCACGGCGTAGAGCGTCCTCAGGATTGGTTTTGAGAAAACGAGCGAGGTTGACTAACGAAAAGAACAGATCCCCGATCTCTGCCTCGATCCTTTCACGACTGTCGGATCGACTAGACTCGGTTTCGGCAGGTGTTTGACCGAACTGCAGCGCCTCCTGCAGTTCATTGATTTCTTCAGTCACTTTTCCGATGATCTGCTCGAGTCCTTCCCTGTTCTGTGGCCAATCGAAGCCGATGCGAGACGCGCGTGCCTGAATTTGGTAGGCGCGCAGCAACGCCGGTAAGGTTTTCGGCACTCCTTCAAGTGCCGATTGCGTATTGCCGGCGGCGTCACGTTCGGCACGTTTGATGTCTTCCCATTGGGCCAGGACCTGTTCACTGTTTGATGCCTGGCCTGTCTGGCTGTTGTGTCCGAAGACGTGGGGGTGTCTGCGGATCAACTTCATAGCGAGGGTGTCAAGCACATCCTCAACGGTAAAGGAAGCGGTCTCAGCGGCGATCTGGCTGTGGAAAATGACCTGCAAGAGCACGTCTCCGAGTTCTTCACGAAGTTTCTGCTTGTCACCTTGATCGATCGTCTCGAGGACTTCATAGGCTTCTTCGAGTAGGTAGGGTTTCAGTGACTCATGGGTCTGCTTTCGGTCCCATGGACAGCCATTCTGCGCGCGCAATGTAGCCATCAACTCAACGACCTTGGTGAATTGTGTCGACATCGAAGATGAATCCTTCCTGGTTGTCCACTGCGAACCTCGCCGTGGTGCCACTCTATACCGACGGTGACTTCCTCTTCAATCTTGGTCATGGCTTGCGAGCAACTAGGCCCTATGGTAGGGTACCGACGGTATCTGTGGATCCTACGACGAGGTTGAGAAATGGTTGACGAGGAGCAGGGATTCGTCATTCGTGACAGGCGAGGAAGTGCCGGGGGGGAGAGTGCCCCTGCAACAGCTTCCACCGCAAAAGAAGCAACGTCTTCTGCTGCCACATCAGCTGAATCATCTCACGCAGTACCGGTACCCCCGGTTACGTTCTCTTCCTTTGTAATTTCGCTCGGCTCGTCGTCGCTCATGCTGATGGGTGAGCAACTGGACCCTCAACAATCCCCCATACCTGTGAACCTGCCGCAAGCCAAAGAGATTATCGATCTGTTGTCTGTCTTGGAAGACAAGACCAAGGGTAATCTGACCCCTGATGAGCAGACGGTTCTGCGTGATATGCTCTACGCGCTTCGTATGAAGTATGTCACGTTGGCCTCACCCAAATAAGATTCCGTTGTTCTGCTCGTTGTCCAACTCTCGACATCTCGTGAGCTGTGTGTGCAGCGTTGAGACGGTTGTAAACGTCGACGATCGATGTAGGCGGTGGCCATTTCTGACAGCGATGGTGTGTTGAGGCGTGTGAATGTTTAAGCCGAACCATCCCATGCACGCGAGACGATCTCCTTTGGGAGAGGGGAAGGACCTTGAGTCAGCCGTGATGGGGAGTGTGTTCAATAGGCCTTCGGCTAACCGGGCTCAGGAACCTGAGCGCAAAAGACCTCACCTTCGTCCCGTCTGGATTGTCCTCATTCTCCTGGTTCCTTGCGTTGCCCTCACGCTGTATTACTCACAGATTGCTGCGCCTGACGTGCAGGAGACCGGTTCCTTTTTCCCTACGACCAGTTACGCCCTGGTTCTTCTCCTGGTCAATTTGGACCTCATTGGGCTCGTTGTGCTGGTCCTCTTGTTGTCGCGAAATCTGATTAAGGCGTATTTCGAACGTCGACATCGGCTCGTCGGGTCAGGATTTCGTACAAAGCTCATCGCCGCTTTTATCGGGTTCTCGTTGATTCCTACCGTGTTGCTGGCATTGCTCGCGAGCGGGTTGGTTAACAAGGCCGTCGATGTCTGGTTCAGCGAACACATCGAGAAGGTCATGAAAGACTCCTATGAGGTGGCGCGCCTGCAGCATGCGGGGCATGTCTCTCTTGCGGTGAACAGTGCACGCGCAATCTCGCAGGAGTTGTTTCGCGAAGATATGCTCATCCCGGAACAGCGCGATCTCTTGATTGCTGCGATGGCTCGGAAACGAATGGAGTATGGGGTCGCCGGGATTGAAGTGTTTTCGACCAAGATGGAAACCCTGACCAAAGCGCTTGATGCCGACATTCCTCTCGGTGTGTTGGAGCTGCCGATCAGTCAATTGGTGCTCCAAGTGATCAATGGGAAGCAGGAGTTTACCTCTGTTCAGGAGGCTCAGACGGGGCGATTAGTGCGTGCGGCAATCCCAGTGGCCTCCGGCAGCCGACGGGGTGAATTGGAGGGGGTCGTGGTTGTGGAAACCTACGTCCCTGAATCGCTGTTGACGAAAATGGAGGGGATTGGTCGGCAATATGCGGAGTATAAACAGATTAAGGCGATGAAGAATCCCATCAAAGCCGGGGCCTATTTGTTCGTTGCCGTGGTGACGGTTCTGATCCTATTCAGTGCGACGTGGTTCGGGTTCTACGTGGCGCGTGGTATCACCGTTCCAATCCAACGGCTGGCGGAGGCTACGGAAGCGGTAGCCCAGGGAGACCTCTCTGTACAAATCGATGCGAAGGCGACTGATGAGATCGGAACGTTGATTGAATCATTCAATCGCATGACGCAGGATCTGCAGGGGAGTAAGTCCAAACTGGAAGAAGCGAACCTCACACTCCGGAACACGAACGTCGAATTGGACCGACGACGGGCCTACATCGAAACAGTTGTGGATACGATTGCCGCCGGTCTGTTGTCGATCGATCGCCATGGCATGGTTACCACGTTTAACCCATCGGCTGAACGCATTCTCAGTTTGGCGGCTGACCGGTTCAGGGACAGGCCGGCCAATGAGGTGTTCAAGGAATTTGGTTTGGACTTGTTTCAGACGGCCTATGATCGAATGTTGGCTGATGAGCGAGATGATCTCGACATTGAAGGACAGCTGGATATTCAAGGAAAACTGATCACGATCGGCTTAAAAGGCTCTCGTATGCGAGATGAGGCCAACAAGGATTTGGGGTTTGTGCTGGTTTTTGAAGATCTGACGGAGTTAATTAAAGCGCAGAAGGTCGCGGCCTGGCAGGAAGTTGCGAGGCGCGTGGCACATGAAATCAAGAACCCACTGACACCCATTCAGCTTTCGGCACAGCGGTTGCGCAAGAAGTTCTTCGAAAAGTCTCCGGATCTCGATCGGGTATTTGACGATGCGACCAATGTGATTATTAATGAAGTCGGTAGTTTGAAAGAAATGTTGGACGAGTTTTCAAAATTCGCTCGTCTTCCCGCTCCGCAGATGACGCGGCAGCCGCTGCATGATGTGGTTCGAGAAGTGGCGACGTTGTATCGAGAAGCGCAGAAGGATCTTGAGCTCATTCTTGATCTGGATGACGATCTGCCGTCCCTCAACTTCGATCGCGAACAGCTGCGGCGCGTGTTCGTGAATCTTTTCGATAACGCGGTCCAAGCGATGAATCAAAAAGGGCGACTGTGGGTCGGGACAAAATACGATACGAAAAGACGGCGCGCCATGGTGACGGTTGCGGACGAGGGCCCTGGCATCGCGCCAGAAGACCAGGAACGCCTGTTTGTGCCCTATTTTACTAGGAAAAAAACAGGAACTGGATTAGGGCTGGCGATCGTTCGCCGGATTATTACGGACCATGAAGGACAGATCCAAGCAGGGAATAATCAACCGCGGGGAGCAGTGTTTACGTTTGACTTACCGGTCTAGAGGGAACAGTTTCTCACCGGTTATCGGCAAGCAAGTAATTGATCGACGAAGCGTCTCGTGGGAATGCTCATGAGGTAGGCGGTATGGAGGAAAGATGTCGGCATCGATTCTTATAGTGGATGACGAAGAAGCGATTCGGACGTCCTTACGAAGCATCCTGGAAGATGAAGGGTATGACGTGGCGGTTGCAGCCACTGGCGCCGAGGCACTGAAGATCTATGGGACGGACCCGCCGGATCTCATGATTCTGGATATTTGGATGCCTGAAATGGACGGGCTCGAAACTTTGCGTCGTGTGAAAGAGTTTGTGCCTGCCACGCAGGTGATGATGATCTCTGGGCACGGGTCCATTGAAACGGCGGTGAAAGCCATCAAGCTCGGTGCGTATGACTATATCGAGAAGCCGCTGTCGCTGGAAAACGTCACGCTCCGTGTCAAGCATGCATTAGAGCAATATCGATTAGCGCAGGAGAATCGATCTCTGCGGACTAAAGTCCAGCAGAAATTCGAGCTGGTTGGGCACTCTCCGACTATGCAACGATTACGGGAACTCATCCAGACTGCCGGTCCTACGAATAGTCGCGTGCTGATCGGGGGCGAGAATGGAACGGGGAAGGAACTGGTCGCCCGAGCCATCCATATGCACAGCACCCGTTCGGACCATCCGTTCGTTGCTGTTAACTGTGCCGCCATTCCCGAGACGTTGATTGAGAGCGAGCTTTTCGGTCATGAAAAAGGCTCGTTCACGGGAGCGACGTCAATGAAGCGTGGTCAGTTTGAACAGGCTGATGGGGGAACCTTGTTTCTTGACGAAATCGGGGATATGAGCCTCAGTACCCAAGCGAAGGTCCTGCGGGCACTACAAGAGCAGCAGTTTACGCGAGTCGGCGGTACCAAGTTGATGAAGGTTGATGTACGTGTGCTCGCGGCTTCCAATAAGGACCTGGAGAAGGAAATCGGTCATGGGCACTTTCGAGAAGACCTGTTCTACCGTCTTAATGTTGTTCCCATTGTGGTCCCTCCATTGCGGGAGCGGCGTGAGGATATTCCAGCCCTGGTGCAACATTTCATGAAGGCTCATACCGAAGAACAAGGATTACGGATGAAAGAAGTGTCGCCCGAGGCGATGGCGGTCCTCCAGCAGTACGATTGGCCGGGTAACATTCGGGAACTGAGGAACCTAATCGAGCGACTCATGATCATGGTCCCAGGATATGTTATTGAAGGTTCACAGGCTGCCATGTCCTTGCAGGGGAGAACTACCGGAGCTGTTGCGGTTGCCGTTCCGGCGTCCAATCCGCTTCTTGTAAAGTCGTACGACTCACTCCGGGATGCTCGAAATGCATTTGAGAAAGAGTACATTAGCCGAAAACTTCGTGAACATCACTGGAATATTTCACGGACGGCAGAAGACCTCAAAATCGAACGAAGCCATCTCCACAGAAAAATTAAGTTGCTGGATGTGGAGATGCGACCTGAAAGCTAGGGGTCGAAAAATGAGAAGCTTATGTTGTACATGTCGAACACATGAGACTCTGAAATTTCCTTCTTGGATGGGACTGGACATACTCGTTGAGTGCGGCTTCAGAGATTTTGGAAGGATGAGACTTCCTACAAGTCGGACAGACAGGGATTAATTGCTGTAAAGCCTCCATGTCACTTACGGTTCGGTCAAGTTCGTCGATCGTTTTGGTTACCTCTTCTTCCCAGCTCTTTCGTGCTTCAGATTCCTGCTTAAGCCTGAATGCCGATTTGACTCGAGCAAGGAGTTCGACTGGCTCGACGGGCTTCCGAATATAGTCTTCTGCGCCGGCGTCGAACGCGGCCTGAAGGAAGTCTTTCTGGCTGCGTGCGGTCACTACGATGATGGGAACTTGTGTCAACGCAGGAACTGCTTTGATGCGTCGACAGGCCTCGACGCCGTCCAGGTCCGGCATCTTGATATCCATCAGAATCAGATCCAGGCTGAGGGCATTGTTGCCCGAGTGATCCAAGTCCAACTGTGTGAAGGCATCTTTTGCCGAGGAGACTGTGACGAGATCGCGATACCCTGCGTTCTTCAAAATATGGTGAAGGAGCAGGCGCTCGTCCGGTGAGTCATCAACGATCAGAATACCCATCTAGATGGCCATTTGTACGGGTTTCAGTCATGGAGACGGAACGAATCAGACGGTCCTGTCAGTATAGGCAATATTTCTAGAGCATCAAGAAAAAAACGGAACGCCAGGATTGGAGAGCTCTTTCCGTGAGACTCCGATCGGTGCGTTGACCTCCGTGGTACCCTCCGCTAAGATGCCTTCCAACCGACACGGAATTCCGGGTTAACCAAGCTACAATCGTAGCCGTTTTGGGTATTATTCATGACAACGTATCGTGAGGCTGGCGTAGACATTGATGCGGGTGATGAATTTGTCGATCGTATCAAGCCGCTGGTACGGTCGACATTTCGCCCGGAAGTTCTGACTGATTTGGGCGGGTTTGGGGGCCTGTTTGGTCTCCAGACCGGCAAGTACAAAGAACCAGTCCTTGTCTCAGGAACCGACGGCGTGGGAACCAAACTCAAGATCGCGTTCATGATGGATAAACATGATTCCGTTGGGATCGATTTGGTAGCCATGTGCGTCAATGACATTGCGGTGAGCGGAGCGGAACCACTTTTTTTCTTGGACTATTTTGCGACTGGGAAGCTGTCTGTATCCAAGGCGCAGGAGGTCGTGGCTGGTATTGCCGAAGGCTGCCGCCAGGCTGGGTGCGCTCTGATCGGTGGCGAGACCGCCGAGATGCCATCCTTTTATCCTGATGGAGAATATGACCTAGCTGGGTTTGCGGTTGGAGTGGTCGACCGTTCCAAGATCATTGATGGTCAGAGCATTGCTCCTGGTGATGTGGTCCTAGGTTTGGCTTCCTCGGGACTCCACAGCAATGGCTACTCCTTGGCTCGGCGAGTGCTGTTTGACCAAGCCAAGCTGACAGCTGCTAGTCGCCTCGCTGAGATTGAACGATCGATCGGAGAGATTCTCTTAACACCTACCAGAATTTATGCGAAGCAGATTTTAGCACTCATTGAGCAATTTTCGATCAAGGGGATCGCACACATTACCGGTGGTGGCATTACGGAGAATCTCCCACGCGTGTTCCCCAATGGCGTAGGCGCGAGGATCACTCGCAAGGCCTGGCCGGTGCCACCAATTTTCGACGTCATCGGGCGATTAGGACAAGTCGATCGTGACGAGATGTTTCGAGTGTTCAATATGGGGATCGGGTTGATTGTGGTGGTGTCGCAGAACACAGTTGACGCAGTCATGGCACGGATTGATGCGTTGGGCGAGAGGGGATTTGTCATCGGAGAGATCGTGGCAACCAAGGGAGGGGAATCAGAGGTCGAGTATGTCGATTAACCGAACAACTCCCTTGCGAGTGGCGGTGCTGGCATCTGGTCGCGGCTCCAATTTACAAGCCATCATCGATGTAATCGAAGGAGGGCAGGTACAGGCACAGATCGTTACTGTCATCAGTAACAAGAAGGATGCCGTCGCGCTTGAACGGGCTCGAAAGCATGGCATCAAGGATCTGTTCGTCGATCCCAAGCCCTTTGCCGGACGGCCAGACAGCCGTGAAGCCTATGACCGAGCACTGCTGGAAGTACTGCAACAGCAAGAGGTTGAACTGGTCTTGCTTGCTGGCTACATGAAAATCGTTACGGCTGTGCTGGTCAACGCCTACGCCAACCGCATGATGAACGTCCATCCCTCACTACTACCGGTATTTCCTGGCTTAGAGGTGCAGAAGAAGGCCATCGATTGGGGCTGCAAGCTCGCGGGCTGCACCGTGCATTTCGTGACGGAAGGTGTGGATGAAGGACCGATTATTGTCCAAGCAGCCGTGCCGGTCCTCGACGAGGATACACCCGAAACCCTCGCCGCGAGAATCCTTGTTCAGGAACACAAGATCTATCCCCGCGCCGTACAACTCTTTGCCGAAGGTCGATTGAAAGTCGAAGGTCGCCGGGTCTTCATCGATGCTGCCAAGCCGGACGGACAGGCGATCATTAGTGCAGCATAGTCGTAGGGTTCGGCACGCCTCTTCTCGACCCCCCTCCATATGACACCTTCATAGGCGTCAGCATGCGCAACACTATGAAGGGAGTGAGGCATGAGGGGCAAGGTGGTACTGAAATAGAAACGGGCAGAGCTGTCTAGCCCTGCCCGTCGTAGATCTCTACGTTCGCCGTTAGGTGAGGGATACCTTACTTAACTTCATTCAAATGTGTGAGCGCCGTTTCGGCATGCTGTGTGGCAACGTCGGCATGCCCCGCTTTTCCATGTTCAACCGCTTCGTTTAGATGAGTAATCGCCTCGTTCAGATGTGGATTCTTGCCACCTCGCTCAGCATGGTTCCGCGACTTTTCCGCATGGGTCACGAGCACGTCAGCATGCCCCTGTTGGCCATGCTCCACTGCCTTCTTTGCGTGCGTGACCGCGTCTCTCACATTACCGGCGGGGGACGGCTGAGCATTCACCAAAGGCCCACCAACGAAGAATCCAATTGCAAGGACAGTCAGGGTACGAAGGTAAAATTTTCCGGTCATTTTTTTGCCTCCCTTGATTTGGTTTGAATTCACCGGGGAAAAGCTCTCAGTTATTCTATTCTTCTTGAACAAACCGTTTCCGCATATTATCCCGTTCGAGGGCCATACCCGGGTTCCCAGTCACCTGCCGCGCGGTCGTCTCGCTTATGATCGACAGCATATGAGAAAAGAATTGGTGGAGGGCAGGGGAGTTGAACCCCCGACCCCTACGTTGCGAACGTAGTGCTCTCCCAACTGAGCTAGCCCCCCACCTGTCGGAAACTAGGCATGCGAACCAAAAACCTCGCAGGGTTTGCCGCATAGGATTATGCAGGCTTGCTACTGCGTTAGAAGAACGGGGAGGAACATGGGCTCGCTTATCCCGTGGTCTACATTATACACAACCTGCCACGGAGACTCTACCTGTACATGCGATATTACGGTACCACGATGGCTTGGTTGACGTCTTTGCCGCAAGCCATGACGGTTTTGGCGGTCCCGTGCGATTACTATGGCCGAGATCGACGAGTACATCGAGATGTTCTACAATCGCACCCGGCCACACAACCATCTCATCGGTGTCAGTCAGGAAGCGTTTGAAGCTGTGTCCAAGCGGATTACGGGGTGTCCGCAAAAGTCTGAGAAGCCCAGGTGTCTACAAAAGTGGACCCCTGATAAGAAGGGTAGACACTTGGGATGTTTTGAGGGCGACATATCAGTAGACACTTTGGGCTAGACGTGAGCTACCCACAGGAGGATTTGGTTTCAGAAAGTTTCTAATAACTGACACAGGGTCTTATTTTTCAAATCTTTGGAATTTATAATCAGAGCTTTGTAGGGGGAATAGTACACCTCGTAGCGCATCTTTGGTAGGATAGACTTTTTCGTTTGCAGCAGTTCATTTCATTCGCATAGTTACAGAATATAATGATTTCAAGTACTTATGCCATGTTAATGAACATGTTAATGAAATAGGGATCTCTGAAAGACTAGCTAATGGCATGGACTGTGCTTAGGGTAATAGCTTGTTAGTTGACGCTCTAGTTTGGTAGTGTGACCTTCCCCCGATTTCACGGGAAGGTCGTAACATAAAAAGATCAAGGATTGCGTGATGTCAAGGACTTCTCGGCCGTACTATCAGCTCAGAGTACTTATTCACAGATCTCGGAACCTGCTTCGCGCATTGCAGATTCTTCGTGGCTG
>Ga0224501_10004509_pt1 | contig 10987 bp, 9 predicted proteins | sample SF_Oct11_sed_USG_4_FD_169105 | JGI IMG/M metagenome (GOLD analysis project Ga0224501, IMG submission 169105) | Sediment microbial communities from San Francisco Bay, California, United States - SF_Oct11_sed_USGS_8_1 | ecosystem: Environmental > Aquatic > Marine > Sediment | place: USA...
CTTCCGGCGGAGGCGCTGCCGGAGTGCCGGACGCGGGTCGTGGCTTCTCTCGAAGAGGTGCTCCGCGTGGAGGGGCCGGCGGTGCTCTTAGCCTGCGACCTTCTTCTCGGCCCACAACCCGAGCACACCCTCCAGCAGGTTCCCGCGCACGTCCCCGTGGTCGTCACGGACGGTGGCGCCCCCGGATTCGAGGGGCCGGCGCAACGGGTCTTCGTCGACCTGGCGGACGTCTCGTGTCCGAAGCGGCGGCGGGCCCTCCTGGCGGCGGCGGGACGCCATGCCCGGACCGCCCACGAGCTCCACGAGGTGCACGCCCAGTTGGAGGATCTGAACAAGGTGGGGATGGCGCTGATGAGCGAGCGCGACCCGGATCGCCTTCTCGGCCTGATCCTGACCCAGGCGCGACGCCTCACGGACAGCGACGCGGGAAGCCTCTACCTGGTGGAGTCGGATCCCCACGGTGGAGAGCGGCTCCACTTCCTCCGCTCCCAGAACCACACCCTCCCGGACCTCCCGTCTCCCGACTTCACCCTCCCCCTGGACGAGACCAGCATCGCCGGATACGCGGCACGCACGGGCGAAGCCGTGGTCATCGACGACGTGTACCGCATCCCCGGCCACCGGCCCTTCTCGTTCAACCGGTCCGCCTTCGACGAGAAGTACGGGTACCGGGCCAAGTCCATGCTCGCGGTGCCCATGGTGGATCACCGGGATCGGGTGGTCGGCGTGCTCCAGCTCATCAACCGGAAGCGGTCGCCCGACGCCACCATCCGTACCGAGGACGACGCCTCCCGTTGGGTGGACCCGTACTCCCCGCGGGACGTGGAGGTGGTGCGCTCATTGGCGGGGCAGGCGGCGGTCTCCATCGAAAACGGGCAGCTCTACCAGGACATCGAGAACCTCTTCGCCGGGTTCATCAAGGCGGCGGTGACGGCCATCGACCGCCGGGACCCCACCACGGCGGGACACTCGGTGCGGGTGACGGAGCTCACGTGCGACACCGCGAGGCTCATCCACGAGCAGACCGTGGGACCCTTCGCCGACGTCCGCTTCACCGACGAGGAGATGAAGCAGCTCCGCTACGCCGGGCTCCTCCACGACTTCGGAAAGGTGGGCGTGAAGGAGGAGGTCCTGGTGAAGGCCAGGAAGCTCCCCCCGGTGATGGAGGCCCGGGTCGAAGCCCGCTTCGTCCTCATCCGCACCACGCTCCGGGCCCGCTTCGAGGAGGCCCGCGCCCGCCTCCTCACGGACGGCGGGTCCGAGGCGGAGACGGAGGCCGCCGTCGAAGCACTCCGCGCCCGCCTGGGCGACGACCTCGGCCGGATCGACGGATACCTGGACGCCGTGCGGAACGCCAACATGCCCCGGGTTCTCGCCGAGGACGCCGCCGGGGTCCTCGCGGAGATGGCGAAAGAGACCTTCGTCCACCTGGACGGCGACCAGACCCCCGTCCTCACCCACGAGGAACTCCACTACCTCTCCATTCCGCGGGGCAACCTGGACGAAGAGGAACGCCGGCAGATCGAGTCGCACGTGATCCACAGTTACGACTTCCTGCAGAACATCCCGTGGACGGACGACCTCTCGCGCATCGCCGAGATCGTTCGGGGCCACCACGAGAAGCTCGACGGGTCGGGATATCCCGACCGGGTGACCGGGAGCGAGCTCTGCCTGGAGACCCGCATCATGACGGTGTGCGACATCTTCGACGCCCTCACCGCATCGGACCGCCCCTACAAGAAGGCGCTTCCCGTGGACCGGGCCCTGGACATCCTCCGCATGGAGGCGGCCGACGGGTGTCTCGATCCCGACATCGTGGAGCTTTTCTGCACCTCGGGCGTCTACCGCAAGGTCCTGGAGCGGGACTGGCGTGAATTCTGACGTCCCGGACGACGAAATCGTTGCGCCATCTGTTTCCCGCACATAGCGTTGAAGGTGGAGCCGCGACGTGCCGCCCGCGTACCGGGGGAGCGCCGGCAGGATTCAAATGAGGAGACCGATCATGATGAAAAAAATGTACGTTGCCGCTCTGGCTCTTACCGTGAGCGCCATGCCCCTGAGCGGCCAGGGGATCGAGTTGAGAGGTGGGTTGAACCTCTCCAGTCTGTCCGGACAGGACATCACCAACGCCGTGCGCGAAATGGGGATGAACTACGGTGTCGGGTTCAACATCCCCATCGCCGGCGCCTTCGGCCTCGGCCTGGGCACCGATTTCTCGCAGAAGGGCGTGGAGGTCCAGAACATCGTGGACGGGCTCTCCACCATCTCCGGCGTGATGGACCTGAGCTACATCGAGATTCCGCTGGTCTTCCGCGTCGGCCTGGTCGGTTCGGGGCCCGTGCGGCTCAACCTCATGCTCGGACCCAGCTTCGGGTTCAACACGGGGTGTGAGTTCACCGAGGTGCTCGCCGGCGCGGAGCCCGACCCCAACGCCGCCATCGATTGCGCGAACAACCTCCAGGGGATGGGGATCAACTCCATCAAGGACAGCGACATCGGTGGCATCGGCGGCCTGAGCCTCGATTTCGTGCTGGGTGGATTGATCACCGCGGGGGTGAACGTCCAGTACAACATGGGACTCACGCCCATCGCCGACGCCACGGCCGGCACGTTCTTCGATGCCGCCAAGAACAGCACCTACACGATCCAGACCCACCTGGGCTTCGACATCTTCTGACCGTCCGAGCTTCCCGAGTGGATCGAGCCCGCCCCGGCCCTGCCGCCGGGGCGGGCTTCGTCGTTCCGGGGCACGTCGGAAGGCTCCCCCGACGACCGGCCAGGCGCTACCTTCTCCCCCATGAAAGCCGTCACCTTCAACGTCACGATTCCCCGGTATCTGCTCGGGAAGGGGATGGGGGGCCTCTGGGAGGGCGCCGTGTTCGGCGGACCCAGCGGACTCACCTTCGCCAACGTCGCCGAGCCCTCCCTCCCGGGAGGGGACTGGGTGCGCCTGGAGATCCTCCAGGCCGGAATCTGCGGCACCGACGTGGGCACCCTCACCTTCAAGACGAGCACGGCGCTGGAGCCCTTCGGGTCGTTCCCCGCCGTGTTGGGGCACGAGATCCTGGCGCGGGTGATGGACGTGGGGCCGGCGGTGACGCGCGTCACGCCCGGCCAGCGGGTCGTGGTGGACCCCATGATCTCCTGCACCGTGCGCGGTTTCTCCGGACCGGACACGTGCCCCTCGTGCGCCTCCGGGTGCCACTGCACATGTGAGAACGCGGGCGAGGAGGGCGCCACGTTGGTGGACGGGAAGCCCCTGCGCCCCGGCACCTCCGTGGGGTATCACGCCAGCCTCCCCGGCGGGTGGGCCGAGCGCATGATCGCCCACGAGAGCCAGCTCTTTGCCGTGTCGGACGATCTCTCGGACCGCGAGGCCGTGCTCATCGAGCCCCTGGCCGTGGGGATGCACGCCGTGCTCCAGACCCGTCCGTGGGGCCCTGGTCCCGTGCTGGTGGTCGGGAGCGGTCCCATCGCCCTGGGCACCATCTGGGCACTCCGGGCCGCCGGATTCGAGGGCGAGATCGTGGGGCAGATCAAGCGGAAGAACGAGGCCGCGCTGGCCCGCCGCCTCGGAGCCACCCGCACGGTCTCTCCCGGCGACGAGGCACGTGACGCGCTGGTGGGCACGGGTGCGCAGGCGTACCAACCCATCGTGGGCGACGAGGTCTTCGCGGGAGGCGGCTTCCCGCTGATCTTCGACTGCGTGGGGAGCGGCCAGACCATGAAGCAGGTCCTCCGCTTCGCCTCCCCCCGGGGACGGATCGTGATGCTGGGGTGCGCCGCCGAGATCTCGAAGCTGGACCTCACCTTCGTGTGGGCCCGCGAGTTGGACGTGAAGGGCTTCGTCGGGTACGGAATGGAGGATTGGCGGGGGGAGCGCTCCCACACCTTCCGGATCACCCACGACCTCCTCCTGGAGACCCGCGCGCCCGTGGCCGACATGGTCACCCACGTGTTCCCGCTGGGGCAGTACCGGGACGCGCTGTCGGCGGCGCACAACCGGCGGCGCACGGGCTCCATCAAGGTTCTTCTCGACCCCCACCTCTGACCCGATCATGACTCCATCGTCATCCGCCCCGCGCGTCGTCATCGTGGGGGGAGGTGTGATCGGAGTGAGCTGTGCGTGGTTCCTGGCCCGGGAGGGGGTCCGGGTCACGCTGCTCGAGCGGGGGCGGCTCTCCCGGGAGGCATCCTTCGGAAACGCCGGAACGGTGTCGGCGGGACACCCTCCCCTGAACCGGCCCGGACGGGTGGGAAAGGCCCTCCGCCAGATGCTGGACTCCACCAGCCCGCTCTACGTGAAGCCTCGCTTCGATCCCGCCCTCGCGGCATGGTTCGCGGAGTTCGCGGCCCACTGCACGTGGAGCCACGTGTCGCACTGCATGGACGTCATGGCGCCCCTGGGAAAGGAGGCGCTGGAGTGGTTCGACCGGCTGGTGTCCGAGGAGGATCTGGAGTGCGGGTACCGGCGCGAGGGATACTTCGACGTGTGCCTGACCCACGAAGGATTGGCTGACGCTCGCCACGAGGCGGACATCATCCGGGGCCACGGCTATCACCCCGAGACGCTGGACGGTGACGAATTGCTCCGCAGGGAGCCGGCGCTGACGCCGGACGTGGTGGGCGGAGTCTACTTCCCCGAGGCCGCCACGCTGGACCCGTACGCCTTCGTCATGGAGATGGCGGAGCGAGCCCGACGTCTCGGGGCGGATCTCCGAGAGGGCGTGTCCGTGACCCGTCTCCTGGGGGACGATCGCGTCCACGGCGCGGTCACGGCGGACGGGGAGCGACTCGAGGCCGATGCGGTGGTGGTGGCCACGGGCCCCTTCAGCCTCGACCTCCTGCGGCGCCACGGAACGCGCATCGCGGTGCAGCCGGGAAAGGGATACCACCGGGACCTCCCGGTGGGCCCGGGAGGAGCGCCTCCCCTACGCGTGGCCTGTGTCCTCAACGAGAGCTCGGTCTTCTGCACGCCCATGGCCGGGGGAATACGATTCGCGGGGACGATGGAGTTCTCCGGGCTGAACCACGTCATGCGACCCGAACGGCTGGAGCAGCTCACCGTGGCGGCCGGCAGGTACTTCCCCACCCTCGCCACCGACACCATCACCTCCGAATGGTGCGGACTCCGCCCCGTGGCCGCGGACGGCCTCCCCATCGTGGGACCGCTGGAAGGCGTGGAGGGGCTGGTGGTCGCCACCGGGCACGGGATGCTCGGCCTGACCCTGGGACCCGTCACGGGACGGATGGTGCGCGACTGGATCCTCTCGGGCGGAGTGCCCGGTCCGGAGCGCGCTCTCGTTCCCGGAAGAAGACAGGCGGGTCAGAAATAGAGATAGCTCTGGAGCTTGAGCCCCCAGGCCGTTTCCCCCGCTCGCCCGCGCCATCCGTCGAGGTTCACCCCGATCTTGTTGCGCCCCTCGAAGTGGAGCACCACGCCGGGCGTGAGAAGAACGCCTCCGTCTCCTCCCCGGCCGCGGTCGGGATCGCCCCAACTCACCCGGGCCACCGGCTCCACGGCCCGCACCTTCCCGTTGCCCTCCACGGGCACCCGGTAGGTCGCTATGGTCTGGGCCGCGAGGAAACGGCTCCCCGCTCCGCCGGCATCCAGGTTGCGCCAGTTCTCGCCGGTCATGACGCCGGCCTGGAGGTGGAACCCGCGGTCGAAGTCCCCCAGTTCCACGTCCACCGCTCCGACCGGCGCGTAGGTAGCCACCCCGAGCACGGGGTTGGTGAAGTCGTGCATCCCTAGATTTCCGCCCACCGTGACGCCCGACCGGGGGCGCCACTCCAACCGGGAAGACCACGACTTGGCGTCGTTGTCCTCCGCCTGGTTCCCTCCCGGGCCGTTCGTCACGGACACCAGATACCCCACCTTCCCTTCCGCCAGGTCCCCCTGGAGCAGGATCCCCACGTCCAGTGACGAGAACTGGAGCTTCTCCGAAAAGCGGGAATACGAGCAGACCCCTCCCAGGGCGCCGCACGCGTCCACTCCTTCGATCTGCCCGTCCCGCTCCACCACCAGGATCTCGCTGGAGCTGGTGAGCTCGAACAGGTCGAAGGCCCGCTTGAACTGGCCGACGGACACGCGCAGGGCCGGGTCCATGGAGAACCGCACGAAGGCGTACCGGGCCGACACCTGCCCGTTGGAGAAGTCCACCTGTACCGCGCCGTCGATCCACTCGTTCACGCGCGCGGCGGCCCAGATCCGGGCACGGCGCAGGACGAATTCGCTGGAGGGCACCCCGTCCACCGAGGTGGTGGCGAACTGCATGTGCATCCGCCCCCCCACCTCGGTCCTCTCCACCGGTGCCCTGGGCTCCACGGCCTGTCCGGACAGGGACCCGGCGGAGACGCCGGTGAGGACGACGGCGAACAGGCGGGCGAGATGACGCACGGGAATCCGGGGCAGAGCGGACACGTGGGGCCTGGGACGAGGGTGGACGGAAACGTCCGCAAATATGACGGCTCCCGCCCAACGTGCCAGGGGAGCGCCCGAAGCGCCCGGCCCCACGCAGCCCGGCGCTACAAGGGAAGGCGGATGATCTCCGGGCGCACGCGGCTGGTGGGCTGGGTCCCCGCGACCTCCACCCCCTCGATCCCCAGGAGCGCCACCTTGGCGGGCAGCCCCCCGCTGAATCCGCCCAGCCGTCCGTCTGAGGTCACCACCCGGTGGCACGGAATGACGATGGGGATGGGATTGGCACCCACGGCCTGTCCCACGGCCTGCGCGCCCTGGGGTGATCCCACCGCCTGCGCCAGATCGCCATACGTGGTCAGGTTTCCGAAGCGGATATCTTGCAGGCACGCATAGACCTGGCGCTGGAAGTCCGTGACCCCATGCAGGTCGAGGGGGAGGGCGAAGGACCGGCGCTCCCCACCGAAGTACTCCTCCAGTTGGCCCACCACCCGGCGGAGAAGTTCGGGCCGACTCTCAGGCGGGTCCGGATTCGAGGTCGACGGGAGCGGGCCGAACTCGATGTGGCGCACCCCGGTGGAGGAGACCCATACGGTGACGGGCCCCACGGGTGTTCCGGGAAGATGAGCGTAGTGGACGTCGGCCGCGGTCACGGTACCACCTCCCTGCACAGACGGGGGCAACCGGCCTATCGCCATCGATAATACCGGGGTGGAGCCGATTCCGCAGGAGGTGTCGCACCGCGCCCGCATCACTCCCGGGTGCCGCACCCCGGTAACGGCGGAACTCCGGATCCCACCGGAGGAGGCTACTCGCTCCCCGCCTTCCCCATGGCCTGCTGAAGCGCGTCGAATCCCAGGAGGGCGCACTTGATGCGCACGGGGAACTTGCTCACCCCGGCGAGGGCGCGGAGATCGCCCATGGCCCGATCCTTGGACGCCGCCTCGTCGCCGTGCATCATCTCCTTGAAGCGCTCCGCGAGGGAGTCCGCTTCGGAGAGAGACCGCCCCTTGAGCAGCGCGGTCATCATGGAGACCGCGGCCTGCGAGATCGAGCACCCCTGACCGACGAACGACACGTCGGAGATGTGGTCGCCCTCCACCTTCAACTGGAGACGGATCTCGTCACCGCAGACGGGATTGGCCAGGTGGACCTCCACGGACGGGTCATCCATCTCCCGCTTGTTCTTCGGGGCGCGGTAGTGCTCCAGGATGAGCTGCTGGTAGAGGGAATCGAGTCGGGGCTCTTCCATGACGACCTCAGCCGAAGATGCGCTTGACCACGCCCAGGGCATCGACCAGGCGGTCCACGTCCTCGCGGGTGTTGTAGAGGTAGAACGAGGCCCGCGCGGTGGCGGCGACCCCGAAGTGCTTCATCACGAGTTGGGCGCAATGATGGCCCGCGCGCACCGCCACCCCTTCCGCGTCCAGGATCGTGGAGATGTCGTGGGGGTGGGAGGCCGCCAGGGTGAAGGAAACCACGGCCGACCGCTCGGCCTGGGACTCCGGACCGTAGATGCGCATTCCCTCGATCTCCCGGAGGCGGTCCAGCGCGTATCCCACCAGCTCCCTCTCGTGGGCCACCACGGCGTCCATCCCGATCCCCGCCAGATAGTCGACGGCCGCGCCGAGCCCCACCGCCCCGGCGATGTTGGGCGTTCCCGCCTCGAACTTGTGGGGGAGGCCCGCCCAGGTGGAGTGGTCCCGGTGGACGAACTCGATCATCTCGCCACCGCCCTGGTACGGCGCCATGGCGTCCAGGAGCTCGGCCCGCCCCCAGAGCACGCCGATCCCCGTGGGGCCGCACATCTTGTGGCCGCTCAGCGCGTAGAAGTCCGCTCCCAGATCCTGCACGTCCACCCGGGTATGGACCGCGCCCTGGGCCCCGTCGACCACGACGACCGCACCCACCTCGCGAGCCCGCGCCACCACGTCCTTGACCGGGTTGATGGTCCCCAGCGCGTTGGACACGTGGGAGACGGCCACCAGCTTGGTGCGGTCGTTGAGGAGCGTGGAAAGATCGTCCAGGATCCACCGCCCCTGGTCGTCCAGCTCGATGTACCGAAGCTTCGCGCCGGTGCGCGCGGCCACGAGCTGCCACGGGACGATGTTGGAGTGGTGCTCCAGGACGGAGATGAGGATCTCGTCGCCCTCGTTCAGGTTGTCCAGCCCCCAGCTGTGCGCCACCAGGTTGATCGCCTCGGTGGTCCCGCGGGTCCAGACGATCTCCTTCGGCGAGGGCGCGTTGATCCAGCGGGCCACCTTCTCCCGGGCGCCTTCGTACGCGTCGGTGGCCCGTCGCGAGAGCTCGTGGATCCCCCGGTGGACGTTGGCGTTGTCGAGGTCGTAGTACGATCTCAGCGCGTCGAGCACCGGGCGCGGCTTCTGCGACGTGGCGGCGCTGTCCAGATAGACCAGGGTCTTCCCGTGGACGACTTGACCCAGGATGGGGAAGTCGGCCCGGACGGCCTGTACGTCGAATGCGGTCGTGGTCATGTGCGGGCTCCGCCCGGATCTGGGTGACGTCGGCCCCGCCTACCCGACATCGACGTAGACTTCGCTGCCGCGCACCTCCACGGGGAACGATTTCACGGGCCGGACGGCGGGAAGGCCCTTGTTCTTACCCGTGCACGCGTCGAAGCGTGCCCCGTGGTAGGCGCACACCACGGTGGATCCGTCCACCTCGCCGTCGGAGAGGGGAAGGTCCTGGTGGGAGCAACGATCCTCCAGGGCGTAGTAGTCGCCGTCCACGTTGACCAGCGCCACCCCCATCTTCCCCACCATGCGGCCGAGAAGCTTCCCGGGAGGGCAGTCGGTGGTGGCGGCGATGCGGACCCACTCAGCCATGGTTGCGCAGCTTCTCCTCGATCACCCGCGTGACCTTCTGGCCGACCCCGCCCAGAGGGAGACGGCTCAACACCTCACCGAGGAAGCCCAGCACCACCAACCTCTCGGCCTGCACGTGGTTCAGCCCGCGGCTCATGAGGTAGAACCTCGCCTCGGCGTCGAGCTCGCCCACGCTCGCCCCGTGGGAGCACTTCACGTCGTCGGCCTCGATCTCCAGGTTCGGGAGGGAGTCCGCTCTGGCGTGGGGAGAGAGGAGGAGGTTCCGGTTGGTCTGATACGCGTCGGTGCGCTGCGCGCCGGGGTGCACCCGGATGATTCCCCGGAACACGGCGCGGCTGGCGCCGTCCAGCGCCCCTTTGTACAGGAGGTCGCTCCCGGCGTTGTGGGAGACGTGGTCCTGGCTGGTGTTGAAGTCGAAGTGCTGGTCTCCGTCTCCGAAGTAGAGGCCCAGCATGTCGCTGTTGGAACCCGGACCGAGGAGGCGGGCATTCAGGTCCACCCGCGTGACGCTTCCACCCAGGGCGACGTTCAGCGTGTCCAACGTGGAGTCCCGCTGCGCCAGGGTACGCTGCACGGCCTGGTAGAAGCCGCCCCTCCCCAACCGTTGCACGGCCACGTACTGGACCTGCGCCCCATCGGCGGCGAGGACCTCCACCGCCGACGACGTGAACGTCTGTGCGGAGAAGTCGTCGGAGAGAACCTCGTCCACGTACGAGACCTGGCTGGCCGTCTCCGCCACGATGAGGGTCCGCGAGAAGTACGCGGTGCCCGACTCGCTGAACCACCGGGTCACCCGCACCGGATGCTCCAGCCTCACTCCCCGGGGGACGTACAGGAAGATCCCGTCGTTCCAGAGTGCCGCGTTGAGGGCGGCGAACTTGCCCTCTTCCGCGGGCACGGCCTCGGTGGCCAGATGCTTTTCCAGGAGATCGGAGTGGTTGGCCACCGCGTCGTGCAGGGAAGCGAGGATCACACCCTTCCCGGCCAACTCCGCGTCGATGTCGGTGTGCACCACGTGTCCGTCGATGAGGACGATGTGCCCGGACGCCTCCGAGTCCTCCTCCATGGCGGTGCGCAGTCCGGCCGGCCATGTCGACTCGTCGTCGGTGGCGGCTGCGGCGCTGCTGAGTACGAGGGCGTCGAGCTCCAGCTTCCGTGAGAGGTCGGTGTAACGCCACTCCTCCAGCCGCGTCGTGGGTATGGGGAGGGACTCGTACACCTCCCACGCCTGGAGGCGCCGCTCCCGCAGCCACTCCGGCTCCCCCTGGGCGATACGCTCGACCGCGTCGGCGTTGAACGCCGCGGTGACGCCTTCCGTGAGCTTCTGCGTCATCCTACGCTCCCCTCCATCTCCATCTCGATGAGGCGGTTCAGCTCCACGGCGTACTCCAGGGGAAGCTCCTTGGCCACGGGCTCGATGAACCCGCGCACGATCATGGCCATGGCCTCGTCCCCGGGGATCCCCCGGGAGGTGAGGTAGAAGAGCTGCTCCTCGCCGATCTTCGACACCGACGCCTCGTGCCCCACGTTGGCGTCGTTCTCCTCGATCTCGATGTACGGATAGGTGTCCGTGCGCGAGGTGTCGTTGATGAGGAGGGCGTCGCACTCCACGTTGGACCGGGCGTGATGGGCGCCGTCGTGCACCTTGCACAGCCCACGGTACGTGGAGCGGCCCGTCCCCTTGGAGATGGACTTGGACACGATGGACGAGGTGGTGTAC
>Ga0224501_10004510_pt1 | contig 10987 bp, 7 predicted proteins | sample SF_Oct11_sed_USG_4_FD_169105 | JGI IMG/M metagenome (GOLD analysis project Ga0224501, IMG submission 169105) | Sediment microbial communities from San Francisco Bay, California, United States - SF_Oct11_sed_USGS_8_1 | ecosystem: Environmental > Aquatic > Marine > Sediment | place: USA...
ATCCCAACAGCCTCTCCAGATGAATTTAGTGAGCTGGCGGAAGCCTGAGTTGGAAGCAGAAGGTAGGATTAAATTAGAGAATCCTGAAGGAGCAAGAGGTTTAAAGCCGGTCTTTATCTATTATGATAAAAACAGGTTTCGCCCGGAAATTGAGACGATTCCCTTAGAAGATGAGCGACTAAGATCTTCCTGGGGAAAGCAACTGTACAGAATAGTACTCACAGCCAGGCAAACGCCTCTTAAGGGCGAGTTCTTCATCCGCATCCAGCAGTAAATAGCTGTCGAGCCGGCAGGTTAATCGATTTTTAAATCGGAATAACCGACGGAAATGATCATCTTGAACGCCTCGTCAACGCTGAGGTGGAGAGGCTTGACCTCTTCCTCCAGAGCCAGGCAAAAGAATCCTGTCGTGGGATTGGGAGTCGTTGGTACGAATATCTTCAGCATTTTCCTTTGTCCACGCCTTGGGAGGATCTGTGTCTCCTCGCCGGTCACGAACCCGATACAATAAAGTCCCTTTATCGGAAACTCAAGCAGCACAACACGCGAGAATATCTTTTTATCACTCACGATACCTGTGGTGAGGTGCTTCACACTCTGGTAGACGGTCTTGATGATCGGGATTTTAGCCAGAATGGTCTCTCCCAGCTTGATGATTCTCTTCCCGAAGAAATTATTGGCGATGAATCCAACAAGGATAATAAGAAAAAGAGCGATGACAAGCTCCACACCGAAATACGGAAAATATGTCTTTGGCTGGAGCGCAGAGGGAAGAAGGTTGAAGGTGTCGGTGACCAGGTTGACAATGGCCATTATGGCCAGGACGGTTATCCAGATGGGAATGATAGTGATCATTCCCGCGACAAAATAGTTCCTGACGATTTTAGAGATTTTTTTAAGGAGCATTTGATTTTTCCTTTCTTGCTAGACTTTTCTCGATCCCGGTCCTGATAGGGACAGGTCTCAATCTATTCTAAAGTCCCTGAATGATCAATGTAAAGTGGATACGGCCCAGAATGTTCTGCCCTTAAGATATTGGGTAACGGATGATATTTTGATCAGGGAAAAATGGCAATTCAAAATACTCTAAGGAAGAATCTCTATTTCCGTGATAAGGGAAACATACAGCCAATTGATAAGTGCGGCGCCGGTTCCGCTCCATTCGAAGCCCATGGTGGAGGGTGGGAGGGTCTTGGCGAGGATGGAGGGGACTGGTGCTGTAATAGATTACACCTTCATAATTATCTGTCACGGAAATAAAGAGGCTAACGACTTTTAATGAACTTTTTTGTGATAATTGGTTTATATGCTATTATATAGGCTGTTGCATTCGCTGGAAGGAGAAACGATGAAGTTTCATACTGCGCTGCGTCCCTGGGCGATCAGACGCCTGGAGAAGATCGAGCAGGTTGATTTGATCGTCGGTATTCCCTGCTTCAATAATGACTCGACCATCGAGCATGTGATCGACATGGCCAGTGAGGGCATTGCCCAACACTACCAAGACCTGAAGGCTGTGATCATCATCTCTGACGGCGGCTCCACCGACGACACCCGAGAGCTTTCCAGGGACAAGACTGTTTATCCGTTCATCGAGAAAATGGTCACTATCTATAGGGGGCTTCCGGGCAAAGGGAGTGCCCTCCGGATGATATTCGAAGCAGCGAATTCGCTGAATGCCAGAGCGTGTGTTCTCTGTGATGCTGACCTGCGGAGCATAAAACCAGAGTGGATCAAGGCTCTTGCTGACCCCATCCTGGAGCATGGATATGATTTTGTCGCGCCCGTTTATTCCCGGTATAAATACGACGCCACCATCACCAACAACATCGCTTATAACCTCACACGGGCTTTGTTCGGCAAGCGGGTTCGCCAGCCAATAGGAGGTGACTTCGGCCTTTCCCAGGCCATGATCGACCACTACTTTTACTGCGGCCAGGATATCTGGGTAACAGACATCGCCAAGTTCGGGATAGACATCTGGATGACGATTTCGGCCATCGTATCAGGCAAATCCATATGTCAGGCTTATCTAGGAACAAAGGTGCATGACGTGAAAGACCCTCTGGAAAACCTCGGTCCCATGTTCAGGCAGGTGGTTCACCCGCTCTTTCAGCTTATGGAAAGCCACGCCCAACTCTGGAAGAGTATAAAGGACAGCACTCCTGTTCCGGTGTACGGAGAGCCGCTCACTCAGGAGCCCGAGCCTTTCTCCGTGGACCTGCCGGGAATGGTGGAGAATTACAAGGAAGGGTTTAACAACCTGTCCGCTCTCTGGGAACAGATCATTAACCCTGAGAGCTTTGCCGTTCTCAAATCTCTGGCCAGAAACAGGAAGAAAGATCATTTTCATATGTCTACGGAAGACTGGGTAAAGATCGTCTATGATTTCGCCTCCACTTTCCATCGCTGGAAGAGAGACAGAGGGAAGCTTGTTGAGATCATGCGTCCTCTTTATTATGCCCGGGTGGCTTCATTCATTAACGAGACCAAAGACATGAACAACGCCCAGGCAGAGGAAATTATCGAGAGGCAGGCTCTGACCTTTGAGCAATTGAAACCGTATCTGTTAAAGATGTGGGATAAGGAATGAACTTTTTCCCGGAATGAAAAAATCCACGCCTTTGAAAATCCTGTTTGCATCTTCTGAGGTCGCTCCGTTTGCCAAGACAGGCGGATTGGCCGATGTTTCTGGTTCTTTACCCGCCGCCCTGGCTTCTTTAGGGCATAAGGTTGTTATCGTCATGCCCCTCTACCGTTCGGTGATGGAAGGGCCTTATGAATTGAATAGCATTGAAGGGGCGCTGGAGGTCCCTTACAGAGGGCGGGTTTTAAAGGATAAGGTTTTTTATTCTGAGCTGGAGCCCAACCTTTCGGTTTATTTTGTCAGGAAGAACGAGTTTTTTGACCGAAGTATGCTCTACAGCACACCCGAAGGGGACTACTTCGACAACGCTGACCGGTTCATTTACTTCAGCAGGGGAATTTTGAACCTGAGCAAGCTGATCGGCTTCAAACCGGACATCATCCACTGCAATGACTGGCAGACAAGTCTCGTCCCATCTTACCTGAAGAGCCTGTATATGTATGATGCTTTTTTCGAGGGTGTGCGAATCATCCTCACCATCCATAACCTGGCTTACCAGGGTATTTTCCCCCCTGAATACATGGCTGTCAGCGGGCTACCCTCGGAGTTTTACTCCTTAAACGGGTTTGAGTATTATGGTCAGATGAATTTTTTGAAGGGCGGGATTGTCTTTGCAGATATCATCACCACGGTGAGCGAAAAGTACGCATCGGAGATTCAGACTCCAGAATTCGGGTATGGCCTGGAAGGCATTCTTAAGGAGAGGAGCAGCGATGTCCACGGCGTGCTGAACGGCGCCGACTACAGAGAATGGAATCCTGAAACCGACTCGAACATCATCGCCAACTACAATGAAAAAAGTCTGTCAGGTAAAGAGAGGTGCAAGAAAGACCTGATCAAGGCTTTCAAGCTGAAGGGTCCTGAAAAAGCTCCGCTCATCGGGATCGTCAGCCGGCTGGCCACCCAGAAGGGATTCGATATTCTCGCCGAAGCTGTGGGTACGCTGGTGGATCTTGGATTCCTCATAGTTCTGTTGGGAACCGGTGATGAAATCTATGAGAAGCAGTTTGCGGAGATAGGAAAGAAGCATAAAGGCCGCTTCGGAGTCAAGATCGCTTTTGATAATGCCCTTGCCCATAAGATCGAAGCCGGAGCAGATATGTTCCTCATGCCTTCACGCTATGAACCCTGCGGGCTGAATCAGATGTACAGCCTGAAGTATGGAACCATTCCCGTGGTGCGTGCCACCGGAGGCTTGGATGACACCATAAAGGAATTTGACACCAAAACCGGGAACGGGAATGGTTTTAAATTTGCTGAGTACTCCTCTCAGGCGTTGATAGAAGAGATGAAGAAAGCACGTGAAGTTTACCGCAGCCAAGAGCTCTGGTTGAAACTGGTCAAGAACGGCATGAAGGAAGACTTTTCTTGGGAGAGGTCAGCTCGAACATATGAGAGGATTTATCATAATGCCTTGGCCAGAAGGTAGGTTCTCTTTCGCAGAAGCTCCCGTGATTCTCAGGAAGGGGGTCGGAATGGCTTATATCCGGATTTGCCGGGGATGGGAAAGAAAAGGCAGGTGTCCGGGAATTTTGGCTGTTGTAAGGATTGAGAGGTTATTTCGTGCCTAAAAAAAAGGAAAAACCGCTCCAGAAGCCCGATAAAAAAAGAGTGGGAAGTGTTGTTCACGGGCCAACTCTTTTTTCCGATTATGACATTTATCTGTTCAAACAGGGAAGTTCTTTTCAGTTATACGAGAAGATGGGTTCGCATCCGATGACTGTTGAGGACAAGGAGGGCGCTCATTTTGCTGTCTGGGCGCCGAACGCCGAACGGGTCACCGTGATCGGAGATTTTAATGATTGGGACCCGGAGGCACATTCCCTGGCGGTCAGATGGGATGGATCGGGAATCTGGGAAGGATTCATTCCCGGCATGGGCAAGGGAGATCTTTACAAGTTTCATATCGTCTCAAGGAAGCGGAAATACAGAGTGGATAAAGGGGATCCTTTCGGTTTTTACTGGGAGATTTCTCCCCGGACGGCTTCCGTCGTCTGGGACCTGGATTATGAATGGAAGGATGAGGAATGGATGGCAGCGCGCAGCCAGCGCAACGCCCTTGACTCTCCCCTATCTGTCTATGAGGTTCATCTGGGTTCATGGAGGAGGATTCCTGAAGAAAAGAACCGCGTCTTGAATTATAAGGAGCTGGCTTCTCAGCTTGTGGAATACGTGAAGGACATGGGCTTCACTCACGTTGAATTTTTGCCTGTGATGGAACATCCTTTCTACGGGTCCTGGGGATACCAGGTGGGAGGTTATTTTGCTCCCACCAGCCGCTACGGCAGTCCCCAAGATTTCATGTTTCTCATCGACTTTCTCCATCAGAATGATATCGGCGTGATCCTGGACTGGGTCCCATCCCATTTCCCTTCCGATGAACACGGGCTGACGTATTTTGATGGAACACACCTTTACGAGCATAAGGACCCGAGAAAGGGGTTTCATCCGGACTGGAAAAGCCACATTTTTAATTATGGCCGGAACGAGGTGAGGAATTTTCTCATAAGCAACGCCTTTTTCTGGATGGACAAGTATCATGTGGACGGGATTCGGATAGATGCCGTGGCTTCCCTGCTCTATCTGGACTATTCCAGAAAGAAGGGGGAGTGGATTCCCAACGAATTCGGAGGGAGGGAGAACCTCGAGGCCATATCCTTCATCAAACGGCTGAACGAAGCCCTCTATCAGACGTTCCCGGATGTGCAGACCATAGCCGAGGAATCAACAGCCTGGCCTATGGTGACCAGGCCCGTCTATCTCGGCGGTCTAGGGTTCGGGATGAAATGGAACATGGGCTGGATGCACGATATCCTGGAGTACTTTTCCAGAGACCCCGTCCACCGCAAACATCACCACAACCAGCTCACGTTCAGCATATGGTATGCTTTTTTTGAAAATTTTATCCTTCCTCTCTCCCATGACGAAGTGGTCCATGGAAAAAGCTCTCTTCTGAGCAAAATGCCAGGAGATGACTGGCAGAAGTTCGCCAACCTCCGTCTTCTTCTCGGGTATCTCTACGCTCACCCCGGAAAAAAACTCCTGTTTATGGGAGGGGAGTTTGGACAGAGGAAGGAGTGGGTTCATGACGAGAGCCTGGAATGGCACCTGCTCCAGTACGCACCCCATCAACGGATTCAACAATGGGTCAGGGATTTGAACCGGTTCTATCGGAGCGAACCGGCTCTGTACCAGCTGGATTTCGTTCCCGGAGGCTTTGAGTGGATTGATATCAGCGACTGGGAAAAAAGCATCATCGGTTTTATGAGAAAAGGGAAGACGTCCAGAGACACGATAGTCGCTGTATGTAATTTCACACCTGCCATGCGGTCCAAGTACAGGGTCGGTGTTCCTGAGAGCGGGTTCTGGAGGGAAGCGCTCAACAGCGATGCAAAGGAGTACGGAGGGAGCGGACAGGGCAACCTGGGTGGTGTGGAGGCGGAGAATAAGAAGGCTCATGGCAGACCTTACTCACTCTCCTTGACCTTGCCGCCCTTGAGCATCCTCATCTTTAAAAAGGATTTTAGGGAGAGCAAAACTGTTCCTTTTTGAAAAGGTAATCACCTTGGTCATAAAAGGAAATGATAAAAGCAGGGCTGAACGAAGGCAGTTTTGTTATATAAGCCGTTTCTTTTCTTGTCTTTGGAAAGATGAGAATCATTCATTTGCGCTCCCGTTCTGAAGCTTAGATCAAGCAAAGAAGAGAACTCTCCGGAAACAAAATGAGAGAAAAAAATATTATCTTTACTATCGAACTAATAAACTATGATAGAATATAGCTGAATTATTGATTAAAAGCTTAATGAAAGTCACTTCTTCGGAGTGAAATAAAATCGAACAGGAGGGTATCATGAGAGAAAAAGTTGGAGCGACCGCAGGACAGATCTGGGATCTTCTAAAGAAAAAAGGAGAAGTCAACATGGCCGAGTTGCCTAGACTTCTCAAAGAGAAATCCACTGTTGTCTATCAAGCCATCGGCTGGCTTGCCCGTGAGAATAAAATCGAATACCGAACAGCAGCCACAAAGACATTCGTTTCTCTTGCTGAATCCGAGAAAATTCTGTAGCTGTTGTCTTGCCTGACCAAAAGTATGTCAGACGAATTTAACAGGAGAAAAATTCAATAAGACGCATAAAATATTTGAGTTGAAATTCAACAGGTCGGTCTTTAGCGTAGAGAGAAGCTGGCACTTCCATCTTCCAAAATAGAAATCTCAGGATGAAGCACTACATCTGCATTCACGGTCATTTTTACCAACCGCCAAGAGAGAATCCCTGGCTGGAGGAAGTCGAGGTCCAGGATCCTGCCTATCCATTCCACGATTGGAATGAGCGCATCAGCGCTGAATGCTATGCTCCCAACTCTGCGTCTCGCATTCTTGATTCAGAAAAAAACATCATCAACATTATCAATAACTATGCCAAGATAAGCTTCAATTTTGGCCCCACTCTTCTTTCCTGGATGGAAAAGAATGCGCCCTCGGTTTACCAGGCTGTCATCGACGCTGATAAAGAGAGTTTGAGCCGGTTTTCCGGACATGGTTCAGCTCTCTCCCAGGCTTACAGTCATATGATCATGCCCCTGGCAAACTCCAGGGATAAGCGCACCCAGATTGTCTGGGGGATAAAGGATTTTGTGCACCGGTTTGGGAGGAAGCCGGAAGGTATGTGGCTGCCAGAGACAGCCGTGGACGTCGAGAGCCTGGACATCATGGCAGAATACGGAATCAGGTTCACTATTCTTGCTCCTCACCAGGTCCAACAATTCCGAAAAATCGGCGACCGAGACTGGATTGACGCCAATAACGGAAAGTTGAATCTTCGTGTCCCTTACATCTGTCCTCTCCCTTCCGGAAGAACAATTTTCATCTTTTTCTATGATGGCATGATTTCCAATGAGATTGCTTTTGGTGATTTACTGAAGGACGGAGAGCGGTTTGCCCAAAGACTGCAGGGCGCATTCTCAGAGGAGCAGAATAAACCACAGATCGTTCACATTGCCACCGATGGTGAGACTTTCGGTCACCACCACCGTTTCGGTGAGATGGCCCTGGCCTACTGTCTTGACCGGATAGAAACAAGCCGCTCCGAGCTTCTCACTGTGTACGGGGAGCATTTGGAAAAATATCCCCCTGAACATGAAGTGCAGATAGCGGCGAATACTTCCTGGAGCTGTGTTCATGGGGTGGAGAGGTGGAGAGGTCATTGCGGATGCAGCACCGGACTTCACCCCGGCTGGACGCAAAAATGGCGCACTCCTCTTCGTGAAGCCATGGATTGGCTCAGGGACCGGCTGGGTTCAGTTTATCAGGACAGGATGTCGGCTCTTTCAGAAGATCCTTGGAAAGCAAGAGAAGACTACATTGATGTGGTTCTGGACAGGTCTAAGGAAAATGTTGAAGCCTTTTTCTGCGGTCATACGTCTTCGGCACTTTCTCTGGAAAAGAAGGTGGAAGCCCTGAAGCTCCTGGAGATGCAGCGGAATTCCATGCTCGGATTTACCAGCTGCGGCTGGTTTTTTGATGACATTTCAGGTATTGAAGCTGTCCAGGTGATGCAGTATGCCGCTCGAGCCATCCAGCTCGCCAGGGAAACGGGAGGGGAGGATTTTGAACCGGAATACATTAATATCCTGGAGAGAGCCCCCAGCAATGTCCCCAAGTTCAAGAATGGAGCCGCAGTATATGAAAAACTTGTCCAGCCTGCTGTCCTGGAGCTTATCAGGGTGGGAGTCCATTATGCGGTATCGTCTCTGTTCGAGGAGTATCCAGAGACCATAAAGATTGGGGTGTACACCTCTACCAGTGACATTTATGACCTGACGGATTCAGGGCGTGAGAAGCTGGCAGTGGGAAAAGCCCGTTTGTCATCGGAAATCACTTGGGAAGAGGAAAACATCAGTTTTGCTGTCTTGCATTTTGGCGATCACAATCTCATCGGAGGGGCCAGAAAGTTTACCGATGACCATTCCTTTTCATCCTTGCACGAGGAAATAAAGGAGGCATTTACCAAGAGCGATATACCTGAAGTGATCCGTTTGATGGATAAGCATTTTGGAACCCACAATTATTCTCTCTGGCACTTATTCAAGGATGAAAAGCGCAAGGTGCTGAATCAGGTCCTCGATTCCACGTTGGCGGAGATGGAGACATCCTTCCGGCAGATTTACGAGAATCAGTACTCAGTGATGCAGGCCTTGAGAGAGAATCGCGTCCCTCTGCCCAAGGCTTTTTCCACCACCGTCGAGTTCATCCTCAACACGGATTTCCGTAGGTTAATGGAGGATGAGGAGTTCGAACTGGAGCGTGTTCAAAAGCTGGTCGAGGAGTTTAAAAAGTGGGACCTTCAACCTGATAGAACCCTTTTAGGCTTCGTCACCAGCAAAAAATTCGACCGGCTCATGGAAGATGCCTCTGAGAAGCCGCAGGAGCTCTCTCTCTGGAAGGATGTGAGTGATCTTTTGGAGATTCTGAGGGACTTCCCGTTGGATTTAGACCTATGGAAGAGCCAGAATATCTACTTCAAGGTCTGTCAACAACTGGGAAACGAGATGGAACAGAAAAGCCATGAGGGCGATGAGGATGCGAAAAAATGGATCGATTGCCTGAGCAAGATGGGAGAACACCTGAGAGTGAAATGTCTGTGATGCCTTCTTTTGCAGGAAAGATAACATATAATTCTGTGTTTTCCTTTGATTGTGAGAGAAGAGAATGAAAAAAAGAGGAAGCGGCATCTTGTTTCACATCACATCCCTTCCTTCATCTTTCGGCATCGGAGACCTGGGACCCTGGGCCTATACGTTTGTGGATTTTCTGGCTGAGGCGAAACAGGCTTACTGGCAGATTCTTCCTTTTAATCCCACTGCGCCGGCGTTCGGGAATTCCCCATACAACAGCTATTCCGCTTTTGCCTGCAATCCCCTGCTCCTGAGTCCTGAACTTATGGTGCGTGAGGGCCTGCTCGCTGAGGAAGATATCATTCCAGACAAACGCCTTCGCTCCAAGCGAGTTGACTACAATTCTGTCGTTGCCTTCAAAAGAAAGCTCTTTCAGACAGCCTTCCAGCGATTCAAGGAGAGTAAAGACAAGAGTGACTATGAAAAATTTTGCAAGGAAAACACTTCATGGCTCGATGATTTAGCTTTATTCCTGGCTTTGAAGGAACATTTTCAAAAACGGGTCTGGTCCGATTGGCCTCTGGATGTAAGGGACAGGAGGGAGGAAGCTCTCGAGGCAATGAGGAAGGCGCTTCATGAAGACATGGAAAGAGAAAGATTTCTTCAGTATGTGTTTATTACGCAGTGGAGTGCCTTGAGAAGCTACTGTCAGGAGAAAGGCATCCAGATCATCGGAGACATTCCCGTTTATGTGAACTATGACAGTGTTGACCTCTGGACGCATCCCGAGCTCTTTAAGCTGGACCAAAAGAAAAGACCCTATGCGGTTGCCGGTGTGCCACCTGGTAATTTCAGCGCGACCGGCCAGCTCTGGGGAAACCCCCTTTACCGCTGGGACATCCTCAAGGAGAGGGAATATGATTGGTGGGTCCAGAGGGTGGACCACAACCTGAGGTTATTTGACATCGTCAGGATCGACCACTTCCGTGGCTTTGTGGGGTACTGGGAAATTCCGGCCACTGAGAATAACGCTGTCAACGGGGAATGGAAGGAGGCTCCTGCCGAAGATTTTTTCCGTGTTTTGACGGAAAAGAATCCACATCTTCCCCTCATAGCCGAGGACCTGGGCATCATTACTCCTGATGTGAGAGAAGTCATGGAGCATTTCGCCTTCCCAGGGATGAGAGTCCTCCTTTTTGCCTTTGGGGAGGATGACCCCATGCATCCCTATCTTCCCCATACCTATGAGGAGAATTGCGTGGTGTACACGGGAACCCATGACAACAACACGGTGAGGGGGTGGTTTAAGAGAGAGGCCAAACCGGCGGAGAAAAAAAGGGTCTTTCGCTACATCGGCCGCAAGGTCTCAAAAAAAGATATCCACTGGGAGTTCATAAGACTGGCCATGCAGTCTGTGGCCAAAACAGCGATCATACCCATGCAGGATGTTCTGGGTCTGGGGGAGGAAGCCAGGATGAACCTTCCAGCGACCGGCAAGGGCAACTGGGAATGGCGGCTTTTACCTGAGCAGATAACATCTCAACTGGCAAAGAAAATCTCAGATATGACAGAGACTTACGGAAGGGCCTGTTCCTCTTTTTCTTCCCGCAAAAACTGAGCGGCTTCCTCTGGTATGCTGGGGTTGATGTAGAAGCCGCTGCCCCATTCAAAGCCCGCTATTCGAGTCAGGCGGGGAATGATCTCAATATGCCAGTGATAGTCGTA
>Ga0224501_10004511_pt1 | contig 10987 bp, 9 predicted proteins | sample SF_Oct11_sed_USG_4_FD_169105 | JGI IMG/M metagenome (GOLD analysis project Ga0224501, IMG submission 169105) | Sediment microbial communities from San Francisco Bay, California, United States - SF_Oct11_sed_USGS_8_1 | ecosystem: Environmental > Aquatic > Marine > Sediment | place: USA...
GTGAATCCCGTAGGATTTATATACGTAAGCAATTCCCGGCGGCCCGTACATCGCTTCGTTGCGCTCTGTGCGCCGCCAATTAGCAGCGTGGCTCGCGGGGTCGTCAGGACCGGTGTACGCCTCCACCTCTACAATCCGGCCGGATGTAACGGCACCTCTGATTTTCGTCTCGATTATCGAACCCAAGAGTTCCCGCGCAACCGATACGGTGTCGCGGGAAAAGAAGGATGCAGGGAGAACCGGACGACGCCTAGGCGCCGTCCCCATCGCTTTGAACCGCCCTCTGAAGGGCCTTGGCCATTCTCAGAAACAGCGTGTCGTCTTCCGACTCCTCTTCCGGTGCTTTCGTTTCTGCAGGTTTCGCTTCTTGTCGAGGCGCCGCTGGAGATGCCGTTGCGGATTCCTTCTTCACGGCGGAAATCTCCGACTCAGTCTTTTTCGGTTCTTTCTCTTTGGGTTTCTCCAAAGCCTCAGACTCTGTCTTCTTCGGCTCCGTTTCTGTCTGCCTCGGCAAGACCTCTGCCTCATTCCTCGTTTCCAAAGAGACTTCCCCTTTTGCCGCCGAGAGTTCAGGCCTCACCACCGAAGCAGCTTCGGATTCGACCTGCCCTTTGGGCAAAACATTCGTCGCTTGCGCACTACTCGTTTCCACCGGAGGAATGGACGGCAAAAAGGAGGGATTCTTCGAACGCATGGATCTCGAACTACCGCGGCCCCTAATGGACTTAGGACCAGCGCCCTTTGGCGGCGGGGTCGGCTTGGCCTGATCGGAAGAAGCCGATTCAACAACGGGACCGGCCTGAGAACTAGCGGGCGCCTTCGTCTTTCTGCTGAGACTACTTCCCCTGCCTCGAAGGGAGCCCCTCTTCTTTTCTCTGGCCTGAGAAGTTTGTGACTCCAGAGAACTCGGCTTGGGCTCGGAAGGTTCCGCCCGTTTCTCAGCCGCCGGTTTCTGATCCGCCTCCTCCACCTTCTCCAGAGCAGCGGTCTTCTTTGCCTCTGCAGGCTTCTTTTTGGGAGCGGCCTTTTTAGCCCTCGGCGCCCTCGTCTGCTTCTCAGAAGAAACAGATGCTTCGTCCTTGGATGCTTCCGGTTCTTTTGAAGGTTCGATCTTTTCTTTCGGCCGATCGCCTACCGGTTTGGACTTGGCCACCCGCTTCGTCGTTTTCTTCGTCTTCGCGGTGGGCGTCTTTCGGCTTTCCACGTCCCGGACGATTTCCCTCTTCGCTGGCGCCTCGTCCAATTCGGAGGAATCATCGTCGTCCTCCCCTTCGGTCCTTCTTAAACGGACGTGGTAGTCGTCCTGGTCCTTCGTAACGTCGATTATGTTAGCATCGTGCGCCTGCCGCAAAAGTTTCCTGAACCGGGCAGGTTCGAACATCGGATCGTCTGGATCATTGTGCTGCTCACGCATCCAATCCCGAGCCAACTCCGAATTGATGGCTATATCTTCAACCGCGTCGAGCGCCGTCAGAGCCTTCTTGAGAAGTTCAAAACCGTCTGCCAGCGTGATCTTGCTCGGAGAGGTGAGCTGGGCAACTTTTCCTTCGTCGGTGGCTTTGCGCGATGGTTCCGGCGCCACCTCTTGTTCGGGCAACACGTTTGCATCGGGCCCGAGGTCGATTTCGAACTGGCCGCTTTCAAGTTTCTTGATATCCAACAGATTCCTTTGGTGGGCTTCGGTGACGAACTTGCTGAACCGATTGAAGCCGATATCCGATTCATCGAAATGTGGGTCGATCTGTTGCATTACCTGTTTCAAACGGTCTGAGCGCATCACGTCCGCTGTCTGGCGCATCCGCAAAACCGCTTCGACCACCAGCTCCCATGGGTCCCGCCTCACTATCTCGACATCGCCCTCTTTGGTAAGGCCGGTCAACTCGTTGTAACTGAAATATTCGTCGCAGTTTTGCATCAAGAGGTCGCTGGCCGACTCCCTCAGCCCCACGCCGATGACCCATTTGCCGTATTCCTTGAGCTTCAACACCAGGCTCGAAAAATCGCTGTCGCCCGATAGGAGAATGAACGTTCCTATTTCGGGCCGCAAAAAGACCAACTCGAGAGCATCGATGGCCAATCTGATATCCGTTGCATTCTTCTTGTTCGAACCGAATGCAGGAGCGAATATGAGATCGATCGATGCTTCGGATAGGGGAGCTATATACTGCGGATAGCGGCGCCAATCAGCATAGGCGCGTTGAACCGCCACTTTGCCTTTGATGATCTCGGAATTCATGAGCTGCCGCAACTGATGTTGGAGATCCGACCTCACTCCCATGGTTACGTTGTCGAAGTCGATCAGTAAAGCGGCGTTTGTGGCAGTTGGTTTAGCATCGTATCTGGGGACCAGATGTCTCCCACTGCTGGTTTCGTTCACTCAGGTCTCATCTCATGTCTCACCAACTCCGTCAATTCCTTTCGCTTGACTTTCCCGTTCCCGGTCATGGGAAACTCATCGATGAAACGGACGACGTCGGGGACTTTGTAGTCGGCTACCTGGTCACGGGCAAACTCCTTGAGTTCTTCGCCCGTCACGATGGCGCCTTCGATGGGAACGACGGATGCGCATATGAGCTCTCCCAATATCTCGTTGGGAACGCCGCATACGCACACTTCGTCGACAGCCGGATGCGTGCGGAGTAGATCCTCCAATTCACGCGGATAAATGTTGTAGCCGCCGCGAATGATGACTTCCTTGCTGCGGCCCACGATCGAGACATATCCGTCTTCATCCATCACAGCCAAATCGCCGGTCAAGAAGAAACCTTCGGATGTAAACGATCGCTTGGTCTCCGACGGCATGCGGAAATACCCCGTCATGACGTTCGGGCCTTTTACAACAAGTTCGCCTACCGCTTCCGGACCGTGCATGTCCCCGGTTCTCACGTCCACAATTCTCACATCGACTCCGGATACGGCCTTCCCGACCGTAGTATCCCTCGCCTCCTGAGGGTCGTCGAAGCGTGTAACAGTGATCGTGGGACCGGTTTCGGTCAGTCCGTATGCGATCTGCACATTGTTCCATGTTCGAATCTGTCTGACCAAGTCTTGGGAGACCGGACTCCCTGCAACAAGGCCTGTTCGAACGCTGGATAGGTCCCGGCCCTCGAAAGAGTCGTCTCTCTGCAAGAGCTGGAACATCGTCGGCACGCCGTGGCAGATAGCTACCTTCTCGTTCTCCAACAGATCGAGAGCCTCACCGGCTCTGAACCGTTCCATGAGTACGAGTGTGCATCCAGCCATGAGCCCGCCTATCGACACGTGTATGCCGAATACCGTACTGAGCGGAAGCGCGATCAATACCCGCTCTTCCACCTTCAACTCCATCGCCTCATCGGTATGCAGTGCCGTGAACACCAGGTTCTGATGCGTCAGCACTACACCTTTGGGTTTGCCCATCGTACCGGACGTATAGACGATTGCCAACGGCGCTACCGCCGTATCGATTTCGGCTATCGGTTCCGGTGTGCGTTGCCCACCGCTTATGAGGTCTTGGAACCTAAAGACCCTGTCGTCGTACCAACGGTCTTCCTCTCCAACGACGACCAGGTAACCCAGATCCGGCAGATCGGCCGTCAAATCCTCGAAGATCTCCAACGGATCGGTTTCGCCCGATTCGGCTGAGATGAGGACCCGTGCCTCTGCGTGTCTGAGTTGGTACTTGAGGTCTTGGTAACTCCCGGCCGGATCGACCGGAACCACCACCGCACCCAGGCGAGCCGCGGCGAGCAGAGTAATCAGCCATTCGGGCCGATTGGTAAGCTCCACCCCGATCGCATCGCCGGATTCCACTCCCAATTCGGAAAGTGCTGATTGGAGCGAGCGGACATATTGGTCCACCTGCCCGTAGGTCAGCCGCCGTCGGCCGAATACAATACAATCCGTTTGGGAGTGCTTTTTGGCCTGTTGCGAAAACGCCTCGGCCAGATGGTAGGTCGTCAAATCTGCCCTGATCACGGGTTGGTTCGGCTGGAAGATAGCCCGGCGAGACGGCTCATACCACCTCTACCGGGCGTTTGTAGCACCCCATTTACTCGCCCAATACCTTTACGATCACCCTCTTCTTGCGGCATCCGTCCCACTCTCCGTAAAACACCCTTTGCCACGGCCCAAGATCCATCTCTCCTGCCGTAATCGGTACGATGACCTCGTGCCCGACGGTCAGGCTTCTTAGGTGGGCCGCCGCATTGTCCTCCCCCGTGAGGTTGTGGCGGTAACGCTCCGGGTCCCACGGCGCCACGGTCTCCTCCAACCATTTCAAGATATCCTGCCAGAGGCCCGATTCGTGGTCGTTCACGAAAACCGAAGCCGTGATGTGCATGGCCGATACCAACACGAAGCCTTCCTCGATACCGGACTTGGCCACCTCCGCCGCCACGTCCTCGGTGATATCGATCAGTTCCTGCTTCTTCTCCGTATTGAACCAGAGATAGTGCGTATGTGACGTCATGGCTCTCCGAGATGTGATTGCCGCAGTATCGGGCCTGACGAATCAGAATTGGGCTATTTCCGCCAGCGTGTCTTCACCGTAGAACATGCGGATGTATTTGGCCTGGATTCCCGTCAGGCGCCTAACCGCCCACGCCAGGTGGACGAAATGAGGTTCATGCGGAGGGTGCATCGGTTGCATACCGCATTCATCGGGCAGCCGGTTGGCCTTACGGGTGTTGCAACTGGAACACGCCGTAGTCACGTTGGTCCACTCGTTGGAGCCGCCTCGGGAAATGGGTATGAGATGGTCTCTGGTGAGAGCTTCCCGCCCCTTGAGTTCGTGCTGTCTGCGGCCGCAGAACTGGCACTGATAAGCATCCCGCGCAAATAGGAAGGTATTCGTAACCTGGCGGCGGAATTTTCGGGGGACGTGTACGAAGCGAACCAACCTTATGACCAGAGGTCTGGGCAAAGCGAGACTCTCGCTCCTGACCAGCATGCCGGGCTCCGCCTCCACAACCTCCGCTTTCCCATCAATCACCAGACGAAGCGCGCGCCGTACCGGTACAAGCGTCAGTGGCTCAAACGAAGCGTTCAGTGCCAGACACCGGGTATTAAAGCCCATGGTACGCAAATCCCGCCGTACCTTGCGATACGCGCGGGCGAAAAAGGTTAATGTAATTTTACCGGGTGCCGTAAGTGATTGCAAGATGGTACCTTGGCATATCTTGTCGCATTCTATTACGAGAACCATGCTAACCAGAGCCGACGTCAGGGAACAACTAGAACTCCACCTTCAGGGTCTCCTAACCCTGGAGGACCTATCGTCGTGGGCGGAAGAGGTATTCAGGGAAGAGGAGTTCGAAGAGGGCTACGAGACCGAAATAAGCGAGGTAGTCTCGGTTTTAAGAGACGCGGTGGACCCACACCGCTTTCCCTGGGAAGAATCAGACTTCGAAGAGTGGTTGGAGGCCCTGCAATAATACAAGAACCCACCGGCCAAACAGCCTAGAGCAAAGCCTCCAACTCGGCGATCTGGCTCTCTACGGCCGCGCGGGATGTACCGCCGATAACTTTTCTTCTTTCGGTGGACTCCTCGAAAGAACCCAGGCGCTGAAGCACCCGCGGCAGGAGTTCGTGAATCGCTTCGGCCTTTCGAGCATCCACCTGCTGGATTTCGACTCCCTCTGCTTCTGCCGATTTGACCAACGCACCGACTATGCCGTGCGCCTCCCTGAACGGAATTCCCTCTGCTACAAGTTCGTCTGCAACGTCGGTCGCCAAGAGGCCGCTCTTTAGAGCTTGGGCCATCCTTTCCGGTACCGGAGATGATGTCGCCACCGCGCCGCGCAATGCAGGAAGCGTCACCATTATCGTATCGACAGCATCGAACAGGAGGGATTTGTCTTCCTGTAAATCTTTGTTGTAGCCGGCCGGCAGCGCTTTCAAAACGGAGAGAAGCGTTCCCAGGTTGCCGCTCACGCGCGCGGCCTTGGCGCGGGCAAGTTCGAATACGTCCGGGTTTCTCTTTTGCGGCATGAGGCTCGAACCGGTCGAGAACTCCTCCCCCAGTTTGATAAAGCCGTATTCGGTGGAGCTGTAGGTGAACATCTCCTGGCCGAGTTTCGAGAGGTGCATGCCTATCATAGAGAGTGCAAAGAGAATGTCCGCTACGAAATCGCGGTCTCCGGTAGCGTCCAACGCATTCTGAGTCACCGCCGAAAAGCCCAGTTCGTCTTTTAATAGATTGCGATTTACCGGCACACCCGATCCCGCTACTGCTCCGGAGCCTAGCGGTAGCACGGAAACGCGTTTCCGGGCCTCTTGGAGCCGTTCTCTGTCCCTTACCAAGGGCCAGGCATGTGCCAGCAGCACGAAGCCCCATCTAACGGCCTGCGCCTGTTGTCCGTGAGTGTAGCCCGGCATGATCATGTCGATACCGGCGCGCGCCTGTTCGGTGAGAACTTTGAGGATTGCCACCAACTCGAGATCGACGGCGTCTATCGCCTCCATGCACCAGAGTCGTAGATCGGTGGAAACCTGATCGTTGCGGGATCTGCCGGTGTGGAGCTTTCCCGCGACTTGCCCAGCTTCTTCGTAGAGTAGGCGCTCTACCAGACTGTGAATGTCTTCGTCGGATGCGCCGTGAGCTTCGCCCTTCGCCAGGCGATCCATGACTCTGTCCAAACCTTCGGTTAGATCTTGTTCTTCTTGCTTCGACAAGACGCCGGCTTCGGCTAGAGCTTTGACCCACGCCTTGCCGCCCAAGACGTCCTGCCGCCACAGGCGATTGTCTACCGGCAGACTGTCGTTGAGAGCCTTAAGAGCTTCACTCGGCCCTACACCAAAGCGCCCGCCCCACATCTGATGCGAGGCAGGCGTTCCATCGGGGGATGGAGGCACTTCTTTGTTCATGCCACTTGGGCCGGCCTCACAGGAGCTTGCGCTTCGCGGCCGTCACGCTCGGCGGCCAGCCTGTCCTGCAAACCGTACAACCTGATGAACGCGGCTGCATCGGCATGACTATAGACATCATCCGCTTCGAACGTCGCGTGCGCAGCAGAGTAAAGACTGTGCGGACTCTCACGCGTGATCGGAGTAGCGGTTCCTTTGAACAACCTCACACCCACTGTTCCGGTTACATACTTCTGCGTGCTATTGACCAAAGCGTCCAACGCTTCCCGCTCCGCGGTCCACCAGCGGCCTTCGTACACCAGATCGGCATACATCGGAGCCACCCGGTCCTTGAGCGCGAGCGTGCGTCTGTCGAGAACTATCTGTTCCAACTCCCGATGCGCGGCCCTGAGCAGCGTACCGCCGGGAGTTTCGTAAACTCCGCGCGACTTCATTCCCACCAACCGGTCTTCGACGATATCCGCTCTTCCAACGCCGTGAACACCTGCAATCTCGTTCAACTGTTCGATGAGTTTGACCGGATCCAACGGATCGCCGTTTACTGCAACGGGTTCGCCCTGCTCGAACGTGATTTCGATCTCTTCGGGCGAATTCGGAGCATCTACCGGATTGGTCGTCAGCAAGAATATCTCTTCCGGAGGAGCAACTGCCGGATCTTCCAACACTCCGCCTTCGTGAGAGCAGTGCCAGAGATTCCGGTCACGGCTGTAGAGTTTCGTGGCGGACGCATCCGTCGGGACGTTCTTTTCCTTCAGATACCGAAGGAGGTCTTCCCTGCCCCTGAACTCCCATTCCCGCCAAGGAGCGATAATGCCGAGGCTGGGTCCCAAACACTGATAGCTGAATTCGAAACGCACCTGGTCGTTGCCCTTGCCGGTGCAACCGTGCGCCACATGCGTAGCTCCCGCTTCCTTGGCCACAGCAACCTGAGCCGCGGCAATGACGGGCCTAGCCATCGACGTTCCAAGCAAATATTCACGGGCGTAAACGGCGCCCGCTTTGAGAGTCGGGAAGACGAAGTCCTTTACGAACTCTTCCCTAAGATCCGTCACTACGCACCCCGTTGCACCTGAGCGCACGGCCTTTTCGTTCAGACCGTCCAACTCCTCGCCCTGACCTACGTCGGCGGCAAAACAGAGTACCTGGGCGTCATAGTTCTCCTTCAACCACGGTACGATGGCCGAAGTATCCAAACCGCCCGAATATGCTAAAACTACCAAAGGCCCCATGTGTTCCCTCAGGGAAATGGTGGATTATTCATTTTCACGCATAAAAATACAACAAGGCGCTGATCCCGCAACCCCTGAGATCGTGTTCTTTTCCTTAAATACCGGCTAATTCCGCCAGCCGGTTCTGGACGGTGATCCGCTCGGATTCGCTCCGAGCGATTATGAGGAGGGTATCGTCTCCGGCTATGGTCCCCAGTATTTCTTCCCATCCCTCGAAATCGAGGCTACCGCCCAGCGCCTCGGCGCTTCCGGGCGGGGTTCTGGCCACCAACAGAGGGCCCGTACCCTCTACGGACCGGATCAGGGTCGCAGCCAGCTGAGTCACGGTGGGCACCCGGCTCGGCGCATCGGAAGGCTGGGCGTAGAAGGATTCGCCGTCTGCGTCCGTCACCTTCACCAACCGGAGGTCTCGCAAATCTCTGGACAGAGTGGCTTGGGTTACGTCTTGGCCCTTGGCCTTGAGCAGTTCCCTGAGTTGCTCCTGGCTGTGGACCTTTTCCTGTTGGATCAGTCTTATGATGGCTGCCTGTCGTTTCGATTTCATGAAATTCGATCCGGGAAGAGTGCTTCCCATACGAGGGGTGGCGTTGGTGTCATCATCTGCAAAAGACCATCCGGCCCGAAAGATATGTTCTTGCCACTTCAGTCGGATCTGCATCCAGTACCCGAGCCTCGGGGTCGGCGATCCAACCTTCCAGATTCTCGCTCGGTTGAATCGCAATCATATCCGCCCAAGCTCCGCGTTTCAACCGGCCCACGTCGGCAAGTCCGATGGCGTCGGCGCCACTGCCCGTGGCCAGTTGCAGAGTCTCATAGGGCTTGAGGCCTCCCAAGCGGCCGACTTCACGCATCTCGGCAAACATATCCAGGGTATCCACGCTGGCAACCGAGTCGGTGCCTACACCCATGGCCAAATTATGGCTACGCATCATCCGTATCGGCGGCTCCCCGTGGCCGTGCCGTACGTTCGATCTAGGGCACAGTGCGATCGGGCAGTTGTACTGTTCGAGAAGCGAGAGGTCTTCGTCATCTACCTGAACCGCATGAATGGCGAGAGGACTTCTCTCGAGCACACCGAATTCGTGCAAATATTTAACCGGAGAGTCTGCCCGTTTGGGAAGGGGAATTCCCCGTTGCTTCCATGCCTCCGCGAACGCGCCGGTGTGTTTGGTGATGAGTTCGGTTTCGTAGTTGGACTCCGCTATATGAAGCGCCATCGGGAGTTCGTATCGGCCGGCGAATTCGCTCACTGCACTGTAGAGAGGACCGGAAACAGTATAGGGAGCGTGCGGAGAAACGCCCACCGACAACCGTCGGCCTGCCAAACTGCCGAGTTCGGCGATTCGCCGCTCCAACTCCTTCATGCTTTCGGGCACCTGATCGGGGTGAGGCCCGAAGACCTCTTGGTAAACCACGCCGCTCGCCTCCAGCTCGAAAAGCGCGTATGCAACCGAGCCGGTGTCTCCCGTATCGGCGACGGTGGTGATACCTGCCGCCCACGCATCTTTCACACCGCGCTTCGCCGCCTCCAAAAACGAATCTTCCGTCTGTTCTTCCTTCGCTCTTTTGATGTGACGAATCCAATCTGCAAAATCGTCGTCGTCCACCATGCCGTTCATGCCGGTGAGTTCGAGATGGGTATGGAGATTCACCAAACCGGGCATCAGAATCGCCTCGTTCAGCTCGACCAGTTCGGCATTCTCGGGCGCGGGTACATCTCGGTGTTCGCCGATCTCTGCGATTCGTCCTTCTTCTCCAACTAGAACGGCCCCGTCACGAATGGCGGGGCCGGCTATAGGAAGAACGGTTGCTGCTCTTATTCTAAGAAAGCTCACCGGGGGTCTGTTTCGTTATCGCCGTGGCGCAGAACGCTCCACCCTCCGAGCGGCTCAGCGGACGAAATCCCGAACCGGAACGGATTGGGGTGAACCGGGCAGTACTCCCTGGGTTCGGTACCGGGGATGAACCATTCCTGATACGTCTCTTGGCGCGGACAGAATTCCGTGGCCCTGTAGCCGGTGAACCTATCGACTCTTCGGCTTTCCAGTTCAGGCGGCCTGGTCCAATCGGGCGGCGGCGGCCTCTTGGAATAGACTTCGTTCATGTACGCAGCCCACGCCGGCGCAGCCAAGCCGCCGCCCGTGGCTCCGGCAATGATGGCCCGCGGCGAATCGAAGCCCATCCACACACCGGTCACCAGTTCCGATGTAAAGCCGATGAACCACACATCCGTTTCGCCGTTGGTCGTTCCGGTTTTTCCCGCCGCCGGATGTCTGAATCCGCCTCTGCTCCGCACCGGTCCCGAGGCTGTACCAGAGGGGGAGTCCATCACGCCAGACATCATGTCGGTCATGACCCATGCGTCGTCTTCATCCAGTATTCGTTCGGAGCGAATCTGCGGCTCCCACAGTATTCGGCCGTCGGCATCTTCCACTCTCAGAATGCCGAGCGGCGCCGTATGCACTCCGAGGCTCGCGAACGCCGTGTAAGCCGCCACCATTTCGATCGGCAGCACGCCGGCGGATCCGATCGACACGGACGGTACGTTCGGAATCGGCGTCGATATTTTAAAACGGTGAGCTTCACCCACCACGTTCGCAATACCCAACTCCAACGCGAGTTTGATTGCGATGAGGTTTCTCGACGTCATGAGACCCTGACGGATCGACATCGGACCGCGGTAATCTCCCTCGAAGTTTCTCGGTTCCCACGGTTGGCCCGTGGTAGGTTGAAACTCGCTTATCGGTTCGTCGATGATCACGTAGCTCGGCGGACGTCCTGACCTGATTCCGGCCGAATACACGAACGGTTTGAACGTAGAACCCGCCTGTCTTCTCGATTGGGTAGCGCGGTTGAACTTGGATTCCTGATAGTTTCTGCCGCCCACCATCGCGCGCACGTAACCCGTACCC
>Ga0224501_10004512_pt1 | contig 10986 bp, 7 predicted proteins | sample SF_Oct11_sed_USG_4_FD_169105 | JGI IMG/M metagenome (GOLD analysis project Ga0224501, IMG submission 169105) | Sediment microbial communities from San Francisco Bay, California, United States - SF_Oct11_sed_USGS_8_1 | ecosystem: Environmental > Aquatic > Marine > Sediment | place: USA...
GAAGTAATTAGGGAGCGAAGGATTGTAGAGAAAATTCTAGAATTATGTATGCAAGTTAGGAATAGACAAGTTCACCCCGATGAGATTGGGCGTTTGGCTACAAAGACTGTTGCTGAAATAAGCTTGGAAAATTTGGGTCCTTCGGTAGGAGGTATACTTCAGCTGGCCATAGAATTTTCTGAAGATCATAGCTTTCTAACCCTAAACGAGCTTGAGGACGAGGCCAGAGAGTTTCTCTCTTTGCACTAATATTGCGAACAATGTCTCCCGGTAAAATTGTCTGAACGCCCCACTTTACTTAATACTTTATAGTACGAACCTTTCCTTCATTCTTTCAAGTTCTTCTATCTCTTTTCTTGTTAACAGAGCCATCTGAGCTGATATTTGTTCTGCAAAATAATTGCAATTGCTACTTTTCCAATTTTTGCTGACTACTACTTCTAATGGCGGGGAAAGTGCAGGAGTTGTTGTTTGTTGTTTCAGAATTTTCTGAGCAACAATTTTTTAGGTGCTTGCCCTAGGGAGTCTACCGTAAAATTTTCTGTCTGACCCTAATATTTTTCAACCCCTCCCCCCTACGTTTTTTGCGTTAAGAGTTAATTTTGAATAATAATTTTTGTTTCATAATGTTTTTCTCTGATAGAATTTACAAGTTTATGGGCGTAGATGTGGTTGCTAATCAAGTAAGATTTAAGTGGAATAGGATGTAGTGATTAGTAAGATTTAATAGACTAATCTTCCATAACAAATATGAAGTTAAAGACAGTGCGTGTTTGGAGATGGATTTAAGAAAGGTCTGGAAGTTGCTTCGTGGAAGGCGTGCCGTTAGTGTGGTTGTTTCAAATGTTATTCTTACGGGTGCTGTTATTGCAGTTGGTTTTGTGGTGCTTTCTTGGACGCAGTACCGGTCTTCTGCTTATAATGAACAGTATGGTGAAGCCATGAACGCTGACATCGCTAGACTCAAGGAAAGATTGGCGTTCGAATACGTCTTCTATAACTATAACTCGAGTGGAGGTTATTTGTCGGTTTATTTGATGAATTGCGGAACCGTAGACAATGTGACGATACAAACGGTTTACGTTACGGCAATTACAGGTGTTTTAATTCAAGTGAATTCGAACGTTACCTTAAGGCAATTTAATGGCAATGAAATTGCAGATTTGGATAGAGGAGAGGAAGGATACTTTGTGCTTTCTTTACCTAATCTTATATCTAGCAGCTATTCAGTTCGAATTGTAACTGGAAGGGGGTCTACATTTGACCATATGTTTTTCGCTTAGGAAAAGAGTTAGGAAATTAATAGCCAATTCGAAAGGGTTCTCATCCGTGATTGGAACAACATTCATGGTGCTTGTGATGCTGTTCTTGTCCACCAGCGTTTTCCTATGGACGCTTTCTCAAAATACCATGTATAACGAAGCGGTGAGAGCGAGAAGTCAGGAAGAAGCTGATCGTCATGATGAAAATGTCGTTGCCTTAAGTGGAAACTATTCTGTTTCAGAAGAAGAAGTTACAGTGAAGGTCGTGCTTAAGAATGCTGGTTCAGTAGCGGTTCAGATAATAAACTTGTGGGTTCTTGACACTTATGAATTAAACCGAAGATACACTAACAAGTCCTTAAATAATCTAAACCTGAATCCCGGGGATGTCTTGAACCTTGTAGAGACGGTAACTATACTTGGAGCAAATGCAAGTCATAATTTCGTTTCGTGGTTTGTGACAGCAAGAGGGAACACGATACCACTTGAGAAAGAGCAAGGTGTAATCATAGCGCAGCTGGCTCAAGGAATAGGCTCCATAACCATGGAGTTTAAGACATTTAGACATCATATAGTAGACAAAAACAACAATCTTGGACCAGCACAGTACGGGTTCACCATCCCTGGAAACGAGTACACAGTTTTTGGAATTAATCTAACTAATCTAGACGAGTCCAAGAGAAACATAAACCTTACCGGCTATTCCTGTGTTTGGCTTATTGTTCCTGGCACAAGTGCAAGTGCCTCTTGGTCCATTGTCAAAGTAGTAGATGGGAGGCTTGTTGACTTTGATTTCCAAGTGTTGGAGTATGGAAACCCAACGCTGATCTTTTTTGGTAAAACCAACCCTCCAGCATCCCTCCAATGGAAAACTGCTGCGGTCAATCTACTTTTATACGGCAAGATTGGCTCCGATGACTATGGACAAAACATACCGTTCATTTCAGTATATGTGACAGGATAATAAGAGGCGAATTTAGGTTTAGCGTACTAACAAGTTGGAAAGAGACGCAAACTGTCAACCTATTATTACATGGAAAGATGAGAGATAAAGATTACGGACAAAACATACCTTTCGTTTCCTTGTATTGCTAGGAAACATAAAAAAACTTCCAACAACCTCTACTGCAATAATGAACCGAAGAATACTTCATACAAGACATCCAAAAAATAATGCAATAACCACACCAACTGTTATGAAAGCAAGCTTGGGTAAAAACTGCAATGTTTCTCATTGAGATCAATTCGCTTTTCACTTCAATTTTGCTAGGAGCTTCTGTCTTAACATGAGATAAACAGTAGATTATGGACTCAATGTAAATGCTACTGATAGCAATTTCTAAAAGTTTATGAACATTGGCATGAGTTTCGCTGCAGCCACAGCCATTATAACCAATATTGCTGCGTGTTTGAAGCCTGCAGAAATTGATTCCTCGCTTATTTTCCCAGCCACCAACCCTATCAGGTAACTGTGAAAAATACTCGCGGTTGTGAACGTCATAATTAATGGGCTTAAATCTTGAGCAGGGGCTGTCTCTGCAACGATTAACGTTTGCCCCGTGAACGTTATAATCATTATCGTCGTTGCCACGAGCATTATTGCGGCGAAGTACGGCATCATTATATAAGGGCGAACAGCCATTTTCTTTTCCTTCTCAACCTCCTGAGTCAAGTTGTTAAACCTTGCAAGCGACTCAACCATCCCTATCGTTCCACCGCCAACGTCGATAGTTTCCACCAATAGAAACATAACTATCTGAGTCATCCAGCTTCGAGTCCGCTTAACAAAATCCATAATCACTTTTCTAACAGGAGAACCCCACGAAATCTCTGCACTTATTTTACGAAGTTCCTTAGTAAATTTGCCATAATCACGTTTTGCAAGGCTTTCAATACATTTTTCTGGAGACAAACCAGTTTTCCTAACTTCGGTCAAATCTCTTAGAAAACTGTTGATGCCTTGCTCAATGCTTGCTCTTTTCTTTGAAAGTTTGCTGTGCACTGCAGCAGCCGGCGCTGTCGTGACAAACAAAGCTATGGAAACTGCAATGGGCAAGTCAATCATTGTTTGAAGTGAACTGAAAAATGGAACTTCCATGTACCCCATGAAGTTCGTGAGCAATAGAAGCAATAACATGCCTATTACACTGCATACTCCAAAAACCTTGTATGGACGCATCTCTACCATAGGACTTTTAGGTTGCATGCTATGCGCCAAGTAAATGAACATTAACGAAAGCATAGGCGTAAACAAGTAAGTGTATAGAATTATACCCGAATACATTGATATTCCTGTGCTGTAAATGGATTCCACGCTGAACAGAATGTAGAAGCAGAGAGACATCAAAACCATCACAATTATGAAAGTTTCTAAAAGCATTCCAAGGCGTTCAGCCGCAGCCTTAACACGCATAGCCCTAGCCTTGAAAATGTCCTCAGCTTTTCTTTCAAGAAAATGCCTAGTGTCACCACCTATGATGACTGTTGAAGCATAGCCGTGGAGAAAATCACTGAAAATATCAAGGGGGTTTTTCTTTGCTGATTTTTCAATGGCTGTCAGCGGGTCTATCCCGAAAATTTCCACATCCTTTATTATCTCTCTAGCCTCGCTTTGCATTGTGGGCATCAACTCAACCTCTGCGAGTCGCTTAAAACTTGTGTAAGGTGCTATGCCTCCAGACGCCATAACGCTAATGTAAGTAGCTGCAAAGGGCATCTCCCTTTCCAAGCTGCTTGCCCTTTCGCTGGCTCTGGACAGGGGTATTAACATAAACCCTATCATTACGTAGATTGGAAGCGGAACCAAGAAGATCATTGGGATAAAGCCATAAAAATACAGAATCACTATGGCTATTACCGGTACTGGAAGCGTTAATGCTGCAATGAAAAGCATCAGCGAAACGTATGTTTCTGGGTAAATCTTGATTTTTGCCCTTTCCAGATAATTCTTAAACTCCATAACATGTCTTAAAAAGAAAGGGGCAACTCTTCCAAAAAGACGAAAGGACCAAGCCTCAAGAGTTTTCAGAAACGGCAATCGCTTCCACCTCCTCCCCTACAAGAACCTTCTCATAAAATTGCTTTGGTCTAGCGTAATACTCCGCGATTATTGCGGCTACATCCTTGTAGCTTCTTATGTTACGCTCACGCATCCAATGTAACGTATCTTTGCGCTTCTCTATCTCAACCAGCAACTCCTTTTTGCTAGTACCTGTCCGTTCAGAAATTACTGATAACAACTCGCTTTTATCGAATACTGGTAAATGTTCGTCTTTCGTTGGGTGCCATTGAAAAACGCAACTGTAATCTTCATAATCCGTAACCTCATTAACATTGAGTATACGCCTATAAGCCTTTTTTTCCACGCCTTTTGTTAAGTGAACCCTTTGGATCGACAAAACAACATTCATCAATGAAATGTAAGCAGGTGCAATGTCCATAGGTTTCTGCGTTAAACGTTTGACCGCTGAGTCTATGTCTTCAGCGTGCATTGTACACATGCCTCCGTGGCCTGTGGCTAAAGCTTGGAAAAGCACGTAGGCTTCTTGACCTCTTATCTCACCCACGATTAACACGTCTGGACGGTGTCTCATCGAAGTTTTTACGAGATCAAAGAGTGCTACTTCGCCGACGCCGCTTCCGGCTAAGCCGTAGCTTTGTCTGGCGATAAGCGAAACCCAGTTTTCATGCGGCAAGTTGAGCTCCGCCGTTTCTTCTATAGTGATTATTTTGCTTCCAGGCTTTATTAAACAAGCTAAGGCGTTCAATGCAGTGGTTTTTCCAGCCGCTGTCCCACCTAAAACCATTATCGAAGCTCTGTTTTCGAGACACAGCCAGAGATACGCCGCCATCTCCTCAGAGAAGGTGCCCAAGTTTATCAAGTCTATTATCGAGTAGGGGTCTTCTCTAAATTTCCTGATAGTGAAGGCGGTTCCGAAAGGTGTGATTTCGCGTCTGTAACAAACTGCAAGTCTGTGCTTGCCAGGTAGAGAGGCGTCCACTATTGGGAAGGCTGAGCTTACATGTTTCCCAGCCATGTGTACAAGTTTAACAACCATATTATCAAGCTCTTCATCAGTCTCAAATCCAAGATTTGTTTCAATGCTTTCATAGCCTCTATGCCAAACGTAAACGGACCTATTAACTCCGTCACATGAAATATCTTCAATATTTGGGTCTCGCATCAATGGGTCAATTCGACCGAAGCCTACAAGGTCTCTTTCAGCATGGTAAAGAATCTTATACCATGAAACGTCTGGCAGCCAACCCAAGCTTATACGGTATTTGTCAACAATTTTCTTAGCTTCTTCCGCGAAGAATTTTCTAGGATCTAAAACTTCATCTTTTGGTGATTCTATTTCTGCAAGCAATATTTCCAAGATGCGGTTGTAAATGCTTCTTTCAATATGGTCAAGCTGAATCTCATCTGATATATACTTAAACTCCCCTGTTTTTGGATTCTGCACTATAGCAACATGGGCAAAAGGTTCATAGAGCGGGTATCGTTCCACAATTTTGAACCCTTTTGGTATAGGCCTCGGCGGAGGCGGTGGAACAGCTACCTGTTCACGTTTTCTAACGTTGAACCTGACTCTCATACTTTTTAGTTTGCCCAGCTTGGTCATTTTATTCTCCTACTCATTTTATTGGTTATACACAGCCTATTATATATTATGTCTCACGAAACATTATTTACAGCTTTTCTTCAAAGGAAACAGTAATAACTTTTAACTTAATCAGAACAACAACAATAACCACAATCACTACTGAAATGACTAACAACAGCATTAGCGTTATAGACCAACCCCCTTCCCCTTCCGCGACAGTTTTTGGAGTCACCGTTATTGTTGTTTGGTTCCCTCCATCTGTGTATCCATTTCTGGTCACATTGGTTGTCATAACGACGGGTAATTGCACTTTTGTTTGGGGAGCGTTAAAAACAAACATACAGGACCCTTTGAAATCAGTAGTTCCAGTCGGAACTGGAAAGTTTCCATTATCAGATGACATCGTAACCAAGGCGCCAGCAACAGGAGTTGCATCCTCTTCACACGTTACGTGAACTGTAACAGTAACAGTTCCTTCTGACTCAACCGTGGGCGTGCTTACCTCAATTTGAACATTAAATGTTCCAGGATTAACTGTTATTTCTAATAGGCTTTCACCGTCAGCATATCCAGCCTTTTTGGAACGAGCTGTAACATTGATACTGGTTTGTTCGTTGACTTGCGGTGCTGTAAAAACAAACGAGACAGTACCATTCGGATAGGTGATTCCAGTTGTACCGGAAAGACTTCCACTGTCAGATGCTATGTCAACAATGGCATCGGCTATCGGTTGCTCATTACTTTTCACGCAAACTGTAACTTCTGCTGTTCCCTCAGATTTAACAACATCGGGATTCACGAAAATCTCAACCAAAAGAAACGGTAATACTTCTAAATACTCGTGGTCTGAACTATCTGCACATCCGCTTTTCGAAGCCCTTGCAACGATTCTAACATTAGTTATTTGAGTTATATCCGGCGCAGTAAATGTCGTAACAAAATAGCCGGTTGCATTGGTAAGCCCAGATGATTGCTTGAAATCTCCACCCTTCACAGAAAATAAAGTCACATCTACATTTTCTAGTGCAACTATTCCATTTGTCACATAAACCGTGATCGAAATCTGTTCTCCTTCACGTACTGCATAGTCGCTTACATCAACATTGACATTTAGGAGTGAAAGACCTTCTTGAACCCTTATTGTTACTGCAGCATTACTTATAGCACCGAAGTCATCCATCACGGTTACTTTTGCACTGTAAACTCCGGACGAGGAATATTTGTGAGTAAAAATAGACAATGTCGTCCAACCACTCGCATTTCCATCTCCGAAGTTGAAAAAGTACCAATCAATGCTCCCTTCATCAATCGAATCTGTAGCAAAAAACATAACTACTTCATTTTGATTAACCAGAGCCTTATCGGTCAAGAGTTTTGCTTCTGGAGGGGCATTAATATAGCCTATTGGTTCGGTTAAAAAGAATATAAAGTCAAGGTTGACTCCATCACCGCCTACAGGGTTGCCTTTACCAGCTGGATTTAATGATTCGTGGTATGGTCCGCTTTCATGCCCCCAATAATTATATTCCGCATTAACAGTAGCGTTAGATGCCACATCCATGCCCATTTGATTGCCGTATATGTCATTATAGTAAGCTGTATGACTTCCCTGGACATAGAAAACTCCGATGTTATTGTATGATATAGAATTTTTAGTAATATACGTGCTTGTCTGACTTGAAATATAAAACCCTCTATCATTTGATGAAATATTGTTATTAACAATGATGACGCCATAATGATTATTTGCGTCAATTTGTATCCCATTTTGCTTGTTCGCTGAAATTTTGTTTTGACTTATGTTCACTCCAGAAGTTTCGTTTCCCGTCAAAACTATGCCGTTTCCATTTGCTATTATGGTATTTCTTTGTAAGATGACTTGTCCGTTTCCAGTTATGTATATGCCGTTACCGCCATTCTCCATTATTATGCTATTTAGAACAGTCAACTTGCCGTTCGTTGCATTGATTCCGTTTTGAGAGCAAAGGCTTATAGTACTATCTTTGATTTCCACATTGCCATTTTCTATAACTATCCCATTTTTTGCATGACTTATGAAACAGCCTATTAACGTAGACTTTTCTGTTCCATTAAATCTAATGGCGTTCCAGTCTCCTGCGTCTGGTTGTTCCCTATTTGAAGTGAACGTTATTGTCTTATCCGCACTGTTCGCGTATAACCTTCCTGAAATAATCAGGGAGAAGGACCCTCCAAACTTCACTTCAACACCGGACTCTATGGTTAATGTTGCATTTGGATAAACCATAACATAATCTGACACTACAAATGGACTATCCACAAGCGTCCAAACGGTATCCTGCGTAATCAAGCCTTCAACATAAGTTGCATTCACGATAACAGAGGATTTACTTGCAAAATTAAAAACGCTAAAAACTATAGTTAATAAAATAGCGAACAGTTCCAATCGTTTTTTCATGTTTATACGTCCATATTTGCAGTTAAGCATACACTATCCCTCTAGCCAGTGCTGGTTTAAACATTATGAATTCAAAATAAAATTTCTAAATCTGTACCCGCGCGTTCCTGTGTAAATGGAGAAATAGGCAAGAGTTTTAACGAGGTAACAGAACAACCTAGAACGCGATGGAGAGGAAACTGCATGAAAAGCTTTATGGCAATTGCTCTAGAAGACTTTCCGTTAATAAAGCCCGGAGATGACATAGCAAAAATAATTGTCGAAACTATTAGAAAAAACGGCTTAAAACTTGAAGATGGAGACATAATAGCCATTGCACAGAAAATTTTTTCGAAAGCTGAAAATAGAATAATAAGACTTAGAGACATTGTTCCTTCAAAAAAAGCTGAAGAAATTGCAAAAATAACTGGGAAAAGCCCTAAATTTGCCGAACTGGTTTTGAGAGAAACAAAAAAGATAATGAAGGCTTCCCATGAGATATTATTGGTGGAAGATAAACGTGGCTTAATCTGCATAAACGCTGGAATCGATAAGTCAAACGTGGAAGGCAGAGGCAACTTCGCATTATTGCCAGAAAACCCTGACAGGTCAGCGCAAGAATGCCGTTTGGAAATCAAGAAACTAACGGGAAAAAATGTTGCAGTAGTCATATGCGACACCTACAGTCGCCCCTTTAGACGTGGACAAGTAAACTTCGCCATAGGTGTGGCTGGAATTAAACTATTCAAAGATTATCGAGGAAAAGAGGACCTTTTCGGACAGGTTCTAAAAGTAAAAAATGTCGCAGTAATAGACGAGATTGCTGCTGCGACAGAGTTGCTTATGGGACAAGCAAAAGAAGCAACACCCGTTGTCATCCTTAAAGGCTTAAACGATGTCGTGGAGTTCTGTGAAAAACGCAGCATAAACGAATTACGCATTTCAAGCGAGGAAGACTTGTTCAGAAACACATTGTAAATTACAACCATCGTAAGAACGGATTGCTACGTTTTTCTTCACCAATCGTTGTCGTCGGTCCATGCCCAGGATAAACAAAAAATGGATTCGGTAAATTCGCCAGCTCTCTTAAAGAAAGCTTCATATCAACTTCTGAGCTTTCAGGAAAATCTGTTCTTCCAATGGAACCAGCAAACAACGTGTCGCCAGTAAAAACCTCTTTTTCTCCTAGAAGCGATATGCTCCCACGACTATGACCAGGTGTGTGCATAACTTTTAGGATTATTTTTCCAAACTTCACCAAGTCTGTATCATGTAACAGCATGTCTGCTGGTGGTGAAGAATTCTCAAAGCCAAGGAATTCCGCAATCTTCTCACTTGACTTCCCAAGCATAGGAGCGTCATATTCATGAATAGAAATAGGCGCGTGAAACTTCTCTTTCACCATACCATTTCCACATGTATGATCTGGATGACCATGAGTATTCACAATAAATTTTAATGTTAAAACGTTCTCATCGACGAACTTGAAGATTTTCTCGGCTTCAAAATGATCATCAAAACCGGGGTCAATGAGGATTGCCTCCCTTGTTTGTTTACAACCTACAACGTAACAGTTTGTGAAAAATCTGCCCACCGTAAACATCTGTACAATCATGACCTATCAGCCATTGGAAAAGAGTCTAAAACTAATAAATCCAATAAACTTTTCTACTCCAAGACGCTCTAATACAACAATAACATAACAAAAGGACAAAACACTATGAGCGAAATACCAAACGAAAAAGCTGAAACACCCCTCACCCAACAAACCGATTTTGAACGAATAACAACCCTAGTCTCTGCAGAGTTTCAAATAGAAGAAGCCCTACTAGAACACAACATTCCCACATATTATCTAAAACAGCCGCAAGAAACAAAACAACCCTTCCTGAGACTACTGAAAAATCTGGAAACAATGAATTTGATGGCACTTCTGCGAAGAGAGGACGAAAGAACAGTTTTAAAAATTGTTCCAAAACCTCCAATAAAACAAAGCAACATCATGGTAAACTGGATATTGTTTTTCGCAACAATTGCCACAACCTTTGTTACGGGTTACCTGCTTTCTCCTGACGTGATTAATCCTTTTGTCGGCGGTGCTTCTTTCACAATAGCCATGTTGGCAGTGCTTGGTACTCATGAGATGGGTCACAAGATAACGGCAAACAAGAAAGGAATAGATGCGACACCGCCCTATTTTATTCCTGGACTACCGCCGTTAGGGACTCTTGGTGCGGTTATAATGCAGAAGTCTCTTCCTCCGAATAGAGACGCCTTGTTCGATGTGGGGGCTGACGGTCCCATTGCCGGATTTATCATTGCAACCATCGTCAGTGCGGTAGGTCTAACCATGTTGGTTCCTTCCCCACTTGTTCCAGCAGGCACCATAGGCACACCTTTGTTGTGGATTCTTCTCGAGTTGGGTCTCCAGAATCTAAACATGATTCCTCAGCCTCCTGTTGGCGGAATGCTGCTTTTGCATCCTTTTGCTTTTGCTGGTTGGGTGGGAATCGTTGTTACGATGCTTAACTTGTTGCCTGCAGGTATGCTTGACGGGGGCCATGTGCTAAGGTCCATCGCTGGCGAGAAATTGAGGTTTGTCTTGACGGCCTTATCTGTTTTTTACTTGGTTATTTTAAAAGTTTATTTGATGGCTATTTTTGTTCTATTTATATCTATGTATAAGCATCCTGGCCCTTTG
>Ga0224501_10004513_pt1 | contig 10986 bp, 6 predicted proteins | sample SF_Oct11_sed_USG_4_FD_169105 | JGI IMG/M metagenome (GOLD analysis project Ga0224501, IMG submission 169105) | Sediment microbial communities from San Francisco Bay, California, United States - SF_Oct11_sed_USGS_8_1 | ecosystem: Environmental > Aquatic > Marine > Sediment | place: USA...
CATGGACAGGGGGGGGTGTCTTTGTAGCTCGATCCCCAGTTCGGGCAGCGACCTTTTTCTTTCGCAACACCTCGTTGGTTTCAAATCTCCCACCCATAAAGTTATACCTTCTTTATTGGCGACGCGGGTGCAAACAGAAGGTCTCCTTTTGATATGTCCCAGGAATGCTGGGTCAAAGGCCAGGTAATACAATTTCTACAAACACAACCCTGGACAGGATACGAAAGAGACGATGAGTTTGAGGTTTTTGGTCAGTTACAATGACGCCGTTCTATTCAGAGTTTCCAAATTGATTATGAGCGATTTAATAAATGAGGTCCACAAGCAGCGTCATCATTATTCACACAATTATATGGCTGGAGTGGTTGGATATCACCCGCACATTTTATATCCCGACCAGTGTCAGAGGCATGCACTTCTGAGTCCTGTTTGATCCAGCATTCCCCATGCAGAGGATACGAAAGAAGAGACTAGAAATTATGGTGGTCTGACAAATCTAGTCATTCATTATCAGTTGTGGCTCGGCCGCCAGGCGTATAGCTACATTATCATGGTGTACCAACAGTCGCTAATCTCAGTAGCCAAATACACACCCCTTTATCAATCCTCCTATCGATCTCAAGTCCTGCCAACTCCTACCTAACATTACGCAGTCAGAGTAGAATGACAATTCATCTGACATCATGATAACTGTGAGATGCACTATTTTTGCTGTTCGCCGATCAAGACAATAATCCATATACATCTCACGACACGACATGCGGATAGGGGTGGGGCCTGGTTGGTTGGTCGGTCGGTTGGTCGGTCAGTCGGTCGGTCGGTGGGTCGGTCGGTCCGTTGGTTGGTTGGTTGCTATTCACCAGTCCAGTGGTGCTGTTTCAGCAGCTGACTGACGGGTAGTTTACAGGTAGATCATGTTTATATGTACCAAACAGCTCCCTGGCATTGGCAAGCAGTTGGCAGGTGGTCGGCAGGTAGTTGGCAGGTGGTTGGCAGGTTTGTGCTGCTGCAGACCTTTGAGCGTTTATCTCGGCAGGTAGGCGTAGCTCTCACTTTCCATCATGGCATGCAGATGGTAAGTGAATGAATTCTCTAACTTCATCCATTGTTTAACAGAAATATCTTATTTTTCTTCAATTTTAGTAAACAATAGTTATTTACGACTCTTTCCTTATTTTAATATTGTTCTAATGTTCAGCCTTCTATCTCGAAGAGAGCCATAGACATTTCACGAGGATGCCTGACTTGTCTATGTATGTGTGTGCATGTGTATGCATGTGTCTGAATTGGTTTAATATGAGGGAAAGTTGCATGGGCATCACCCTCATTGTAGCTAAGTCATCAAGGATGACCTCTATCCATCTGCAAGACATGGAGCAGGACGGTTGCGTGGAAGTCAATGTCCTGGGAGGTTGGAAATAATTCAACCTATAAACCCTATTTCAATAGTCACCTGCCGAGAATTCGGCTCCTTATGACGAAAAGGGAGAGGTGATCTGTGGAGTGTTTTCACTGGTTGCTAATAATTCTTAATAACTTTTCACCACTTTGTTACTCCTTTTGTATGCTGAGTTTGTGATGGTGGAATTGGTGTTAAACAGCAAACAAAATTTCTGGCGTAGATCATGCCAATGCAACCCCCATTATTGCCTTCTTCATTACTGGTGGCACACATACTGTAACCTCCCATTTACAAGAAGCCTTGGAACTATCTTTGTATTTTCAATCTAAACAGTGATTTCACCCGAATGGTCGATTACATAACCTTCTACGCGATTGAATAGAGGTCAATGTCCTTTAGATCGAGATTTCCTTTAATTCTATGTATTTTAATATTTTATTTTCGTTTTAGGTTGAGCATGAAATTGATATCCACCTTGGTGCTAGCTGGGCTTGCTTCGGCAGCCTATGATAGTTCAGTATGTGTATATAACACCGTGCCCCCAAGTAAGTAACCTCATTATGGTGAAGCTATGACTTCGTGGATCGTGTACTTGCTTCAAATCGAAAGTCCTTGGCTTGATTCGTTGTTTGGGCACCCCTTTATGTTTAATCCTCCGCAGATCCGGATTGCAAGATTCTCTTATTGAAGTCTAGAACTTCTTTGAAAGTCGGCATAACGTATGCGTGCAGTGACTTTATGCTTTAGTCTATCAGTGGGCTCTATCTATTTTCTTTCTTAGATTAAAGGTTCCTTCAATTAAATGGTGTAGCAAACATATATTGGATGATTCTAGAGAAACTGCAGGTTGCCCAAAATTGATTAAATTCCATCCCTTTTAATGTCATGAAGACCCATTTGAAACTGTACAGCATGATAGCTCAGTGGTAGAATGCTGGTCTCACAATCTCATGCAACTGGGTTCAAACCCTGCTAATGAAGGGCTCCCATTGTGAGCATGAACTATTCGCATCAATACTATCTCCAAAACCTATGCAGGGAAGATGTGTGCCACTAAACTAACACAAGCCTACTGAAGAGATATGAGAAAGATGATTGAGGCCATACAACCTCTCCTGCTGTTAGGTCTTCACCCATCCCGATGACCGCTATGCAAGGTCATGGGACAAAAGAAAATTGGGATATTCCACTCAGAAGACAATCACATGTATAACATTGAAATCTGTCCTTCTCTGGGAGGTCATGCGAAGCCTCCAGCGAGGGTGCAAGGCCTGAGTACGGTTTACGTAGTCCAGTGACATCGAAATTGGCTATGCAGAGAAATGGGTTGGTTTTTCATGAGAAGGGAGGGGTAGATCACGGAGTTAAGACCTAAGATAGACTAATAGTTCGGTATGTTCCTTGAATTGAAGCTGGTGAAATTTTTTGTTGATTCATCTTTCAGACCCGCCATTCCCAACGTTACCAGACACATTCGCGAGCATGATAGAGGTTAATATCGTACCTAACAAAACAACAAAGAACTTGTATGAGATCTTCGATGCACGTAAGTACTATTCGAGTTATGCTGAGCATGCAGCTCATATTGATACCCTATAATCTTTTTGCAGACTATAATATCCTGATAAGCATTACTATATAAGCAAACATGGAGGTTTTAGGTGAATAGGGTCCCAAATTGTCATAATGTTTTGCATAACTTGAATCCCTTTGAAATTCTCACTAGGAGACTTCCTGCCTGCACCCGCGTATACCCCAAGAAGGTATCATGGGAGGCTCTCCTTTATTTTACGCAGGGATCTGAAACTGGTAAGTGTAGAACAATAAGAAATATGTTATACAGCTATGCCTAGTATTTATACTGTTGCCGTGGTACAAGCTGACTTTTTAACAGCTACTTCCCCGACGGCTATTATTGGTTGTTGGACAACCTTGACCTTAACATTAATAGTATTTATTGCATAGTTTTTGTCTTACTGTAGCGAATAAACGAGGAGTTATCTGGGAGACAGAGGCGACAGGAGATTATATGAATATCAGCCTGACAGGAAGGGCTATCTATGACTTCACTCTGAACGAACTCATCACCATTATCCCTCTCCCTGACCGTATGTGAATTTTCTGTTCATTCTAGATTCATTCAAAACGCAGCTTGTGCGCAGATTTTTCAAAAAGCTCTCTCTGTAAACTCCAGCCGTAAGTGGGTACCCAGCCTTTTTCGGACCTGGGAAAGGTGAAGGCGGTGAGGAAGGGGAGTGGCACTCAACCAAAGTTACACTGTTGTCGGTACTTGATGGCTCTCCAACAGTCACTTCCCCAATGGCCATTATTTTCTACCGGATCATTCTATAGATTAATTTGAGAGGATTCTTTTCTCTAGAACTTTCTCATCATGTAAACTTGCCAGAAGAACTCAATCTTCACTTCAGAAAAATTCAAATTGTATATCAGGGTGCTCTGCAGCTGCATCGCCATTGTCCCAGAGTGTGCCTAGTCACAATGGGTTGATAAGATATATCCCAGTCAGACATTTTTATTGGAGACTAGCTTAAATCGAGGCTTACTGTGTCAGCAGCCGGCTGACAACGATTTAATATGACAGAGGGGCGTTGTGGTCTGGTGTGGTTTGGGTAAATATTCTGAGCAGTTTATAAAATGAAATATTAATTTGCATATAGGATTTATTTTTCAGTAAAGAATTGAAAATGCATCAGCAAACTGATATGCCGCCCCTAGGCACTCCCAATGTTTTGCTCAGCAATCTGCCCATTCATTCTCTCCAGATACAAAGAGCACATGAGCTCACATGTTTGTTGATTTTTCTTGTGGAAACGAAACTGTTGTCGACTTTTCCGGACACGTCTCGATCATCCGCTTACATCTACGCAGCTGAATGATATTGTTTCCTGCTATAATAATCTAAGCAGAGTTTGGAAGAATGATTTCCTGGCTCCCAGATTGTTGCCCTCCCAAAACTGCGGCTCGATTTGGAAAAAGGTTGGATACGTTCAGTTTAGACTGATTCACGTCTGGCCAATTTATATAGGTTAAGGTCAAAATATGTGGTCAAACTTTTAAAGGTCAAACTATCCATAAGTCTAGTTACTGAAATAAGCGCTCGCCCGACCTTTAACACTCAGTCAAAACTGTCAGCTTAAGATAAGAAACATACTCCTCTGTTTGCATAGAGTTGTGGTCTATCGATATACTCAGTGTGCATGGAATAAAGGTGCACAAAGCTGATGAGTCTCGTCACTAATGACTGATATTATTCGCGCTCATTCATTATTGTGACCGTAAAACATCAACTATTTTGAAAACGGGGTAGCTCAATGGTTCAAGATTGATGGTGAGATAGGCCAATGACTACAGCGCTTGACTCAACATTGAAAAGTCCCGGGGTTCAAGTCTTGGTCATACTGAGCGCCCTCTGTGATTATGAGCTGCTCACATAATTCCTAGCTCCTACTGCTCAACAGGCCTCAGGCTTGGGAGGTCTGTTTAATAGGTTGATTAAACAATAAATAACAATAAATCTCTGTCTCACTCCTAGTACTGTCAAGTCCTTGATCTACTGCTTCCTGTTCTCTCCCTTCTCCTTTATTCATTGACATAATTTTAATTTTTTTGTAGAGACATCAGTTTGTCAAGCCAGTCAGATCTCCTCCGATGATTCGTTTATATTTGGTGATAACTCACTGACAGATCACGGCTTCTCAGCCAAGTCAGCCTTCAGGATAGATGCAGCTCATCCACCCAAATATATGGTAAATTACAATCTAGACTCTTCATTTCACAATACGCTTCAGTTAGTTATCTCCGAATTCAGGTTTAATACGTGGTAAAGTTAAATTGGGATTTTTCCTTGGCTGATCGCACCCTGCCACCCGTCCTGAGCCAGCGTGGCAGAAAATGGCTCAATCTCCCCACAATGACACGCACAACCTGTGGACAGCGAGGAGGAAGGCTGAAGTCCAACCACGGACAGACGATGGCTGAAAGAAAAAAGAACTTAAATTAGAACTCTGTGCTCTGAAATGTGCTTCAGATAGTTAGCCCGGAATTAAATAATAGTTTGTAATTAAATACTTGGTAAATTGCGAGCTACTTGTTTGAGCTCTTTCATCCGCAACGCGCTTCAAAACCTGCATCATGGAATTAGCTCCATACAGTTATCCCTGACTTCACTTTTGAATTAAATGCATGGTAAATTGCTGTTTGAACTTTGCAATCTGCAATGTGCTTCAGACAGTTAGGTCTAAATTAAAAACACTTATCAATTGCAATCTGACTAGCCGACTACGTAAATTCAAGCCAAGTACCATATATTGTCGGGCCACTGTATATATCTTATGTTTAGACCTGTCATGGGTAGCTATACTAGCCTGCCTACTATCTTTTAGGGCAAGACCCAGCTGGATACAGGTGTCACTGCTGACTACTGGCAGGGATGTGTCTACGCCCCTGCATATGATGGGACCTTCACCACTGACTGGTACTTCTCCGGTAGGTTTGGGGGCAATCTAAACTCCTAATGTAACTACATACAGTCGAACAAGCCAAGTGGGATACATTTGTCGACTAAGCTGTCTCTAAAATGGAATTCATCCCAGCGAGAATCCAAGACATCAAAGGATTTATGGCTTTTAGCGGATAATGTGGGTCATGGAACAACGTCTTATCTTTACTTTCCTTGTACCATCAAGAATTTCACCAGTCCATACTTATCATACATATCTGATTAGCTGCAGTGATTTCGTCAGGCCAGCCAGTACCTGGTACCTGTACCGAGATAAAATACATAGGAATCATATCACAGATAGGCCTACCACGATTGTGCAATAGAAAGTAATGTGACCTAAATGCTATTGCTGATGCTATCCGTGTAAAAGACGATAGCGGAATGGCTCAATGGGTCGAGCATTTAGCTCAAACTGAAAGATTTTGTGTTCAAAACTCGGTGATGTTGAGCACCCACTGTGAGAATGAGCTGCTCACATACCTCCTACCACTCCAACAAGCCTCAGGCTTAGGAGATCCCAGCTCCTACCGCTCCAACAAGCCTCAGGCTTAGGAGGTCCCTACTCAAATGATATAGAAGCGATTTGGGGACTTGTTTCTACCATATTAGTTTTAGGAATAAAATCTACAGCCTTATTAATTATCAATTTTCTGTCTTTGTGTCAAAATCGCTTTACCCTGTGTTTATTCGGTTTTGATACGTTAATCAGTGAAAATTCATATTGCTTATGAAGCAGCAAGTGGAAATCAATCAGGAGCAACTGCAGTAGTCAGTCAGTGACTAGCAATTCAGTGGCCAAACCCATCCTTCAGCTGTTGGTGTATCAGTTTCACACACCAACAAAGTAATCTGGCTCTCCCCAATTTGGGTCGAGTTGCCTTCTCTTTGTAGTCTGTAGCATTTAACCACGCAAAAACCTGTCAAGCACCTGTCAAACCCCGTCAGCCCAAAGCTTTAATGGTTCGTCGACTGTTCGGCAGGACAATGACTAACATACATTTGTCCGCAAACGTTATTAACTGGCTTATTCTTACAGCTGCAGGTGATTGGAACAACGCTCTTGGTGTACCTAGTGTCCCACTGCGACTGGTTGTTAAAGGAACAGCCAATAAGAAGGGAGCATCCGGCAGACAAGTTAACAATGTCTATAATTTCAATTACTTCCAAGATTCGATCACCGATGATCAAATGACAAAATTCCAGGTGAGAGCAGTGACATAACTTGAGCCATTTTAAATAAAAAAAACTATGAATTTGACTTGGACAATATTAGGCCTATTTGCCCAGTGCTAGACGTCTCATTACTAAGACTTTATTTATTACTTTTTAATGATTTTCTGGTCAAACGACCAATAAAAAGTTGGTCATGCTGGGGAGCTGTTCGGATCTTTTTGTGCGTCTGGAAAATATAAGTTTAGCAGGCGCCTGACCAAGCGAGCAGAGACAGCCAATTACTTTTCAACCAATCAGAACCGACATCCGGTTAGTACCGCATTATTTAGCTCGAAGATGAACACCACCGGCACTAAAACTTTCACCAGTGAGTGGGTACTATTTATTCGGCTGATTATTACAATATGAGACGTTTTGACTGTGTGCTGTTCGCCTGCTTTTATTATACTCAGACGGCTTATTAGTGGGAATATCGAACGTCTAGCACGGGCGAATAGGCTTATTATATTTTATGTTTGGATCATATGGCACATCATCTGCGGCAAGATGACTATATGGTTGACATCCATTGGATAAATCAGTTATGGTTAGCACTGTCAGTGAGCTGTGATGGTTCATTCGAAGTGATCCTGCATAGTCAGACAACTCCAATGCGTATTTTCAAGCAGCGCAGATTGTTGGTGACCCATCACATTATCGGCAGGGCAATGTTCAATAAACCTTACCTGGTCAGAAGATGCCTATTCTCACTGTATTTGTTAAATTTCAGTAATACGCTCTTGCATTTTTTAGATTCCTCCAGGTACAATCTGCCCAGCACTTCAGGACTTTGACAGAGGCCATCCTCTACCCACAATCGATGCCAACAAGGCATTCTCGTTCGACGCCGAAGTTTTGCAGTTCGATAATGTGATCAGTAAGATTAAAGTAAGTTAATGAATATGATATGCTAACGCAATTATTGTAGCTCTTATAACACCAAAACAAGCTTCAGGCAAGTTCCGACACAGAATCATTCCTTTTTCATGTACTGATCAGTGTCAGGAGCATGCAAAAATTGGTCTGCCCTACAAAGTCTTTAAATGTTTTTCCACTGCATCGGACGTCCGGTTCGCCTCGTCTGGTTCGCCTTGTCCGGTCCGCCTCGGACCGGACGCAGTTTCGTCTGATTTGGCATCGGACCTTAGATCCGAGGCCGCTTTTCACTCCACACAGATTCGTCAGACGCGCGATCCCGGATTACTTTGGAGCCAATCAATGGTGCCGAATCTGTGTTTCCGGAAATGATAACCATTCTTTGCTCATAACTGCAAAAGAAATTAAAGTCGCTATTCATTGTTTTCACTACAGGTTGCCTCTCTGTCCAGTACAACTTTGTGCTGTTAGTCGAGTGAATGTTGTTGCGAAATTTCCCTTTCCAATGATCCTAGTATGAGACCGGAAGCGAGTGAACATTGCTAGGTACTCCGTGGAAGAACATTTAATTGGTTGATGAGTTGGACGTCATACTCATTTTGTTTCTGGGAGACAAACGGTCGGACGTCCGAGAGAACGTCCGAGGTCGATTGGTTGAGACCTTTTCACTCCATTTCTGGGGGGTCAGACGATCGTCTCGAGCATTTGGTTCGAGGCAGACCGGACGTCCGATGGAGTGAAAGAGCACAAGCAAAAGTCATTGACACAGCTGAGAAATAGCAATAAATGAAGTTTTTATAGTTAAAGATTTCACCTACAGAAACAACTGAAAATGACCTTTCAATCTTGATTTTTCTGATTATTGTTTCCGCCACAACGTGATAATTTATACAGAGGTCACACAATTACGGAAGCGATGGTTTAGGATCGACCAGGTATTTAGGGTTTAATGCTAATTTTGTGTGCGCATGTCACATTGCACTTTCTCCCTAGCTCGACCAACATCTATGGACGTTAAACAGGGGATAGGCCCATCCATGGAATACCAGCTCTATGTAGCAAACAAGGGACAATATAGAAAAGAAACTGTATGCTTTTTGATGCCACCCATGTAAAAATAAGATGGTCTTGTCTTATAACTATCCTTAGATAGGGTAAGATGAGGTTACATTATCAAGGCAGATCCTTGTTTTGAGAAATGGCTCATGAGACATCGCAGAACATCACAAGACCGCACGTCTTAGGTGTAATAAGCATACATGCACATTAACCTGAGCTCCCGTTCTCATTACACAGGAACTGTATGATTCCAAGCTCTTCCTGTCAAGGTATGACTATAAGCCACAGAGCATAGGCAAGCTCAACAGCAAATTCGGTGACAACCCGGTCAAGGAAATTCATGATTTCATCTCTGGTAAGTAAACGGAGTATTTCAAGGGATTTTTCCCTGGCCGATCGCACTCTGCCAACCCGTCCTGAGCCAGCGTGGCAGAAAATGGCTCAATCTCCCCTCAATGACACCACACAACCTGTGGACAGTGAGGAGGAAGGCCGGAGTCCAACCATGGACAGACGATGGCTGATAGAAAAAAAGAAGTAAATTGAGTGTGTTTACTAATGGCTATCGATTCAATTGAATAATTAAGTAATTGATTATTTGATTGCGTGCTTATTAAATCAATCGATCGACTGATCTGGTAATCAAATGACCGAATAGGTTGATTGATTATTTGATCAAATAATTAATTGAATATTTAATTGATTGATTTATTGATTGATTTCAGTTTGTAGCTGTTTATCATGCATATATGTGTAAAACACAGAATAGCTTCATTATAAAAAGTTCTATTTTTCTCTAGAAATATCGTACACTATTGACAAAATCAATGGAAACTGCACCATGACTCAGCTGACAGCTGGAAACTTTGATGTTGTTGAGACAGATGCTGATCACCATGTGCGAATGAAGACGATTTCTGAATTCTTTGGCCTCACCCAAACTAAGGGCTCCTCGATGAACTGGACCTATACAGGACACGTAAATAAACAACGCGTTTTGAGACAAATTGACTGTTTTTATAATTTTGTTTATTATTATGGTTGGAGATCCCCTGCATGGTCTCGGAGCTTGTTCTAGATGGCGACCAGTAAGAGAGAACAATTGTGGGAGAACTGATATCGACATGCCGGGGGCCTGAACCCAGAGTCTTCTAAACTTAAGTTATGAACGCTCAAGTCAATGAGCGATCCACCTACACTTGCCTGGGAGTCCGCTCATATGGCCATTGTGACCTTGTAATTTCAAGGGTGCAAATTGGGTCGTCAGTATCCAGCCTTACACTCAGTTTATGTATGATCGATTAGTCGCTCGATGAAAACGTGACAACAGATCACATCTGGCTTCATTCAGATCAGTTTTCGTACAAAGAACACCTATTGATGGTAACTTTTGTACGTTTTTAAATTAAGGTAATTATTGTGACTTACATAAACATTGGTTGTATTACAGCGAACTATCCGTGACATCACAGCTGATGTCTACGTGGCAGAGAGATTGGGATACCCAGCAGGATCTGATAAGAACCTCAGGTCAATCTGGGAACTCGCATTTACCTCGGTAAGTATTTATTGTACTTCCATGTATTTAGTCATTTTATTTACTCTCTTTATTTTTGAAATAGGCTAGCCTGTTAGTCAGCGCCTGAAAGTAACCGTCGGTATCACACTGGTCCATTTACTCGACCAGTGCCCGCTGAAATATTGCTGAAGAAAGCTCCAGTACGCCAGTGGTGGAGAGCTACCGCTGAATGCGATATTTCTTCCAACAAGTGGTGACCAATGATAATGCAGATTTCACTCAATGTTCTATTTGACATGCATACCCGGAACAAATGTCATTGGCTATAAGCAAAACCTGCGCTCTCACCACTCGCTCACCGCTGGGAAAGATATGTAGCGCAAGTATCCTTCTGTT
>Ga0224501_10004514_pt1 | contig 10985 bp, 10 predicted proteins | sample SF_Oct11_sed_USG_4_FD_169105 | JGI IMG/M metagenome (GOLD analysis project Ga0224501, IMG submission 169105) | Sediment microbial communities from San Francisco Bay, California, United States - SF_Oct11_sed_USGS_8_1 | ecosystem: Environmental > Aquatic > Marine > Sediment | place: USA...
GGAGGAGATGCGGTCACAGGGCCAGCATCGGTGATAGAAGCCATAGCCGCGGGCAAGAAAGCCGCGGTTTCTATAGATCGCCATCTCAGAGGTCTCGACTCAAAAGCAGGAAGAGAAGAAAAAATCTCTGAAACAACATGGGTTACAAGCGGAAAACTATTACAGAAAAAGTCTAAACAACCTGTGCCCTGTCTCGCTCCACCTCAACGCGTTGGAAGCTTCAAAGAGGTTGAACTCGGATTCACGGTGGAAACTGGCATAAAAGAAACTCATAGATGCTTCTTCTGTGGACCTTGTGCTCAATGTCTTGAAATGGAAGACTTTTGCGAGTCGGATGACGTGCTGGTAGATGAGGACAGGTGTATAGCCTGTGTTAACTGTGAGAAAGTCTGTCAGTACGGAGCCATAAAAGTTGAAAAATCCGTCGCAAAAGTTGACAGTGCACTTTGCAAGGGCTGCGGAACATGCTTAGTTGAGTGTCCAGCAATGGTAATCTCCATGAGCAACTTCACGAACGAGAAAATATTAGCTTCAATAAATGAAGCCCCAAAGATATGGAGAAGTAGTGAACCGCGTCTTCTGGCTTTCGTCTGTGACTGGTGCCACAACGGAAACATCAGCCAGCTCAAAGAACACCCCAACGCTCATATCGTTCCAGTTAGGTGCACGGGAAGGGTAGACCAACTGCACATTCTTCAAGCTTTCTGGGCTGGAGCAGACGGCGTTTTACTTATTGGTTGTCGCCGGCCAGATTGCCACTATGTTTTTGGTGCTTCGGCTGCTGAGAAGAGAATTGGAGAAATGAAGAAGTGGCTTAAGGCTGTTGGAATAGAACCCGAACGGCTGCGAGTAGAGCAGACTTCCGCTGATCATGAACGCGGTCTCAGCGAAATTATCACGAACTTTGCATCCAATGTAAAAGAGATAGGGGTTAATCCCTTACAAAAAATCATCTAAGTTAGTTTATATCTCTATGATTTTTAATAAGTTTATAACCAAGCTATGTTTTATGCGCGCGCTGAGGCATTTTGTTCTCCTCACAACAAAGGATGTTTGGTAATACTTGGATGAATAAGGGTAACACTGTTTTTAAGTAGAGAAAAGTTGAGTGGTTTTGCAAACGCAAGATTACAATGGTGAAGCGAGAAAGCTTGCTGTTAAACCAAAAAGTATCGGGAAGGGCAGTCCCGGGAACATTCCTTTTCTTTCCAACATCTTAAAGGCTAGGAAGCATCCGAGCAAAATGCCAACTATGGAGGCCAAGCATGAAACAAGGCCGAAGTATAGAAGCATGTGTCCTGAAAGCATAGAATAGAACGTCAAGTCGCCTAAACCCATTTGAATATCTTTAAAGGAGAAACTTAAACCGCGAAGTTGCTCAAGTCCGCTGCGGGCTATCTTGCCCACAGGTCCACGATAAACCGCAAATATATCATAAGCCGCTAGAAAGCACAAGATCAAGGTTGCGCTCAAAGTAGGGATTGAAACTCCTAAAAATGCCCCCAGAGCTCCTCCCAAACAGAGAACTATCAAGTTGCAACATCTGTTGTGAGCCCGAAAGATTGTAAAGTCAACTAGAATTGTTGTGAGCAAAGACGAGGTTAGAATTAAGGTTTCAATGTGTGGAATGGTGAATCTTGAAAATGCCGCAGACAAGTAGATGAAAGAAAGCGTGAAAACCGCGGTTGTTAAGGCAAAACCCGTAACAATCCTGATCAATTTATGGCTTCTTCGTTTTAAAAGGAAATATAACGATGATGCGCCAACTCCAACTAGAACAACAAAGTAAAGCGCGTTTCCGAGAGAGCCAAAGATATTCTCTGAAAGTGGGGTGATTGGATAAATTTCTACAGAGGATGTCAAAATAAGGGAGGTACATAACACGCCGAACAGTAAACTCACTAAGATGGGTGTTAAGTATATCAACCCAGCCGTAAACTTGTCACTCAAGGCTTTCGCCCTAGTTTACTCACGGTTTCTTCAACTTTCAGGTGGCATTTGTTACAGAATAAGCTTTGCTTTCTGTCGGTTTGGAAAATGGAATTCGAGAAGAACATAACGCAAAACGGGTTTAGGCAATGTCTTAAACCCAATGTGTGTCCAAGCTCATGCACAGCCTCTTTTGTGCTCCTCTCCACAAACAACTCCATGTTTGGAGATGGCCCACAAAACTCTGGCCTTAGTCTGCACAAGGATATTAAGGCTGCTTTTCCAGGGCATTCTGCCCCTCCAAAAACGAAGTTCAGGTTTGGAACAAAGATATCAGCGTCCATAATTCCTAAAACTCTGTCTAACGCTTTCTCTTTTTTGGCATAGTAGTGGACTTTACTCAGTATGTTGTTTGAGCTGTATTGCCGTCTTGTCCTGTTGAAGGCTTCTTCTGGTACTGGTAGTGTTTCGGGAATCAGTGTGCATGTTGACTTGGGAAAAGTCATGTTTAGGTTTTCTTTGATCCTATTTATCACATGGGAATCTACTTTTCCTATGCGTAAGATTCCGATCTTCATTTATTTCACGGCTAAACCTTGAATGTATCCCCAGTTTTAGGTGCTATGGCTTCAAAGCCTAACTCTTTCTTTATCCATCTTGCAAGAAGTTTACAGTTTCCTTCTGCACCGTGAATTACATAGATTTCTGGGGTTCCACCAAGTTTTTTCACAGATTCTTTAAGCTCGCTTGCCCCGCAGTGAGATGAAAAATCGAAGTGCCCAACCCTTGCCTTAATCTTTCTCATCTTTCCGTCAATAACACATACGCCCTTGTCAAGTAACTGTCTCCCGGGTGTGCCTGGAATCTGATAGCTGACCAGAAAGACGGCGTCACGCGCTTTTTTACCAATTTTTGATATGTAAAATACGGATGGACCGCCCTTAAGCATGCCCGCAGTCGAAATGATAACGCCGGGTTTTCTAGCGGTTTTTCTTCGGTCTCTCCAGCCTTCAATCCAATGAGCAGAATTTAAAGCATCCTTAAGCAGTTTTGAGTCTCGCAGAAACTGACCGTGTCTCATCATTATGCTGTTTGCTCCACGGATCATACCGTCAATAGTGACTGGATGCTCAAAATGATGGGCGGCCAAGATGCATGCGACTTCTTGGGATCTCCCAACCCCAAAGGCTGGAATAAGAACGGTGCCTCCCATCTCTACAATATCAGTGGCATCCGCTATGAACTTTTTCTCTAGTTCTGAGCGTTCTGTGTGTTCCTCATCTGCGTATGTGCTTTCGATTATCACAGCATCTAAGTCGTTGTATTCCATCTTCGCGCCTTCCAAAAGTCTTGTGTCCTCAGTGTTGAAGTCGCCTGTGTAGAGCAGTTTTTTTCCTTCAGCATCGATTAGTATTTGTGCGCTTCCAGGAATGTGTCCAGCGTTTGACAGCTGGAATTTGATGTCTCCGATTTTTTCTTCGACGCCGAAGTCTACGTGCCTGCTGTTCCTCGTCATGGATTTTAGTTCAAGATATTCGAATGGCAGGTAGTAGCTGGAAAGGTGGATGAAGTCTGAAATTAGTAATTCATTTAATTCTGAGGTCAATTTATTTGTGTAAAGCGTCTTCTTTTCGTGAATGTAAAATATGGGGATTGCGCCTGAGTGGTCGAGGTGGCTGTGGGTTAAGATTATTGCGTCCACATCTTTTGGTGGTATGTGCATTGGGAATCCGGGCTCGTGGTTGAGCATGACTCCGTAGTCTAGCAAGACTTGTGTTTTTTTGGTCTTTAGGGCTATTGCACTTCTACCAACTTCACGGGTTCCGCCTAGAAATTTGATTTGTAATGAACTCATTTACTTTCTTCCGTTAATGCAGTAATCATGCCTTCTGCTCTTTTAAAAATGTATTGACTTCCTTGCGTAAGCAACCCTCACCAACCCTTTCTTGACGGCCTTTAATATTTCATCGGTATCTGAAGAAGCTTGAACCTCCGTATAAACAGTCCACAATTCATCCGCACGGTGGGCGTCACTGCCAGCGACACCCGGCAAACACATAGCTTTCGCTAGATTTTCAGCCATTTTATTAACGTGAGGCGCCGAAATGCCATTCAGAACTTCTATTGCATCAAAACCATAATTTTTTGCTAAGTCGCCTAAACCGTAGGCTCTGTAGGGATGGGCAACGACGACTAAGCCGTCTCTTTCCCTTGCAAAGTCAATCACGTTTTCTATAGTCCAGGGTTTAGACGGTAATTCTGCAACACCTAAAACTATTAAGTCACCTCCAATGGCACTTACTTCGATTCCGGGGATTATTAGCATGTCTTGTTCTGCTGAAGCTAGCTCTTGTACTCTGTAATAGCCTCTAACGGTGTTGTGGTCTGTTATGGCTACGGCTTTGATGAACGGATGCGCATGTAACTGGTTTACTATGGTTTTTGGGGGGATTGACGCGTCGGACGAATAAGTTGTGTGAAGGTGCAAGTCGACTCGGATCAAGGTTTTTCGCTCAGTGCCTTCTGCAGAATTTTCTTTAGACTGGTTAACATGGTTTTGCTCCGCTTTTCTTTTATGTTGAAGTATTTAAACTTGATGTTTTTCTTTAAGCATGTTTTTCTGCATGTGTTTAGGACATCTTGGTTCCAGTTTTCTGGGTCGTGAAGTAACATAACCATTTCATAAATTGTGTTCTTGATGTAGTCTGCTACTTGATTCGATACATAGTCAATTGTCTCTTTGTCGAGGGGAAGCGCTACTTCATGTTGGGAGAGGGGGTAAACTTCGTCAAGTTCGATTGGGATTACACCGAAGGGGGCCGCATAAAAACAAGTGTGAACCTCGTCTAAGCGCTTGCCAAAGGCGCTCCGAAGAAGTTTCATGACTTCTTTGAATTCCTTCGATTTATGGAATGGTTTTATACGAGTTTGAGGTATGAGCAAAAGAATTTTCGCTTCCTTGGGCAGAGAGTATCTTTCTGCCAGTCTTTTTCTATGTCTGACAACTTCCGGTCGTGTGAGCCCAACGGAGTTGAAGAAGAAGATGCCGCTCTTTTTCACTGCTGGGCTGTGTTTTTCGATGAAATCTTCGTATTTCTTTAGTCTTTTTAGGGCTTGGAGTAGGGTTGGGTGTCCGTGTGCCCTCAGTTCTAGGTGTTCCCATAGTCTGCCGTGTTTTATTGCTTGTTTTATGCGTTTTAACTCGGCTTGGCATGTGTAAAGGTTGTGTTCGGCGAGGAAGGCTTGTCTCTCTTTTGGGCGCATTTCTAAGGCTTCTTTTGGGGTTGTTTTTGAGCATTTTGGGCATGTGCACGGGAGATATTCAAGTTCGTCTAGTCTTGATGTGCCATACTCTGTCATGTAGCGGTTTTCTCTGGCGTATATGGCATAGGCTGCGGAGTCGAAGAGGTCGCATCCGAGGGCTATGGCTAGGCTGAACATTAGGGGGTGTCCTGCTCCGAAGAGGTGGAGGGGCTTTTCGATGGGCAAGTTCATTTTGGCAGCCATTGTCATGTCGGCTAAAACGTCAAACTGGTAACCTTGCATAACTTCGGTTGGGCTTCCCAACGCGTATATTTGAAACGGCAGTCTTGCCATTTCAAGGGCGGATTTGGCTACCAGGTCTAGGTGTCGGCCTCCCTGAACCGGACCCACCCAGAGGATGTCTTTTCGAGTTTTGGTTTTGAAGAGTTGTTTGGCTCTCTTTAATGTTTCATTTACTGTTTGTTCTGCGCGTTTTCTTTGGACCTTCCAGCCTGTTGGCCAGTCCAGAATTGTAGCTATGTCCGTGTCTATTCGCTCTTGATACTCCACAATTTCTTCGGGGGTTGTATCTATGTCTCCGTAAACGAGGATTTGGTATGCGCCGGAATCGGTCATTATGACTCCGTTGAAATCTAAAAACTTGTGCAAGCCTTTTTCTGCTGGCTGATTCTGGAAGTGCTTCTTCAGTATGTACGCGTTTGTTATTAAGGCATCAAAACCGAAATCTTCATGAATCCTTCTGGGAGGTATGGGCTGTACGGCTGGGTTTATCACCGGAAAGAGGAGAGGAGTTTCAACAGTGCCACTTTTGGTTTTGAGTCTCCCGATTCTCGCAAGCAAGTCTCTCTCTTTTATTTCAAAGGTCATCATTAAGCCTAAACAGAATCAGCCAAACACACTTATAAAAAATGTTCATTAACATGTACGCGCTATAAAACTCATAAAGAAGCCTCTAAATAGGCGGATGATTCAAAGTTAGAATGCAATGAGGTGAACCTTGTTGAAGCTTCTATTGGATGAAATGTACGCAGGACTGAAAGAATACTTTGAGATTCTAGGCTGGAACGTGCTAACCGTCCAAGACGCAGGATTACAAGGAGCAAAAGACAAAGACATCATAGAATACGCAAAAAACAACAACTTGCTGCTCGTAACTCAAGATCAGAAACCAGCGGAACTGGCTGACCTCACAGGAGTCAAACACGTGCTAATCTCTAACGCGATGATCGCCAAAATAGCCGACGCCAAAATAAGAGAAAAATACCCAAACGCGAAACAAAAATAACGCATAGCAAAAAACATACTTATATCGCCATTTTCCTTCTAACTACATGTTTCACCGAAGGAAGCCAAACCATGGTCTGCGCAATCCGAATCCACGAAAAACCACGCCTAAATAATCCCGTCTTAGTCGAGGGCTTACCCGGCATAGGATTCGTAGCCAACATCGCAGCCTTACACTTAATCCACGAATTAGAAGCCAAGCTCTTCGCCGAAATCCGTTCCTCATCCTTTCAAGACTTAGCAGTGACAACCGAAAACGGAGGCACACGCTCTCCGATAAACCAGCTCTATTATTACAGAAGCCGGGATGGCGGTCGCGACTTAATCATATGGCACGGCAACACACAGGCCCTAACAACCTTCGGACAGTACGAGCTCTGCGGACGCGTTCTAGACATAGCCGAAGAGTTAGGCTGCCGTTTCATCATAACCATAGGCGGATTCAAACAAGAAGAAACAACGAAAACCCCGAAAATTTACTGCGCAGCCTCAGACCCAGAAACATTAAAAGAAGCCTTAAACCTCGGAGCAAAAACAATGGTTGGACAAATCTTTGGCATCGCAGGCCTCTCAATAGGACTCGGCAAACTCAGAGGATTCAAAGGATTTTCACTTTTAGTGGAGACCCTAGGCACACATCCAGATGCAAACGCTGCACAGCAAGCCTTATTGGCTGTAAACAAATTATTGAACCTGAAGGTTGATCTGTCAAAGCTGGATGCTGCTACCGAAAAAACCAGAAAAACACTGGAATCCTTCGGTTTAATCAGAAGAGGAACAAAAGAAAAGAAGAAAGAGGAATCTCAGTTTCGCTGGTTTGTCTAGCCCTTCATCTCGCTGATAAATTGTTCATACACCTTTTGCACACGCTCAGCAGCCGGACCCGAACCTTCTACAACACCTTTTTCCGTTAATTTAACCCTCTCCATAACCCAGATAAACCCTTTATCCTCATACAGTCTAACCATCGTTGGAAACACCTTGTCAAGACGTTCTGACAAGGCTTTCAAGTCGAAGGGTTTTTCCACACTCAATATCTGAGCCACAACATTTCCGTTGAGGAAAACCCTATGCATGTTTTTCCCTTCCTCATCCTTCGCATCCGCTAAGCACAGACTTAAGGTATCTGGATTAATGCCGATCAACGTTCCACTATACGTCTTTCCAGTAGTAGTTGCAACGATCACGCTCTTATCCACCAACGCCGCCACTTCCGTGAAAAACTTTCTCTGCGATATCGACAACTTCTAAACCTCCACTCACCTAACACATGTAAAAACACGTATTTAGGACTTTAACCAAGCAAACAGAAAAGAAGCATTCAAAAACTACTAAGCTGCTTTGCTGATCAAGAATCCTTTAGCTTCCTTTCCTCCAGACTCTGCTTCAACAACACCACGGTGTCGACTGGCAAATCACGATAAACAACAACGTTAGGTCCAATCAAACTGTTGCCCCCCACCTTGACACCGGGCATGAAAAGCGCATTTATCCCAGCCTTCACATTATCACCTAAGACTGCCCCAAGTTTTCTTCTCCCACTATCTACCACCTTGCCCTTTACCCGCATCTTTATTGTTCCAGAGTCAAGCCGATAGTTAGCGGTTATTGTACCCGCACCCAGGTTGCAGTTTTCACCTGTTATGCTGTCACCAACATAGGACAAGTGACCAATATGCGTGTTATCCATGATTACACTGTTTTTTATTTCACAAGCGTTGCCTATTCGCACCTTTTTGCCTATGCTCGTGCACGGACGAATGTAACAGTTTGGTCCTATGTCGCTTTCCTCATCTATAAACGCTGGGCCTTCAATATAGGCTCCAGAACGTATGCGTGCGGTTTCCGCGACTGTTACTGGACCAATCAAGTGTGCACCATTTTCCACGCGTCCACACACTTTATGTTCCATTTTCATCAGCATCCAACGGTTTGCCTCAAGCAAATCCCATGGTCTTCCGATGTCAAACCAATCTTCACTCGAAATCTTGACCGCTAAAACCGGCTTCTTATCTTTTAGCAAGAGAGAAAGTGCATCTGTGATTTCCCATTCGCCTCTGGTTGAGGCTGACGTCTCCTTTATTTTCTCGAAAATTTCTGTCGAAAAAACGTATATGCCAGCGTTCGCTAGGTTTGTAGGTGCCTCTTTGCGGCTTGGTTTTTCAATTATACGCTTTACATACGTCTCATCTTCTTCAAACTCCACTATCCCATAATCTTCAGGCTTTTCAATAGGGACGACAGCCATGGTTGCAGCAGGCTTCTCTTTTCTGTGTAAACCGACAACTTTTTTCAAAGCCTCTGCCGTGAACAACAAATCGCCATAAACCAGCAAGAAATCATCACTTACATACGGCTCTGCAACACCCACCGCGTTGCCTGTCCCAAGCACCGTTTCCTGCTCTACATACTCAATTTTTAATCCAAACGTTTCTCCATCACCAAAATAGTCGCGGATCACATCCGCCATATAATGAACAATTATTACCGCTTCGTTTACCCCGGAAGCTTTAAGCATGTTTAAACAGCGTTCCAATATCGGTTTTCCACCAACCTTAATCAAATGTTTCGGTCTGGTTAACGTGATTGGCTGGAGCCTTACCCCTTCTCCAGCAGCCAAAATCACAGCCTTCATTTCCTCATTTCCCCCACAAGTTTTTTAACGAGCACCACAGCTTTTTCCATTATCTCTTTCGCCGCTTTTAACGATTCACCCTCCACGGTTAACCGTATAAGAGGTTCAGTGCCAGACGCCCTCACTAAAATCCACCCTTCTTCAAAGGTTAGACGAACACCATCAACCGTTGAGAACTGCTTATACTCTGGAAAAACAGACTTCAAACCTTCCACAGCTTTCTTCACAACCCCATATTTCATTTCATTTTTACACGCAACATTTCCTCTGAGAGTCTGATACTGCGGTGTTTCAGAGATGAATTCTGACAATATTTTATTTTCATATTCTAGGGCTTCCAGCAGCAGCATCGATGAAAGTATCCCGTCTGGACAGTAATGGATCTGCGGGTGAATCCATGCTCCGCAAGGTTCTCCGCCGAAGACGGCGTTAAACCGCTTTATCGCTTCCGCAACGTAGACGTCGCCAACCTTTGTTCTGATGACTTTCCCACCGTGCTTTTCCACCATTCTTTCAACACACATAGACGCCTCAACATTCGTCACTATGGGTCCGCCGTGATTTTTCTTTGCGACATATGCGGCGTATGCCGCCAAAATCCGGTCAAAGTCTGCAAGATCGCCTTTCTCATCAACGAAAGCCACTCTGTCACCGTCACCGTCATGGGCCACTCCCACATCGGCACCTAACTCTTGAACGATCTTAGCCAGAGGCTTTAGAGATTCAACGTTTGGCTCCGGACTTCTACCGGGAAAGAATCCGTCCGGCTGCGCGTTTATGGCTGTTACCTTACATCCTAAACTTTCAAAAATCAACGGTGCAAGGTTGTAAGTTGCTCCGCATCCAGGGTCTACTATGACACGCCATTTCTTACTCAGTTTCGCGGTCTTCTGTACCATTTCAACATAGAGATGACTTTCATCAATAAACGAAGCTTCACCAACGTTCCGCCAGTTCGCCAACCTAAAGTTTTCGTGCTCGATAATACTTTCAATCTTATTTTGGCTTTCCTCACCGTAAGCCATACTATCCCTGTTGAAAATTTTTATCCCGTTGTATTGCGGCGGGTTGTGCGAAGCCGTAATCATAATGCCAGCATCAGCATTCAGCCTTTTAGTTAACCATGCCAACACCGGGGTCGGCACCACACCCAAGCAGTCAACGTTTGCTCCTCCAGCTAAAAGACCAGAAACTAACGCGTTCTCAAGCATCAAACCAGAAACTCTTGTATCCCGAGCCACAATTGTCTTTTTTGCTTTAGAAAACGTCGCGACAGCCAAACCTATCTTAGCCGCCAAAATCGGCGTTAAATCAACATTAACCAAGCCACGCACCCCAGAACTGCCAAATAGTTTTGACCTCAAGTTTTCCCCGCTTCCCGCATTATTTAGGAGTCTTCACGTTTAAAATTAGTGGAATACATTTAAATCAATTTAGACGAGACATAACTTGTTTTAAATAGTGCCGAAATAGAGTATGTGTTCACTGGAGCTTTGACGAGTTATTAAGGTGTGATATAATACTATAACGTCAATTTTGCTTTAGCCGCTCACAGAACTCTATTAACTGTTTTCGTGTCGGGTGCATCCCATTCGGGTTTGAGATGTAATAGGCTGCCACTGCATTGGCTAACGTCAGTCTACATTCGTCTGAAAGCCCGTAGGCGTCTCCCAGAATGTTTCCAGCGTTCCAAGCGTCTCCAGCTCCCGTGGCTCTCAGGACTGGAACTTGGAAGACACGAGCAACTGTTTCGCCTTTTTTGGTGAACGTCGCCGAAAAGCTTGTTGTGTGTAGGTCGACTCTTGCTGATAGGTGTGATGCCAGAATTCTTGCAGATTCCTTCGCTAACTCGTCAAACCGTAAACTTCTTTTT
>Ga0224501_10004515_pt1 | contig 10985 bp, 10 predicted proteins | sample SF_Oct11_sed_USG_4_FD_169105 | JGI IMG/M metagenome (GOLD analysis project Ga0224501, IMG submission 169105) | Sediment microbial communities from San Francisco Bay, California, United States - SF_Oct11_sed_USGS_8_1 | ecosystem: Environmental > Aquatic > Marine > Sediment | place: USA...
TTCAACGCCCTTGCCCTTGGAAACCCTCTTCAAAACCTTGATAGTCCCTATTTCTCCCGTGCTTTTCAGATGCGTTCCTCCGCATGCACAAGCGTGCCAATCCTTGATCTCCACTATCCGAACCTCCTGAACCTGAGAAGGTAGAGTTTTCAGGCTTTCGTGAAACTTTTCAACGTATTTTTCAGCCTCTTCTCGTTTCATCGTCTTGACCACCACTATTATGTCTTCCTTAACCACATCGTTCGCAATTCTTTCGATTTCAGGAAGTAAGGGTCGCAAGTTTTCTTTGTGGGCGAAATCCAGTCGGGTTTTATCCGTGTCTATCGCCGATCCGGTTATTGGCATCGGCGTATCTGCTGCCCTTCGTACTGCTTCTGCCACCAAGTGGGCTGTTGTGTGGTTTCGCATCAAGGCGTATCGGCGGTCCCAGTCAATGGCACCCCTCACTTCCGTTCCTTCCCTAATTTCTCCCCTAATTTCACTGGCAAGATGAACAACCGCTCCATTAATCATTTGAACATCTGCAACCCTGATTTCTCCGCTTTTTCCTTTGATGACACCGGTGTCTGCTGGTTGTCCTCCACCCATTGGGTAGAAGGCGGTGCGATCCAAAATTACGCCGTATCGGTCGTCGATTTTCATCATCTTCAGGATCCTTGCGTCAAACTCCTTTAGGTACGCATCTTCATAATACAGGAGTTGGGTTGGCGAAGTTTGTTTAGGTATGGAAATGGTTAAGCCTCCTTTATTGGTTAGAGTTCTTCTGCTGGCAGAGCTGTTAGGGTCTCGGTTTTGTAAATATGTGTTGCTGATCGTAAGATAAAATCCTTGGCTGTTCGGAGGTCTGGGGCCTCGAAAAGGATGGCTCCATCGTAGCGGCCGAATAAAAAGTAGACTCCATGGATTTTGATGCCTGTGGGGGGAGTTACCGATTTGATTCTCTTTAGGGTGCCGGGTTGATCTCCTGCTCTGCTTGGAAGAACCTCCAACAATGTTATGAACAACACCTTTCATAACCTCTAATGACCGCAATTATGTAATTTTTTGCTTAAAGCTCTTTTACAAAACACCGAGCAAAGTTTTGATCTTTCCCTATTTTTTCTATGCGGCGTGTATGAGGTACTCCGCAAAACATTTCCACAACGACTATTCTAAGTTGGTCTCCGACGTAGAGTAAATACTAAAATTATATGTCTTCCGAAGAGGGATATCATAATATTGCGAAATAGCCATACCAGATGTTAAGCTGGGAAGCATATGAAACTTGTTAAGACTTGGATAGAGGGCTTAGATGAGGTATTAGGGGGCGGTCTTCCCGACAAAAGCGTTATTTTGATGATGGGGGAACCTGGCTCCGGATACGATATCCTTAGCCAACAAATCCTTTATCAGCATGCCCTTAAGGGGGATAAAGTTGCTTGCTTCACAACCATTAGGTCGTCTGATACCTTGAAGGAAGATTTTGAAACCTTTGGTTGGGATGTCCTGTCCCTAGAAAAAACAGATCAATGGGTCTTTGTTGACGTTCATACTCCGGGCGCTCTTCAAATTCTTCGTGAAGAAATACCCTTAAGAATCGAAAAGGGATGCTGGACACTGGTTGATTCACTGTCCTATCTCCTTCAGACCCAAAAAGTTGATTCGGTCCTTAAAATGGTTGAGTTACTGTTGGAAAGCGCGCGAAAGTATGGAGGGATTCACTTTTTGCTCCTTGTGCAGGGCATGCAAGATCCTCAAACAGAAATTACCATGCAACATCTAGTTGACGGGGTGATCGAATTCACTGCGCAGGAGGTTGCTGGAGGAATTGACAGACGAATACGAATGAAGAAAATGAGGAAAACTGTTTACACTCCTAGGCTGATTCCCTTCCGCATAACCGAACGGGGAATAGTCATTGAAACGGCAGTTAGAATAGCCTGAGCAAGGGTGACAAGGTTTGGATGTCTTCGAGGCGATTGAGAAAAGAAGGAGCGTCAGAGCCTATACGAGCGAAGAAGTTTCGGAGGAAGACGTTGAAAGGTTGATAGAAGCTGCCAGGTGGGCTCCGTCAGCCGGAAACATCCAACCATGGGAATTCGTTATCGTAAGAAACGCAGAAACAAAGCGGAGACTATCAGACGCTGCACTGCACCAAACTTTCATTGAAAAAGCACCAGTCGTCATCGTCGTTTGCGCCGATGTAACGCGATCAAGCTGGGGCTACGGCAGCCGAGGCACGAATCTCTACTGCTTACAGGACACGGCGGCTGCCACAGAAAACATGCTTTTGGCTGCTCAAGCTTTGGGACTCGCAACCTGTTGGGTGGGAGCATTTCATGAGGATGAAGTTGCAAAGGCAATTAACACGCCGACGAACGTGAGACCTGTGGCCATCGTTCCTGTTGGGCATCCAGCTGAGAAACCAGGTGCCCCACGAAAGAGGCCCATGAGGGAAATTGTCCACTATGAAACATTCTAGAGAACGGGAAAACCGTTGATGAAACTTAGAGGAGCTGTCTTTAAGGTCGTTGGCGTAACGCAAAGCGTCATTGGAGCGTTAGCAGTGATTTTTGCTTACCTCCTCTATTTCGATTATTTTGACCTTCAAAATCTATTAAACATATCAGGAGATCTGCCCTTGTATCTCCTTGTCCTTATCTTATTTGGTTTGTTTTCAATCATAAGCGGTTTCTGTTTTATCTGTGAAAAGTAGAATGGTGGGAAAGTAGATGGGTGCGTCTTTGAGGAGGGAGTTGGGGCTTTTTCGGGCGACGATGATAGGAATAGGCGGCACTCTAAGTGCGGGAAACTTTGTCATATTAGGCCATGCTGCAAGTCTAGCTGGTTCCACAATAGTTATAGTTGTCTTTGTTTGTGGAATCATAAGCTTACTCACAATGTTCAGTTATTGTGAGTTAGGGACCGTTATTCCACATGCTGGCAGCGAATACACTTTTGCCAAGGTAGCCTACGGAGGCTTCATCTCTTTTTTAACCGGATGGTTCGAATGGTTAAGCAACATGTTTTACGCTACCTTATCTGCTATAGGCGTCGCCTACATAATCTCATACGTTATTCCTATTAACGTGCCTCTAGTCGCAATTTTTGTAGTCATTCTTTTCGCGGCAGTCAATATTAGAGGTGTTAAAGAGGTAGGGACCGTAGAAACCATACTAACGATAGTCGTGCTGACGATTTTGGGAATCTACGCTTGGAACGGCTGGTCATATGGACTAAGTATGGAAGAGTTTAAACTTTCTGCGCCGCAAGGATTAATAGGAATCTTCGCAGCAACCGCCTACCTTTTTGAATTATATTTGGGAGCAGAAGCTGTCGCTGTAGCCCAGGCTGAGATCAAAAACCCGGAAAAAACAATACCAAGAGCCATGATTTTGTCATCAGTAATCTTGATTATCCTATACACTACCATAGTATACGTTACTCTGAAAGTAGTCCCGCCGGAAACCATTGCTGGTCAAACATCGCCAATAACGTTTGCAGCAGAGCAGATCATGGGTAAGCTTGGAGCAATATTGGTTACGATAGCCTTAGCGATCGCTGGATTAGCCGCCACTAACGAAGCTATTATGGCACAATCGAGAACTGTCTATGCACTCAGCAGGGACGGATACTTTCCCAAGGCTTTTTCGAAAATTCATAAACGTTTCGGCACCCCCTATGTAGCGGTTGTCCTTTGTTCAATTTTCACCATAGCTTTTACTTCCACAGGGTTGGTGAACTTTGTTGTCTACGCTGTAAATCTTGGTTTCATTCTTGGTTTCTCTATTGTTAATCTGTCGCTAATCAAGCTTAGGAAGGAAAAGCCTCGTTTGAAGAGACCCTTTAAGGTTCCATTGTACCCTTTTACTCCAATCGCGGGAATAATCATTTCACTTACCCTTTTGCTTTTTATCGATCCTTGGGTAATGGTGTTGGGAGCAGAAGCAACTATTTTGGCTTACTTAGCGTATCATTTTAGAATGGTAGGGTATCATCGCATTCGCATCGCGATTGGGGGAATAAATCTGGGCATAGGATGTCTTGCAGCGTTACTCTCATATCTAATGAAAACAGGGGTTGTGATACTGAGTGGTATTCCATCCTCCTTATCTGAGATGGTGATTCAGATTTTTGTTCTTGTTAGTGCAGTGTACTTATTGGCGGGGGTCTTAAATGTTACCGCTAAAACATAGGATGGTCATAAAAGTGAAAGAGAAAGAGAACATGGAAATATCAGATCTTTCAACGGAAAGACGTGATCTAGAATGGTTCGGTTAGGTGTGCGCCGCAGAATTGCCTTAGCCATTGGCGGTTTTCTTATTTTCTTGGGACTGATCATAATTGGCTTTTTCATCTTAGCCTACTTGAATGTAATCGATGTGAATACGCTCCTTAATCCAGAGTACCGACTGTTGTTCATACTCATTCTGTTAGTGCTTGGTGTACTTGATCTAGTATCTGCGGTCATACTTGCGAGGTGACCTCAGATGTTTTCCAGGAGAATCCTCGTTGCGGCGGTTGGTTGGATTCAAGTTTTAACAGGCATCATAGCTGTTGCCTTAGTGTATATTCTTTATCAAAACTTCTTTGACGCTCAATCTGTTCTTCAAACCATACTAAACATACCTTTAGAAGAATCTCTGCCCCTTTATCTACTACTTCTACTCATTTTCGGGCTGTTCTGGATCCTTAGCGGTTTCTCACTTATTCAAGAATGGCGGGAAGGAACCTCATGAGTAAGCTGAAACTCAAGAGAGAGCTTGGACTTTTCGATGGACTTATGGTCGGGTTAGGCGCTGGCATGGGGATCGAAATTTTTATCCTGTTGAATTACGCCGCCGATTTCGAAGTCGCCGGCTCCGCCGTAATGTCAGCACTTTTCCTGAGCGGTTTGGCGAATCTGTTAACCATGCTTAGCTATTCTGAACTTGGTGCAGCCATCCCTGAAGTGGGGGGCGAATATACGTATACCAAAGCGGCGTATGGAGGGCTACTTGCTTTCTTGGCTGGATGGTTCAGATGGGTCAGCAGCGTACTTGGCGCCGCCTTGGCTGCCTTAGGTTTTGCCATCTATGCTCGAGAGTTGTTTTCATCGTTTATTTCACTGAACATTCCTCTGACTGCCATAATCATAGTTTTTGTATTCACGGTTCTTAGCATTCGAGGTATTGAAAAACCACGAACCATTATACCCGTTGCTCTAATCATAGTGTTTGGCGTCTTCATTTTAGGCGGGTTGTTATACGGATTGCAACCTCAACCTATTCTTCCAGTGAACCTTGGTAAATTGCCCGGGTTTTTTGAGGCAGCTGTTTATACTGTTCCCATGTTCTTTGGGGTTAGAGCAATCGTTGCCAGTGGTGCTCAAATGAAAAATCCTGATAAGAATATACCAAGATCTTTGATTCTTTGCGCCTTGTTAATGATTGTGATTAATCTTAGCGTAGCCTATGTGGCCATCGGACTCGTTTATCCTGAAAATCTGGTGGGTCTTGCGGGATCGCCCGAACCCCTTTTGGTCATGGCAGCTAGAACAGTTCATATACCGCCTTTCCCTCCGGAGTCAAGCGTAGTAATAGTTATGGTGGCAGGAGTTTTTGCTGCTTTAGCCTCCTTGACTACCGCCATGATGGTCCAATCTAGTATAATGCTTGGTCTCACCAGAGATGGATACCTCCCTAAATTTCTGTTATCTATTCATCATCGCTTTAAAACACCTTACATAGCCATCTTGGCAAACTCTTTGTTCATCATAATATTCGCTGGCACCGGAGTTGTAGTGTTTCTGGCTTATGCCGCGAGTTTTGGATCACTATTAGTGTTCATTCTCGTCAACCTCTCCCTCATGAAACTCAGGAAGGAAAAACCTTACTTGAAAAGACCCTTCAAAGCTCCACTGTATCCTGTCACTCCCGTAGCTGGGATAGCGGCAGCGCTTTTACTAATGGGGATTCCTATAGCTTTCGGAGAGCAAAATGCTGAAAGTGCATTGATGCTAGCTTTTTCTTTAGTCATTTTGGCTCTAATGACCTACCATCTCAGAATGGTGGGTTATCGGAACCTCCGCGTAGCTATTGGAGGAATGAGTTTGGGCGTAGGAGGGTTCATGGTTTTGCTTTTTTATCTAACTATGACAGAATCTATTCCATTTACCATATCATCACCTTTGGGCTTAGTGCTCTTTTTGGTGCTCATCTTCGTTTGCGTGGTCTCGATTTTAGCAGGAATCCTAAACATCACCGCTAAATCAGGGCGTTGACGCATCTAGTAAAATATGCATCATCCTCATGAAAGGTAAGCTTTTTAAAACTCTTTGGTTCCAAGCTATGTTCGTGGATGAAATGCCCAAGAAAAAAAGAAAAAAGGAGCATCTTGTCGACACGTCAAGCGTGTCTCGGAAACGTAAAGAAGAACTTCTTAAGGACACGACTCACATAGAAAGTTATCACGTTTCCAAGATTTCCACCAGAGTGGGGCGATTGTTAAGCGGCTTAATGGCAGGAGTTGGTATTTTGTTTTTGGTGTTCTCTCTATACGTCCTTTTCGTTAACACGCAGTTCTCGTTTCAAGGCTTCGAAGCCCTGTTCAGCGGCATTCTAGGCTTTCTTGGCGTAGTAAATGTTCTTTGCGGGCTCATACTTTTAGCGAAAGAGTAGATACATTCCATCAAGAAAACGCGCTTCAACATTTAACCTTAATATCACCGCAAGCTTCCATTAATAAAACATCTTTTGCGGATTGATGTTATTGGCGAAAAAATAAGTCTAGTCGTTACCTAAAACGCACTTAACATCTAACCTTTAATATCGCCACAAGCCTCCATTAATATGAGGAACCCCTCTTTGAAATACTCCCTCATCGCAGATGCCTACGAAAAAATTGAGGATACAACAAAAAGGCTTGAAATGACCGATCATCTGGTTAAACTTCTTAAGGATACTCCCAAAGACGTGATTGACAAGGTTGTCTACTTAACGCAGGGAAAGTTGTATCCGGACTTCGTTGGAATCGAGATCGGAATTGCAGAGAAGCTAGCTATACGGGCGGTTGCCAGGGCAACGGGCTACCGGGAAAAAGAAATCGAAGAAGACCTGAGAAAAACTGGGGACCTAGGTGAAACAGCCCAGAAGTTTTTAGAAAAGAAGACGCAAGTGTCCTTCTTTCCAAAACCGTTAACCGTTGAAAGAGTTTACGAAACCTTAGACAAAATGGCAAAATCAACAGGCGCAGGATCCATAGACCTTAAGCTAAGTTTCTTAGCTGGCCTCTTATCCTACTCTTCTCCCAAAGAGGCAAAATATATTATTCGAACAGTCACGGGCAGTTTGAGATTAGGAATCGCTGACATGACGGTTCTTGACGCTTTGGCTATAGCTTTTGGCGGCGGAAAAGAAACTCGTGAATACTTAGAGCGCGCGTATAATATTTCGTCTGATCTAGGTAGAGTGGCAAAAACTGTTGCAGAGAAAGGAATCGAGAGTATTAAAAGGTTTGAGGTTTCACTCGGGGAACCTATTCGACCGATGTTGGCCGAGCGGTTGGGCTCACCCACTGAAATCCTTGAAAAGCTTGGAGGAAAATGCATAGCTGAGTACAAGTATGATGGAGAGAGGATACAAACCCACAAAAAGGGAGACCAAATTATCCTCTTCTCCCGCCGACTCGAAGATATCACTGACCAGTATCCTGACGGCGGCGAATTGATAAGGAAACATGTTAGGGCGAAAGAGGCTATCATTGAGGCGGAATGCGTTGCAATTGATCCTGACACAGGCGAAATGAAACCCTTTCAGGAGCTAATGCATCGAAGGCGTAAATACGGCGTTAAAAAGGCCATGGAAGAATATCCCATCTCGCTTTTCATGTTTGACGCTCTTTACGTTGATGGAAAGGACTTAACCCTAGAATCCTACCCTGTTAGACGTCAACATCTCGAGAAGATCATTGAACAAGCCGATCACGTTAAGGTGGCGGAGTACCTTATCACAGATGACCCAGAGAAACTGGAGAGATTCTTTGAAAAAGCGGTGGAGAACGGTTGCGAAGGGCTGGTCTGTAAATCAGTGAACGAAGACTCGGTTTACCAAGCAGGGGCGAGGGGTTGGCTCTGGATAAAATATAAGCGTGATTACAGGAGCGAAATGACCGACACCGTTGACTTGGTCGTGGTGGGAGCCTACCATGGCAGAGGGAAACGGGCTGGAACCTACGGAGCCCTACTTCTCGCCGCCTACGATCCCGACGAGGATGTGTTCAAAACCGTAACCAAGTGTGGGACCGGATTCACCGACGAGGATCTTAAGAAACTTCCCAAAATGATGGGAAAATATCGAATACCGCATCGACACTCTAGGGTCATTTCAACCATCGAGGCAGACGTTTGGTTTGAACCAGCTGTCGTCATAGAGGCTATAGGCGCCGAAATAACGCTTAGTCCTATTCATACATGCGCCATGGATGTCATCAGAAAGGATAGCGGACTAGCCATAAGATTTCCACGTTTTACAGGGAACTACCGGCTGGACAAATCTGCTGAAGATGCGACAACTGTCCAAGAAGTTGTTGAAATGTATAGAGGTCAGCTGAAAAAAGTGGCTGGTTAAACTTTCAACCCGGCGGTTATGCTTTCTTCAGTTTCTCTTTTGGCATTCGCCTCAACATTTTTGTGATTTGAGCTTTTTTAAACGTTTTTGAATGATTATATAGAAGATAGTTCCGGAAAACTTATTATCGATTTGCGTCTAAGTTATAGTGCTGAAAGGAGAAAGGGGAAGCGATTCTGAAGCCGTCACGTCTGGCCAGACGTTTTCTATTAATTTTGATAGTGGTTTTAGTAGTCGTTTCTCCTTTTCTCCTATTTTCAGAGCCTGTTTATTCCCAAGCATCTTGGCCTACATCCTGGATTCAAATCGACTGGGATAAGAACGAGAATGGCCCGAATGATGATTGGCGCGATGTGGAGTACGCCTATTATCAATACGACAGCGATTATCTATACTTGAAGTTCACATGCTACGCAATGCCAGGCTCAGGGTGGCCTAGTACAGATGGTAGATATAAGTGGTTTGTTGATTTTGAAGGAGATATGTACAATAGTGGCGGCTCGAAAGCGAACATATTTGAATCTGAATATCTGCTTTTTGTTGAAGACACTGATGATGATGGAGGTGGAGAGCTATTTTTGCTGTTTGACACAGATAATGATGGGGATTATGGTGAATATGAACCTTGGCCTCCAGCTAATTACGCCGACTATATGATCACCGATTCTTCTGTAGGCGGGTTTAGGATAGTTGCTGTGAACCAGATAGAGATGTACATAAATTGGACAGCTATAGGTGACCCGTCTTCCTACTGGCTGGCTTGGGCCACCGATCAAGAGAATCCAAATTTGAATCAAGCGCCGACTACGGATCGCTGGGATGAGGTTGAGCCGTTAGTAGTTCACGATGTAGCCGCAGTGAATCAAACTGCTTCGCCAACAATAGTGACTCAAGGCGAGGTTGTCAGCATAGACGTTCTCGTGGAGAATCAGGGTACGCAGTCAGAAACGTTCAATGTCACTTGCTACTGTGACAGTGGCGTAGTTGGAACCCAGCTAGTCACTAACTTGTCTGCTGGCGACTCTACCAAGTTAACTTTCTTGTGGGACACTACAGGGGTGCCTCCAGGAGACTATGTCGTAAAAGCTTGGGCCGACTCTGGAGGTGTCATAAGCGAAACGGATGAAACAAACAATTGGTGTACTGCGCCAGCAACCGTGACTGTTAAAATTCATGACGTGACAGCAATTTCTCAAGTCCCTAACGTCACACAAGTAGCAAGAGGAGAAACAGTTTCTATAGATGTCACAGTAAAGAATCAGGGCAACTTCACTGAAACCTTTGACGTAACATGCTACTATGACTCCAACCCGATTGGAACACAACCTGTCAACAACTTGACTCCAAGTGCTTCGGCAGTCAAGACCTTTTACTGGGATACAACTGGGGTTGCCTTAGACACCTATCACATTGAGGCTTGGGCAGATTCCGGTAATGTAATTTTAGAAGCCGATGAGACCAACAACAATTGCACAAGCTTTGTAACTGTTACTGTTTATGAACCCGCAGAACCTGGTGCACTTTTTGTTGACAAGGCTCTGACTGCGGTGATCAGTGGTTATGATCCACCTGTTGTCGGGTTTACGACAGTGTATGAGCTAACAATTCTTGTCACAAATCCTGGTGGAAGCACTGTGACGAACGTTGTTGTGAACGACACGATATCTTCAGATGTCACTTTTGTTAGTGTTGGGGCTCCAAGCCAAGGCTCCATAACTGCGACTCCTCCTCCAAAAATTGTTTGGAATGTTGGTTCTCTCAATGCTGGTGCCAGCGCCACATTAACATTCCAGATTAGTGTAACACCAACAACACCTGGTTCATTGTATCTCAATCACAAGGAGGACTTGACTGCAGCAGGAATTGATTCCTCAACTGGAAACCCCGTGTCAGATACAGGTGATACAGATGTCACTGTTGCAGCTATTGCCAGTGATGTGGCTGCAATCAGTCAAGTTCCATCAAGCGGAGTTGTGTTACAAGGTGACTCTGTCGCCATCTACGTCACTGTGGAGAATCAGGGTACACAGTCAGAAACGTTCAATGTTACATGCTATTACAATGATGGGTTAACAGACATATTCATTGGAAGATTGCGCGTTTACAGCCTATCTGCAAGCGATTCCATAATGCTTACTTTCGATTGGAACACTATAGGAGTGGCTCCTGGCATCTACGACATAAAAGCTTGGGCTGACTCTGGCATGGAGATGACCGAAAGTGATGAAACAGATAATTGGTGCACAGCTCCCGCCACAGTTGAAATAGTGATTCATGATGTAGCCGCAATCAGCCAAACTCCAAATACTTCAACTGCAATGCAAGGTGACTTAGTTACTATAGATGTTGTTGTTGAGAATCAGGGTTCCAAGCCAGAAACCTTCCAAGTCACCTGTTATT
>Ga0224501_10004517_pt1 | contig 10974 bp, 12 predicted proteins | sample SF_Oct11_sed_USG_4_FD_169105 | JGI IMG/M metagenome (GOLD analysis project Ga0224501, IMG submission 169105) | Sediment microbial communities from San Francisco Bay, California, United States - SF_Oct11_sed_USGS_8_1 | ecosystem: Environmental > Aquatic > Marine > Sediment | place: USA...
AGACGAACGCAAGAAATCCAACATCGCTCGTGAGCGTCATGAAGCACGTCAGCAACGACTGGAACGTCAGAAACAGGAGCGAGAAGATAAGCTACGTGCAAAACGCGAAATGCTTAATGTAAAAAAAGGCGAACCGGCTGAAAGTGAAATAGACAAAAAGAAAGCAGCCATCGCTGAAGCACTGGCGCGTGTTAAAAAGAAGAAAGAAACGCAGGAGATTACACCCAAAAACACCGAGAATCTGAGCGCCGAGCAGCAACGTTTAATCGATGAAGTGGATCAACGCCGCAAAGCTCAAAAGCAGAAGCACGATGACTAGGGGGCACTCAAATATGCCATTTATCTCACTGATTTTCAGCTTATCCAAAACTGGGCAGACAGGCAGGTACAATCATGTTATTTAAAAATGTTAATGCCCCGCTGGTTAGTGCACAGAATACCGTGCACTCAATCATGTATCAGGTGCTCTATGCACTGATTCCAGGCACGATAGCTGCCATTTATTTCTTTGGCTGGGGCGTACTCATTAACTTAGTGATTACAGCAACCGTTTGCCTGTTGAGCGAGGCAGTCGTTCTAAAACTCAGGGCACGCCCGGTTGAGGCCGTCATCAAGGACGGTAGCGCATTAATCACCGCCTGTCTGCTGGCCCTGGCCCTGCCGCCACTGGTACCCTGGTGGCTAACTGTCATTGCTTCAATTTTTGCTATCGTCATGGCCAAACAGCTCTATGGCGGCCTCGGTTTTAATTTATTCAACCCGGCGATGGTCGGCTATATCGTCGTCATGATTTCATTCCCGCGAGAAATGACATACTGGACACCTCCACTCGGCGTTAGCGAAAGCTGGCTAAGTTTTAGCGACACCTTCAATGTTATTTTTTCAGGCGCTTTACCTGACAACACCAATATCGACAGCATCACCATGGCCACGCCCATGGATACACTGAAAACCCAGATAGGTCTTGAGAACGATATCGAAAGTACGCGCCAACACAAAATTTACGGTGCACTGTTCAGTGGCCTCAGTGGTGTTGGCTGGCAATGGCTTAACCTGATGTTTCTGGCGGGTGGGCTCTGGATGATTAAAAAGAAAGTCATCGACTGGCGAATCCCGGTTTCTTTTTTAATCACACTACTGCTAATTGCCAATTTCTTTGCGGTCAGCGATTATGCCACTTACCCATCGGCTATTTTTCACCTGTTTAGCGGCGGCACCATGCTGTGCGCCTTCTTCATCGCTACCGACCCGGTATCGGCCTGTACCACACCCCGAGGACGCTGGATTTACGGTGCTGGCATCGCGGCCATCGCCTATGTCATCAGGACCTGGGGCGGTTATCCGGACGGACTGGCCTTTGCCGTTGTACTGATGAACATCGCCGTACCGTTACTTGACTATTACACGCAACCACGAACTTATGGTCAGGCAGAATCAGACTAATGAACATCCATAAGCAAGTCACCACCACTGCCCTGTTACTCATGCTGTTTGCCACTATTGGCGCAGCCGTAGTTGGGCTGACTTATGACGGCACATACGAAACCATCAAATACAATGAGCAGATAGCCCTGCTGAAGCAACTCAATAATATCTTGCCTGCTTCCAGTTACGATAACAATTTACTCTCAGACACTATCGAGATACCCGCTGATCACCTGCTTGGCACCAATGAAGTTGCAACTGCCTACAGGGCTCGCCTGCAGGACAGGGATATCGCTGTCGTTTTTCCTGCCATCGCTCCTAATGGTTACAATGGCTCTATTTATCTGCTGGTTGGTATTTTTAACGATGGCAGCCTGGCCGGCGTACGCGTAGTCAAACATCGAGAAACACCCGGGCTCGGCGATGCCATCGAAGATAGGCGCTCCGACTGGATTCTTGGCTTCAAGGGAAAATCATTGAGTACGCACACCAGCAAACAATGGAAGGTAAAGCGTGACGGTGGAGAATTCGATCAGTTTACCGGTGCGACCATAACCCCTCGTGCCGTGGTGAATGCAGTGCACTCGGCTCTGTTATACTTTCAAGCAAATAAAACTAAACTATTTGCCAAGGATAAAACTAAAGAGGATCCTAGTTCTAAAAGCGAAGCCATAAAACATGAATAGCGAACAACAAACCATCATTAAAAACGGTCTGTGGTCAAATAATGTTGCACTGGTACAATTACTCGGGCTTTGTCCACTGCTGGCTGTAACCTCAAGTTTTATCAACGGCCTTGGTTTAGGTCTGGCGACACTGATCACCTTGGTATTATCCAATAGCTTCGTCTCATTTATTCGTGAATGGACCCGCCCCGAAGTACGTATTCCCATTTTCGTTCTAATCATCGCCTCTATCGTCACCACTATCGAACTGATTATGAATGCCTGGTTTCATGAACTATTTCTAATACTGGGCATTTTTATTCCGCTGATCGTCACCAACTGCTCCATCATCGCTCGCGCCGAGGCCTTCGCCTCACGCAATCGCGTCCTTGATTCCGCGCTCGATGGCTTCATGATGGGGTTTGGTTTTATGCTGGTACTGGTACTACTGGGCAGTATCCGTGAGATCATTGGCCAGGGTACGCTGTTTGCCAATTCGCATCTAATGTTTGGCGCCGCGGCCGAAGGTCTTGAGCTAACAGTGATCAATGACTACCCCGGCTTTTTACTCGCCATATTGCCACCCGGTGCCTTTATCGGCCTAGGAATTTTGATTGCACTCAAAAACAGCATTGATCGTTACCAGAAAAAGAAAGTGGTCGTGGTTGCAGCACCTGTCAAACCCGCTGAAAGCGTCGTGCAATAAAAAGCGAGACAACAAGATTTAATTAGCATGAATGCACAGAAACGCTTTAAGATATTTTCTCGACTCAAAGACAATAATCCAGAACCAACCACCGAATTAAATTATTCGACACCCTTTGAATTATTGATTGCTGTCATTCTATCTGCACAGGCTACCGATGTCAGCGTCAACAAGGCCACCGATAAACTGTATCCTGTCGCCAATACACCAGAAAAAATTCTCAAGCTCGGCGAAGCAGGCTTAAAAAAATACATCCGCACAATCGGTCTGTTTAACACCAAGGCGACCAACATCATCAAGACCTGCAAAATATTGATTGATGAATACAACAGCGAAGTCCCTCATCAACAGAAGCAGCTTGAGACTCTGCCTGGCGTTGGTCGTAAGACTGCCAATGTCGTGCGCAACACCGCTTTTGGTCATCCAACGATTGCTGTTGATACACACATATTCCGTGTCTCCAATCGCACGAAAATTGCACCCGGTAAAAATGTCCTGGAAGTTGAAAAAAAACTGATGAAATTTGTACCCAGAGAATTTTTGCAGGATGCCCACCACTGGTTAATCTTGCACGGACGTTATACCTGCATTGCACGCAAACCTCGTTGTGGCTCGTGCGTGATTGAAGACCTGTGTGAATATAAGGAAAAAACAGAATGATGTTTAATCAGGACCGCAACCAGATGCGCAAAGTTTTTTTCGATTGCTGGAAAGCGCACAGAGATAAAACCCCGATGGATGCCATGCAAACTATCATCGCACACATCATTGAATTACATCCTGAGTATCATGCGCTACTTGAAAACGAAGCAGCACTCTATAAAGACTACACACCTGAACAGGGCGAGACCAACCCCTTCCTTCATATGAGCATGCACATTGCGCTGCACGAGCAGATCAGTACTGATCGTCCTACAGGCATTAAAGCGGTGTACCAGTCTATTATCATGAAGCAGGGATCCACCCACGATGCTGAACATGCGATGATGGAATGTCTTGGCGAAGCATTGTGGTTAGCACAACGTAATAACCGTATGCCGGATGAAACCGCCTACCTGGAGTGCCTTAAAAACTTAAGCTAGGAAAATAGGCTAACTCAACGAATTTACAGGCTCTGCGCAAATATCCAGGCAAAACCAACACCGAACAGGTAATAATCCTTCTCCTCGACCAGCGGGCTGTCTTCGTACACTGCGCCACTCAGGCTCTGGTACTGCAGCAGTGTCCACCACACCCAGTTGCCCTCGCGCCAACCGGCCTGCAGTGAAACAAATGCACCACCGTAACCTTTATCACTGGCATAGACCGGGCGTTCTGGTGTCGCATACATCGGTGCGACATCGTAGTAGTAGGCATTGTAGTCGCGCGTTGCATATTTCAGTCCGAGCATCAGCCGCGTCGACAGCCCGGCCTTGTGTAGGCGTTTTTTCTCAAAGGTCAGGCGCGGCTCCAGCAACCAGCCCTCGTTGCTCGTATTCTTGATATCACTGGCTATGGCCGCGCGCAGCGGCAGCTCGAAGCGAATATTGGAATGCCCCGACTCCGACCTGTGCAATAACACCTCCAGCGAAGGACCCAGTTGCAGTACAGCATCAAGGTTGGGCATACCCTTGCGCACGGCGCTGTCATCGCTATCAACCGGGATACCAAAATCGGCGCTGACGTCGAGCAGCACCGTGTCGGACTTGAACAGGAAACCCCGGATACCGCGGTCGATCTCTATCTTTGTCGAGATCAACGTGAAATACGGCAGGGGCACAAGGTAGTGCTTTTTGCTCGCCGAGCCGGGGTAGAGATCGAGGCTGAAGTTGGCGGCACCGGCACCGAGTTCCCAGATAATGTCCTGCGCTACCGCCTGCACTGAACAGCCGGCAGCAGTGACAAACAGTATTCTGGAAATGAGCGCTCGGATAATTGTTTTAGGCATGACCTATATTTTAGCTTTGCATGTCACAAAAAGCTGTGCTAAAACCAAAACACATCAGGCTCACATCTGAAGGATAGCGATGGATGGACTCAACAATCAAAACTTACAGAAACAGCACTTTGGCATCAAGGTGTACTGTTCTCCATGCTATTTGCTATCTCGTTGATATTGCTTAGAGTGAAAAAGCGAACAACACCACTAAGGTGTCTAAAAGGAGGGGCTCTGGGTGCAGTCCATGACATTTAAAATAATATTATCTGTGACTTCGATTGCTCTCGCTCTAGCGCATTTGATTTGGCCCAACCTAGGAATTGATGCCATTACGATTTCTCTTGTTGTGTTGGCGGCTATTCCATGGCTACTGCCTCACTTGAAGTCCATGGAACTTCCTGGTGGCGTAAAAATTGAATTAAATGATGTGAAGGGCGCTGCTGAGCTTGTAATTGAAGGCACTAAGCTAAGTCAACCCATCAATAATCAAAATATAAACTCTGAGGCAGATCTAGATAACCAAGTTCAATTACTTAGGGAGATTGGTGGTCGAGATCCAAATCTAATGATGGTGGGGTTTCGTATTGAGGTCGAAAAAAGACTGTTAGAACTTTCCAAAGTGAATGGGCTTAGTCTATCAAGAACACCACTTCCTAGAGTAATCAATATATTAAGAGAAAATGAAATTCTCACTCCAAATGTAGCTAGCGGCCTCTCTGATCTAATAGGTCTTGGAAATCGAGCTGCGCATGGGGCTGAGGTGGCTCCTGAAGCAGCTCGCTGGGTATTGGAGTTTGGCGTTGGTGTGCTGAAGGCACTAGACACATTGATTTTAATTGATAAGCATGAAGCACCTAATAATTAGCTCAAGGCGTTCGCTGTCGCTCACTGGGACGCTTCGCCGCGATGCGGCTACGCGCCCCTTAGCAAAACGTTAGTCACCAAATAATGAAATACAAAATCAGGAAAATAAAGACTCTCTTTCAATAAACATCTCCGACACTGGGGACAAAAAGAAAAAACTTTTACAGGCATTTTCTGAATGCCAGCAGGGCTGGTGCAGCTGCCCGACCGAGGAATATAAAAAGCTGGAATCACTGGAAATCAATCAGGATAGTGATTCAATTGCATTCAAATTTAAATCAAAGCCCGCTACAAAAATATGCATTGAAAAAATTGACAGTTACATGCAATACACAGCTAAGCGAACTGACAAAGATAACGTCGACTAAAAAAATCAGGAGGGTTTACTTTTATCTCACTCAGCCTTTTTCACCTGTTTCACCTTCAGGCTCTCAACATGTTCGATAAGGGTATCAATGGTCTCCTTGAGCAGGTCAAGTTCATCAACTGTCAGGTCATCGAGCTGCTCAAGATTATACTCAACAGTCTCGATGATTTTCTTATGCGGGCGCTGCATTGGCCGCATGAAATAGGTCGTCACGGTGGCGACAATAGTACCGAAAAATAACATTGAGCCGATGACAATCCACAGGCCGCCCACGGCCTTGGCCATACTGGATATCGGCGTATCTGCAATGCCTGCCGTAGAAAATGCCGCAACTCCCCAGTACAGGGCGTCACCATAGCTCACAATAGAGGCGCCTGTAACCTCCTGCTCCAGCCAGTACACACCCGCGGAAAACAACAGCCATAGCACCACTAACAACAACACCATATTGATAAGCGGTGTATGCGTATATACATCGGTCACAAATCGTTTGAACCGGACGTGCCGTCCTGCCTTTCTCATGTCATTGCGCCTCACAAAATAAGAACAGGTCACGTTTGCTCAAACTATGCACCCAGATTTTTACCCTGACCTGGAATTTAAAATCTAAACGCAATATTTACTGCGACTGTGAAACCATATACTCAACAGTCGTTGATATCTCCTCGTCACTAAGACTGGCAAAACCACCCTTTGGTGGCATTATCCCTGCATTGCCTTTAAAGCCGCCAATGGCGTTCTGGGTTAAAACTGTAATACCCTGGGCAATGCGTGGCGCCCATGCAGCCTTGTCACCTAGCTTAGGTGCACCAGCAACCCCTGAGCCATGGCAGGCAATACATTTAGTTTTATAAATCGACTCACCCTGGTTACTATCATCCGCACCTGTCGAAGCAACCATATTATCGGCTTTTTTGACCTCGGCTGATATGGTTTCCCTGACAACAGGTGCAACCTCGGCAACCGCTCCATTAGATGACTCCTTCGCTGACTCTACTGTAACAGCAGTTTTGTTGTTTGTATCAGTCGTGTTTTTATTGGCTCCATTATTTGAGCTATCGCAGGCATACAAAAGGGCACTGCAACAAAATAAAACTAACGTCATCTTTTTCATCATATTCTCCTGCTTGTAGCAGTCATTAATCCGGCCATGAAAAAAATTAATCGAAATCAGAGTCGATTAATTTTTCGGGCAATAGTTTTTATTCTAACCGGAGTCACACAGGCAAGCGAGGAAAAGTCTTTATGATGAACTACAACGAATCAGCAAATGGTGGGTATGAAAAATATCGAGGAAAAGACATGTCAGAATAGAGACAGACAGGCCTTGCTTAATCGTATTAAGCAATACCACGCCACCATTGAATCAACTAAAGCAATGATTAAATGTAATCTGCTTTTTATTATTCAACGCTAATCGACTATTCCCACATTTCCAGGTTTACATCAGTGCTACGCCTGCCAGAGTCATCACGGCGGTCGCCTCCTTTCTCATCAAAACGTACACTAGAACGCTGGTCTATACGTACACGTCGATCATCACCACTACGGCGCTCAACACCTTTATAAACATAATCATCAATTTCTAACACCATACCCATATCCTCCTTTGTTTTTTATTATTATTATTCAAATCAATATCATACCGTTTTATCTGCAAGAATCACACCAAATACCCTTAAATTATAGACCATGTATATAAAAACAGTTACTTAGCAGCACTCACTCCTATATTAGCAACATCAAATATGTAAAGTTTAGTAAAAAATGAGCCTGTATTCATGGCCTTAGTGACACTAATATTTACACTACACAGGGCGTCTATTTTGGGTGTGGCTGTATATGCCTTCCCTTAGTCTAGCGAAGACAAAGATATTAATCACAAATCAATACGTCTCAATCTTAAAGAATTAACAATCACCGAGACCGAGCTGAAGCTCATTGCCACGGCAGCCAACATCGGCGACAGCAATAAACCAAACAGCGGATACAAGGCCCCGGCAGCAATGGGAACACCTGCCGAGTTGTAGACAAAGGCAAAAAACAGGTTCTGCCGAATGTTGCGCATCACTGCACGACTCAGGCGTATTGCACGAACAATGCTGCGCAAATCGCCCTTCACTAGCGTTATTCCGGCCGACTCCATGGCAATATCGGTGCCGGTACCCATGGCGATACCAACATCGGCCTGTGCTAACGCGGGTGCATCGTTAATGCCGTCACCGGCCATGGCGACGATTTTATTCAATGCCTGTAGCTGTTTCACAACCTTTGCTTTCTGCTCGGGCAACACCTCGGCCTCGACATGGCTGATGCCGAGCTGTTTGGCTACCACCTGCGCGGTGCTTTTGCTGTCACCGGTGAGCATGACTACCTGCACGCCTTCTTGGTGCAGCTGGTGAATAGCCTGCTCAGTCGATGGCTTGATGGGGTCGGCAACACCGATCAGGCCTGCAGCCTTGCCATCGACGGCGACCAGCATAACCGTCTGTCCCTGTGCACGACCGGCTTCGGCCTTTTCGGTCAGCGCATCGACATTAATATTCATGGATTGCATCAGCTGGTTATTGCCAAGCACCAGTTCGTGATTATTGACCACACCGACCACACCCTTACCGGTAACCGATTCAAAGGCATCGACATTATGTAAGCTGGTACCACGCTCATGTGCCCCCATAACAATGGCTTCAGCCAGCGGGTGTTCACTGGCCTGCTCCAGACTAGCCGCCAGCGCCAGCACCTCGTTCCTGTCAAAACCTGGTAGCGTTTCGATATAAACCAGCTTCGGCCTGCCTTCAGTCAGGGTGCCGGTTTTATCGACTATCAGCACATCCACTTTTTCCATGATCTCAAGCACCTCGGCATTTTTGACCAACACGCCCACGCTCGCACCCTTGCCGGTGCCGACCATGATCGACATTGGTGTGGCCAGACCAAGCGCGCAGGGACAGGCAATAATCAGTACTGCCACCGCATTGACCACGGCATAGGCCAGCCTGGGTTCTGGCCCGAAGGCCCACCATGCAATAAATGTGATCAGCGCAACCACGACCACCGCAGGTACAAAATAACCGGCGACGATGTCGGCGAGTTTCTGGATGGGTGCACGCGAGCGTTGCGCCTCGCTGACCATCTGTACAATTTGCGACAGCAGGGTATCTGATCCGATTCTTTCGGCACGCATCAATAAACTGCCGGTGCCGTTGATGGTCGAGCCGATGACCTTATCGGCAATGGCCTTTTCTACCGGCATAGGCTCACCGGTGACCATGGATTCATCAACCACGCTTCGGCCCTCGATAACTTCACCATCGACTGGGATTTTCTCCCCCGGCCTGACGCGCAGGCGGTTGCCGACAACGACCTTCTCCAGTGCAATATCTTCTTCAATACCGTCATCGCGTACGATGCGTGCTGTCTTTGGTGCCAGCCCGAGCAGCAGTTTTATCGCGCTATTAGTCTGGCTACGGGCACGCAGTTCCAGTACCTGGCCGAACAACACCAGCGTGGTAATCACAGCAGCGGCTTCAAAATACACCGCAACTAGACCGGCATGGTTTTGCATGCTGGCGGGAAACAGCCCCGGAAATAACAGTGCGACTACGCTATAGCTCCATGCAACTGAAACACCTAACCCAATCAGGGTAAACATATTCAGGTTCCAGCTAACCAGCGATTGTGCGGCACGGACAAAAAACGGCCAGCCCGCCAGTAGTACTACCGGCGTTGCCAGTAAAAATTCCAGCCACTGAATGGTTTTCATCGAGAGGGATGCTGGCAGTAACATCGGTACCATATCAGTAAGCATGGCGAGGGCAAAAACAGGCAAGGCCAGAACCACGCTAAACCAGAAACGGTGCGTCATATCGATCAATTCATCGTTATTTTCTTCCAGGGTGATGGTTTTGGCCTCTAACTCCATGCCGCATTTGGGGCAACTACCGGGGCCAATCTGCTCGACTTCGGGGTGCATCGGGCAGGTGTAGATAGCGCTATCATTAGCAGCGCTTTTTTTCACAGTCTGGGGTTTCAGGTACTGTTCGGGGTGCTGGACAAACTTCTGCTGGCAGCCGGCACAACAGAAAAAATAATCCACTCCCTGGTAGACATAATGGTGATCACTGCTTACCGATACATCCATGCCGCAAACCGGATCGATATGTTTCTCACCCTGTGAGGTCTGACCAGCCATAAGCACACCACTCAAAGATATATTTTAAATATACACCCAATACCGTACTACATTACCTCATCTGCACCGGTGTAATTTAGATTCATTCAAAATATTATCAATTGATAGCGAACTTCATTTGTAAATGCTTGTCTTTATCATCGCTAGCAATATAAACTCAGTCAGCCGCCTTACTTTGGTGGCTTAATAACCAGGAGAAAAAACAATAATGTCTACTTTAAAGAAATCAGTATCTATCGCTATGGGTGCCACCTTTGCGGCATCAATGGCAGCCAGCCCGATCGCTAATGCCGATGAGAACCCATTTGGTATGCAGAACCTGGAAAGCGGCTACATGCAGCTTGCTGAAGGCAAGTGTGGTGCCAACAAGAAGGAAGAAGAAGGTAAGTGTGGCGAAGGCAAAAAAGAGGTTAAAGAAAAAGAAGGCAAGTGTGGCGAAGGTAAATGCGGCGAAGGTCAAAAGGAAAAAGAAGGAGCCAAGCCTATGGAAGGTAAATGCGGCGAAGGTAAGTGTGGCGGTAAAGGTTAAGCCACTGTCCTGACTTAGACAAAAAACCCCGGGAGCCTGCTCATCGGGGTTTTTTTATCCCTTGCACAAACGAGATTGACCATGGAAAAACTTTTATCATTAGGCTGCCAGGCACAAAGCTTACTGAACAAAACACGTGCCGCTGATTTCCTGGCACCACTGGCCTTGCGTTTGTACCTGGTACCAATCTTCTGGATGGCGGGCACAAAAAAACTGGCCGACATGGAAAGCACCATTAACTGGTTTGGCAATGCTGACTGGGGGCTGGGCCTGCCCTTCCCGGCACTGCTCGCGTGGCTGGCAACACT
>Ga0224501_10004518_pt1 | contig 10974 bp, 5 predicted proteins | sample SF_Oct11_sed_USG_4_FD_169105 | JGI IMG/M metagenome (GOLD analysis project Ga0224501, IMG submission 169105) | Sediment microbial communities from San Francisco Bay, California, United States - SF_Oct11_sed_USGS_8_1 | ecosystem: Environmental > Aquatic > Marine > Sediment | place: USA...
CTGTCTCCATGCCTGTCTCCATGCCTGCCTCCATGCCTGCCTCCATGCCTGTCTCCATGCCTGCCTCCATGCCTGCCTCTATGCCTGCCTACATGCCTACCTCCATGCCTGTCTCCATGCCTGCCTAACTTACCGACCAGTAACCTCCTGGCGCATGGCAGCCCCGTGACTTCAGCAACTTCAGTTCTTCATACATTCTCCTCTACTGAAATAATCCTGCGCATGTTTTACTGGCATTTATACGCCGCAAGCTCACCATATGTCTTTAGGCAAGTCAACTTACTGCCTGTGGGTACCCATGTAGGTGAATAATTGGGGTGTATATCGAATAATAGAGGCTTTTTCTGCCAGCTGTCTGTACAGGTTTGCAGGTGATATGCCCATCTATGGTCGATTTTTCATATATGATGTTTTATTTGATCTCCATACTAACTGTGCTCGGTTTGAAATAAGTCCAAGGCCTGTTTGCTGATTTCATTTAGTCGCAATTAAAACATTTCAGTCGCCATCACGCCAACATACAGTCGGAAAACCCAATGAGTTTGGGAGGCTTTTCAACCGCTTCGAATTTTCCTCGCTCAACATCAACTCATCCCTTACAGCCAAATTCGCGTTCATTATACGCTAGTCAAACCCAATAAACCTATTTCTTTGCAGCCTTGACATTGGTAACCTTGGCATTGTCTTAACCAGCACACCAGCACACTTTCGCGATCCAAATCACTTATGTAGGTGGTTTTGTAGGGTTTTTGAGCAGGTGAGCAAAAAATGTGACCGACATCGAGTTCAAACACACAACAAAACGACCACATGAATGAACCTGTAGTCTTCATGCTGAACATGGTGTAAATCATTATGCACGAGTCATTGCTACCACGAAAATATAATGGGTCACTTGATTGCTACAAAATTACTGTGTGATTTGTCGAGTTTAGATACGGTGCTGTCACCCTCAACTCTTTGCGGGCTCAGGCGGCAGGTATATTGACTAATTAGTGGGGCTCGGGTCCTCTTTGTGGGCTCAGGCGGCAGGTATATTGACTAATTAGTGGGGCTCGGGTTCTCTTTGCGGAAAAGCCTGTGAATTGATCCTATATATCATTTATTAGGCGCATTTCTTTACGCAGACAGAACAAAACAATTCTGTCACTGTAATCGATATAAACCAAAGAGAGTAAGTCTGAGCCCGCGGTAATGAGGGTAATCCCAATGGCCAACGCTTGCATTTAGCTACCTACCATTCTTTCGAGTTAATGGGTTGTTCCACAGCTTTCTGTTGAATCCATCTCGTTGCAGGGTTGGGTTTTGCTCTGTCGGAAACCCTAATTGGAAGTGTGATGGACATCTGCCAATATTACTTACATCAGATTACCTTATGCAGCTGAAACTAGATACAATTTGTAATGCAATATCAATGCCACCACATACTTTGTTGAGTTTAACTCTGTAAAGCTCGATAATTCATATAGCTGATAGTACATGTGCATAGTACATAGTGTTCACATGGGTTCACCCGAGTATCCATTCATCTCCCTACATGGGTACATTCATAGTTGTAAATATCTTCTTGTAACAGACACAATTACAGCCATAAACATACGTGTATATGTTTAATATTTCTACATGGGTTTAACCATAGACATACAAAGGTTGATACATCTACACGGGTTATGCTGAGTCACCCTCTATGTAATATACACAGCATACACAGTAAACCAGCTGTGTAACCCAGTTAACTCACTGAGTTCCATTATTTGTACAGTGCTCACGCACCGAACCTTTGTTACTGTATTTATGCAGTTTTTGTTCGAATGCAAATTTAAATAGAGACCCGTGCTGGGGTTTTAATGAAGAAACTTCAAGGTCGATGAAAACTCTTCCAGAACATTCTGGATCATTCTGAATTCCATCAACCCTTCTCTTTTGCTTTCCTTTACATTTCGATAGGACAAATATTTTCCTGAGTGCGCATGCATGGCTGCAGTGTATGAATTTTCCGTTTTCTACTAGATACTTTGGTCTGACTAATGTCCTTTAAATTGATAGATTTTTAACATGATTGGCCGTTCACGCCACCTAATGGATCTAATTTAATTGAGACTTCTTCAAGTTTCCTTTGAATTGAGATTCATGGTTTTTTTAATTGAGATTTTTCCTGAATTGGCTTCCGTGTATCTGAAGATTTATACTAAGTCATTCAAAGTGCATCTTTCCAAACGTGTAACCAAAATTTCTCCTTTGCACCTAGTTTGGTGACTCGAGGTTCTTGCCGTTTGTACTGAACCTAGGCTTGCTATCGTTTGGGACCTCCTGCGAGCTGATGTTATCCTCGGTGAATCTCACTCCACCGTCATGGAATCGCTTAGCGACATTGTTATATTTGATTAGATTTCCGGTAGTAATCGGCTAAACCATGAAGGAATTTCAGATTAGTTTGTTGTGGGTATTAGAAAGTTAGGAGAATAACTCTATGGTTATGAGTATTTCACTCTATTGTAGTGTTTGTGGAGGAGTCGCCGGCGAACAGACTTGTTGGACAAGCCGTGGCAACGAGTGCGCATGGCATGAGTCTAATTGCTGTTACCGCTTTTCTAATGGCAACCGTATGAATCATCCTGTAAGCAGTTCCGGGTTTCTATCGTACACGCTTCAGTTGACTTATGATAAAACCTAGCATGGTTACAATGTATATATATGTAACATATAATGCATGTATGGTGAACTCGCTTCATGGAATTTGTCTATGAACCAGGTAAACTATTGAATGTTAACAAGTGTTATGAATAATTTATGAGAGTTTATCATAGAATATTGGCATTTCACAGCAGAGACAGATCATTATGACTATTAAAATCTGTTTTCTCTTTTCTTTGTTACTTCAAGTGGTTCGATGTCCTTTCATATGTCTGTATGTGGGCCTGAGTCGTGCCACTTATCACATGACACCTAGCTAAATAAATGGTATACGCCATGGTCGCTGCCGCAGACGCACATAATGTGATAATACGGGTGGTTTCTATACTAACACCACCATCTCATTGCACTAAGACTGAAAATTACTGACACGCACAAAAGCACTATGTATCCGCCACGCGTGACAAAATTTGTACCAAAACATTGAATATGATGGTTGTACGGAAGAAAGTGCATCCAAAAGTCGTTATGAGCAAACTGAAAAGCTAAGCCACTTCACGAATTCACAATAATCCCTTTCGTATAGGATGACTGACTGATTGGCACTTTCCATTGAGAGAATCAGCTACGCATTATTCCCAAGGGCTTTGGACGAAAATACATTTCTGATATACGTGATGATATCCCAAAGTATTGAGTTGATTGCCTTGATAACCTTGAAGATAGCGCTAACACTCATTTAAACTGTATATCAATGTCATTATCACTGTTGAAAGAGTTTTTAATATCACATGTAATCGTGTAGTGAACCTAGACTATAATGATAATGACTTGATGTGACATCACTTCATATCTTCAGCGAGACGGCTTCTTCATTTCTCTCAAGAAATATGTTGCCATGTTAATTATCTTGGTAGATTTATTATACGGAAGGCCATTGACCACTTCTATTCGGCTTGGTTGACAGTTTTTCTACCAAATCACATTGATTGCTTCACATCACAATATCCCTAGATTTATGCACTGCGTGTGTATGAAGTGGTTATGTTGGAATCTGGGTACATAGATAAATGTTAGAAATGTTGCATAACAGCCAACAATTCGGTTAATTACTCATTATGCTGCACACAAAAAGCTATATCTGCCAACAAACGCTATTGACTAACAACTAAATAAAATGGGTGATGCGTGTATTTACTACATATGGATTATATGGGAGCTATATGGAATAATTCATAACATGGTTTTGTGTGACCCTTTGTGAACAGCAACCATAGCCACTATTATCACCATAAGGAACAGCCTCCAGGCACTGTTATCGTGTCAGCAGGAGGCTACAAATGGGCAGCAGGTCGCTCCCGAAATTAGCTCAAATCCCAAAGCGGCTGTATAAAACAACGAACTCTATATTGGACAAATTAGCTGATAAGGTGGTTCAATGTTATCACATTGACTAGCTTGCTCAAATATTTGGACTCAGCTTTGTTCCTGATCAGTTGATGTTTAGCGCTTTGTAGGGTCTGAGCTGCATACTGTGGTAAGTTCAACCACGCTGTCATTAAACATCAAAGTCGATGTACATTGTAGCTTGTCTATAACCTGTGTATTGTAGCTTGTCTATAACCTGTGTATTGTAGCTTGTCTATAACCTGTGTATTGTAGCTTGTCTATAACCTGTGTATTGTAGCTTGTCTATAACCTGTGTATTGTATCATTAGGACTTACTCAACTTGACTGCGTACAGAGGAAAGTAATTTGAAAACTACCACCATACGGTGAATTTATGATTTCTAGAACTGTGACATTGATTTCTTGTTTAATCAAACTTTTGATTGGTTTCTGTGAAAAACTGACACAGAATTGTAGTTCTCTTTGTCATTGGTTTGCCACTGAATTCAGGTTTTATTTTCCAATATTCCAGATTTGCCAATAATACTTCTGCGTGAATCAATAGGCCTTTTATCATGGTTTCGTTGATACAATGCTGTGAATAGGGATTGATATTATCAATCAGTCTTGGTTCTGAGCAGCGAACAGTGCAGTGCTATATGCGGGACGGAACGCAAATAAATGACTATAAAACCGGACGAACTTCCTCCTAGACTGTCATCACAGGTCAGTTATCATCTGTTATGAGTGAGTGACTCCAACTTGACTAGTAATTTTCGGCTTTTAGTAATCTGTGATTTTAGCTGATTGCATAAATTGCCTGTTGCCTCATTTCGTTTTGGGGTGGCTGCTACATCATAGAGAAAACCCCTGCTATTTAAGAGTAATTACACACAACAGAACATGATAAGTGCTATGTACAGAAACTGCTTGTGACCACTATGCCCTACATTGATAACGAGGGTCGATGTTCTGTTCGTTCTACTATTACAGTTCTATTTACGGATATTACAGAAACCAACAATCATCTTACACCATTCTGAATGGGAATGCCAATAGCTAATCCAGTGAAGGAGTCTGCTGGTTCATCACATCGACGGATCAGATATGGCTCTGCCCCTGCGCTGAAAGCAGCCACTTCGGAAGCCATGCTGGATCGTAAACTTTCTGTGTCAGAATTGCCACCTATTGGTATAAAGCCTCGATCTCCCAGCTACTCACCCAAACTACGCGTTCACACGGACCTCAACCACAATCAGAATGGAAACCATGTTAACTCACGTCGAAGTCGAAAGTCACCGCTCAGTCCCACGTCGACATCATCTAGTAACGGAGGTAGTAACCGCTCAGTACATTTCTCGCCATCCAGCGGTATGGTAAGGAGTAAAACCTGGACGGGTGATCTCAATAGTAGTCAGCATGGTAGCACTAGTAAGTTAGAAACGCTATACGAGAATGGGCATATGACGGGTGTGGAACCAAAAATAGGTGAGAGGAGTCTAAGTACAACAATCACAGCGCTAACAGCTGGGGCGCTGCCCCCCGGTATCACGTCTCCTCCTCACATTGACCGACACATTCATATCAAAAGCACAGAGACTGTACTCCCAGCTCCAAAACAAAATCCAAGCAATACAGAGAAACTACCAGCAACTAACCCGAGTGCCAAAACGCAACTCACAGTCAACCGACTGAGCAGCGAAAACCTAAAGAAGCTCAGACATAGTTCGGGTGCTTCGTCGGAGAATCGCAAACCGACGTCCGCTTCTCGCTCGGCAGATACGGGTTATGATTCTGATGAGGAGAAGACGACTATGATAGTTAAGTGGATTATGGAAGTAGAGACGAGTGCAACGGAAAGCCCACCTGAAGTTTCCGTACCGGACACGACAGAAAAACGTGACACGGCCATACACATCATATACGAGGGAGATTAGGGGTACCGTGCTGCTCGTTCTATAAAACCTCAGAAATGCTCAATTTTTTTAGGCGTACCTCGCGAACGCCATGAAAAATTTACCAAGTCATCCATCCATGATATTGCGGGATTATTAATTCAATGAGCCCTATTACCTTTTAATTGGTTCTGTTAACTTGTAACAATATTGAGAACAACGGGCTGTATGGCTTGTTATCCAATATGATATCATGGTAACACAGGCCCATAGACAAGAACAAAGAGGGTTAAAACAACTGTTCTTGCACCGTACCGATGTAATGATTTGTTTTTCTTTTGGGTCACTGGCTGAATGGCTTAGAATAATAATAATTGATTTTCCACCGAGGCCCTTCATTGGTAGACAATGATATCAGGTCTCCATCTCTCAAATATCAGCAAGACACTATGGCTGACTAGCTGACTATGGCAGACTAGCTGACTATGGCAGACTAGCTGACTATGGCAGACTAGCTGACTATGGCAGACTAGCTGGAATGCCGGTTCTAATAGTTTGTTTTATTTTTCTAATAAAGAATCTACTTTTTTACCTGAACAGAATTGAATAAAGGCACAGACTTTTTGATTCCACACGTGGGTATTAATACTTTTCTGACCAAGGGCTGTTTGTCATAAAGTCGCTTATTCCCTAATATAGAGCCCATGTGTGACTGAGCAGATTGAGTGCCGGCCTGTTGTTCAGCGTGAATGACCAGAAGGACTACGAACTTTATCCATTCTATACACAGGCCATTGAAACTCTGACCCCCTTTCTGACCTAAAGCTCTTTCAAGGCAGAAGTGCAGAATATTGGATTTCATTGGTGTTTGTATCAGTGCAAACCGTGTAGTGAGCAACAAACAGCCCCACCACTCAACTGCTTAAATACCCTTGGCCTCGGTGATATAACAGTGTGACAGTATATTATCAGCAGACAGCCTGGGGGTATTGATCGCTACCACTGCCAATACAAGTGGTGTGAGGGTGTGCCAACTTCCTGTTTCAATAAGAGGGGGGGTGTGCCGGTCTGAGGTAATAGGAAACACCAACAGGATGGAATTTTAATTGGTTGCCTGTAAGCACAGAATATATAGGAATTGGGATGCAGGGTATCAGAGCAATGGTCCAGCCTGTAGTGCAGTGGTTTCAATTGAGTTGTTTCAGGTGCTAGACTTGATTTTGATAGCAACTATCATCATATGTGTTCAATTCTGATGGGTGTATGAATATAATCAATGATTGGGATGTGCACTGCATAGGTTGATGAACAGCTTTCTAGCCGGCGTTTAACAAAAATAAATACCTGTTCATGAAATATACTACTGAAAGAGATGGTAAGGGCTGACAACCACCGAAACAAAATAATGGGAGAAAGTATATTCATTTATGGTATAGAATTAGAAATAATTGTTTGTAGTAAAGTAGATGCCCCGCAGCATTATTCTTTGTAAAGAAAAAAATCATCGTTGTGGACGGTACCTGTGGTGGGAACGGTGACCGGCTCTCTCACCCAGGTCAGAGACATATGTCTCTGACCCGGGTCATAAAATTATAATTCTATGACCCAGGGTTACTCTGCCAGGGAACCGGCCAGCAAAGCCGAATTGAATTGCTGTATCGTATCGCTATTGGAGTTGTCTATCCACATATCATGTCAAACCGATCGCGGTTTTGTACTTTTAAAAGCCAATCTAGTTTTCCGTATGTTTTAATGATATAAAATAAGAAAACACAACGTATGACGCAGACTAAGTCACAAGACTTACCCAAAGATTTCATTTATTATAATTCGAAGAAATTAGTACTTGGCGTTTGACCTATATCCGTCGCCATGATTATTATGATGCCAAGAAAGTATCTGGGGTTTCCTAAGCTGTAAACTGTGAAGGCGATTGAGACAGCGGCGACAAAGAGACTTGACCGCCGATAAACGGTAGTCTGAGACCATTCCATTCGTTCTACATAATGCTTCGTTGTTTAGTATCATTCATGGCCACTGTGTGCTGAAAAGCATAGTTTGAAAAAGTTCAATCAATCCCCTGCGCTGCAGTCAGACTGAGAGTGAGAGTCAGACCCATGCCACTCGACAGGTACTCTGTCAAAAGCGAGTTATTCAGTTAGAGAAGACTTTGAGACTGATTCTTCCCACTGTACGTATCGCTATCAGTGTTACTACCTTCTATCATCTATCTAGAAACGGCAGTCATCGCACTCACGCAGGCAACTTTCAATTGTACTTGCATCACTGAGTAGTGTTGTGACGATCACAAAGTTTGTAGATTGGTTGAATCATTCAATTTCAATCAATGGTATCAACTATCAAACTCAGTCAATTATGTTCATTATTATTTCCACTGACTGAGTGAATTACGGACCTGATTGGAAATTCCTTTTTTTTCAAATTGAAGCCTACATTATGGTCTTTTTCTGTAATTTAGATTCCTTTCCAGGCCGTATGGAGATATAGTTAACGAGCCACAGCGTTGTGATGCCGCTCCCAAAAAAGATCCCTCGGGCAAGACCGACTCCAAAGCCAGCTCCAGATACCCCCGATGAAGACAAGAGGGTGATTGTGAATCGTTATCGAGTAGAGAAAAAACTTGGCAGTGGTAACTTTGGTACAGCATTCCTCGTCACTGATTTGAAAGCTAAGGACAATCAGGATCAAGAGTAAGTGAGAAGCTACAACAAACTGGGATTGGGAAATTGTTGCACCTCTTCAACGTGCAGGCTATAAGGTTGGAGCTGAGCTGAATTGGGTATTCCATGTCTGTAGGAGAAGATGACCGCGTAAATTGAAGAATAGTGCTGATAGCGGCTACTAGAATAATGATTATTTTAGCCAATAATGAGTTGTAAGATTTGCAAGCATTGGGTAATTGGTCAATCAATACGAATCGGGTGTTATCAGCGAAAGTTACATAGCACTAGACAAATTAACTAATTCGTGAGAAAACACTGGTTTCGGTCTTGTTTTATACGGCCTATATGAAAAAGGATGAAAAGAAAATGTTTTAGCCGTCTGTTCTTTCCTCCTATTCGTTTTTATTCTCTTTGATTTTCTCTACCATTCAAGCTCAGTAGGAAGCGCCTTGCCTAGCATTTTCACAGACGCCCTATATATGTGATACATCCAAAGTTACTCCAGTTGAACAGATGATATAATTCGGATCACAACGATAAATAATGAAGCCCCACTGTTAGAGTACCAACTGTTTGGGGGCAAACCATGGATCGAAAACAGGCCATCAGTTAGGCCAAAAACTAAGTGCCACAAAGGGAAATTCGGTGTGAAAAATCAAATTTTTTTCTCCATCCCGAAAATTTTCAAGACACAATGTGAATATCCATACTCAAAGACACTGTTTTTATTCTCCCTTTCAGTGATCTCCCTCCCTGTCTTTATTCTCCCTTTCTGCGATTTTAGAGTCTAAAAGCCGACTTGGTTTTAATTTCATTTAGTCCGAGTCTGAAACCTATCACTTTCTCTCTTGTCTTTATTTTACCATTCATGTCGTAATGTTAGGAAAGTGCTGAAGGAGATCCCTTGTGGAGACTTACAGCCGGATGAAACAGTGGACGCCATGCATGAAGCTAAACTTCTGTCTAAACTCACTCACCCTGGCATAGTCAGGTTCAATGATTCCTTCCTAGATGGAGAGTTCTTCTGCATAGTCACAGAGTTCTGTGAGGTAATTTAATTTATTGTTTTCTTTTTAATCCTATTTAATCGACCTGCGATGCCTGACGCTCTTTCTGAAGCGGTAGAACAGGAATTATATGAGGAGCTCACTGTCACTGTGGGGATAACGGGAATGCGGGAACGAGAGCTGGGCTCGCAATCATGAGAACCTGGGTTCAAGCCACGATCATGGCCTCCGCTGTGAGTATGAGCTTCTCAGAGAGTTTCACATTAACGGTGAAGATGTCACAAGATACAAAAACAACACAAGGTTAGGGCTTAAATTAAGGAACTTGCAACCTTGAGCTAAGAATTCTAGCCCCCGAGCTATCTTGCATAATTCAGATGAGTAAAATCCACTGGATGATTTTAAAGTTTTACTGTCTTTACTTTATCTGTTTACCTAGCATGTTTACCTTCATAGTTGTCTTTCAGGAGTTTAACGTGACGATGGCGTATAGCAATAGAATCAGGGTGATTGCATACCATCAGTCACTGTAGATCATTTCCAGAATGGTTTGAATAGCTGCACTGTTTGATGGATGAGTGTTAGCTCTTTGCCAGTGCCTGTCCATATTCTGGTATCAGTCAGGATATAGGGGTTTGTTTTCAGTCTGAATTTTCATATCACCATCGCTATCTAGTAAAATAATCACTCGGTGTTGCCAATATTATTATATAATAATCCAGCCTAATCCTGTCATAACCAATGAAATGCGCGTTTGATTCACAAATACGAGTTCAAGCTAAGTTGTAATGTGATACAAGCTTGACTGACTGAGACCTACTTATAATCATGCGTCTACTGAAACATTGTATACTTGCACTAGGATTCATATTTACTAACATTAATCATAGTGTTGGAGGTTATTGAATTCTTTATCGATATGTAATATCTGTAGGCATTATGAGTTCGTCTCACACTACACTGGTGTTCAATCTGATAGTGGCGTTCCTAATAATAGGAATGAGTCAAGTGTTTACGGAGATCTGCTCCTATACATGGCCTAAATGCTGCCTTGTCTCCATTACCTCTTATGTTCTGTTATGCTGCGGTGGCCACTATATAGAGATCCGTCTGAGATTCTGAATTATCACCAAGTTCTTTTCTTTTTGTCCGTTTTTTTGGGCTCTTGACCATCTAATTTAATGAACCTTCCAAGCCTAAATCTTATTGTAGTGGTATGAGCTAAAAATTATGAGAGGAGCTCGTTCTCACAGTGGGTGCTCAGTTTGACTAGGAGTTATGAGAGGAGCTCGTTCTCACAGTGGGTGCTCAGTTTGGCTAGTAGTTATGTGAGGAGCTCGTTCTCACAGTGGGTGCTCAGTTTGA
>Ga0224501_10004519_pt1 | contig 10973 bp, 10 predicted proteins | sample SF_Oct11_sed_USG_4_FD_169105 | JGI IMG/M metagenome (GOLD analysis project Ga0224501, IMG submission 169105) | Sediment microbial communities from San Francisco Bay, California, United States - SF_Oct11_sed_USGS_8_1 | ecosystem: Environmental > Aquatic > Marine > Sediment | place: USA...
ACAGGCCTGACTGGGCGAGATATTACGCCAGAAGCCGTGATGCCCTTGCTGGATAAGGAAATTACTGGTATTGGTGAGCTGTTCCGCCTGGTTTCTTATGATGAAATTGGTACATCGACGGTTGCTTCGCGTGCACTGGGTGGTGTCGCCAACGGTACATTTGTTTTCTGTCTGCCCGGCTCCACCGGCGCCTGTCGCACTGGCTGGGACAAGGTTATTGGCCCACAGCTGGATTACCGTAACGGCCCATGCAATATGGTCGAGCTGATGCCGCGCCTGCTTGAAAAATAACCACTAAAAATATAGGTATTACTGTGTCTGAAGATTGTTGTGCATCACCGTCATTAATTTCGGTTGATGAGGCGGTTAATCGTATTCTTGAATCAGGTGTGCCAGTTGAGCAACCTGAAACGGTAGGCATTGAACAGGCACTGGGCCGTATTCTGGCCGAGGATGTCTGTTCCAGTATCAATGTGCCTGGTTATGACAACAGCGCAATGGATGGCTACGCGGTGCGTAGTGCTGATTGTCGTGAAGCAGGAGCGCAGCTGATTGTTGCGCAGCGAATACCCGCAGGGCAGGTGGGTAGCCAGCTTGAGGCGGGCACAGCGGCAAGAATCTTTACCGGTGCGCCAATACCACCGGGTGCCGATGCCGTGGTCATGCAGGAGCATTGTGATGCTGGTGCTGAAGAGGTAACTATAAATCGGCCAGTACACCCGGGGCAGAATGTTCGTTGTGCTGGCGAAGATATTAAGAAGGGCGGTGTCGTGCTTAAAGTGGGACATCAACTCAGGCCGCAGGAGCTGGGTCTGCTGGCTTCGGTGGGGATGGCTGAGGTATCCGTGAAAAGGAAATTAAAAGTGGCGACCTTTTTTACCGGTGATGAAATTGTCGAGCCGGGTAATACACTGGGTGAAGGCCAGATCTACAATTCCAATAAATACACCATCAAGGGTCTATTACAGCAGACAGGTTGTGAAGTTATTGATCTGGGCATTGTGCCGGATACACTGGAAGCTACCGTCGATGTTTTACGCAGGGCTGCGTCGCAGGCAGACCTGGTCATTACCAGTGGTGGCGTCTCTGTTGGTGAAGAGGATTATGTCCGCATAGCCCTGCAGCAGCTGGGTGAGCTAACCATGTGGCGTATTGCCATGAAACCGGGTAAACCAGTTGCTTACGGTAAGGTAGGTAATGCCCTGTTTATGGGCCTGCCCGGTAATCCAGTGTCGACTTTTGTGACGTTTTTACTGTTTGCAAAACCCCTGATTCAGAAAATGCAGGGTGCCAATAAGTATCTTCCGATAAAGACGACCGTTATCGCTGATTTTGACTGGCCGAGTGTGAAAAGGCAGGAATATTTGCGGGTTCGAATTGAGCAAGATGCTGCGGCAGTGGTTGCCAGGCTGTTCCCGCATCAGGGGTCAGGTGTGCTGAGCTCAGTGAGCTGGGCGGATGGGCTGGTTGAGGTGCCTGTTGATAAAGCGATTAAAAAAGGCGATACGGTTAGTTATCTATCGTTTTGTTAGAAATAATATTGATAGCTTAAAGCTATTTCAGAAAACCTGATCGAAGAATGCCATTCACGTCTAGCGGTCAGCTTTAAAGAGTGGTTCGTGCTGATAACAAAATTATGTTTGTATGAACTTCTAACGCGATAAATATCGTCTTTAAATTGCTCGCCACTTAATTCAATGTGTGCGGTACTCGTTCCAAAATGATGCAACAGGCCCGTGAGCAAGCCAGCGCCTGGTTCAATGCTGTTGTTCATATCGTTATTATGTTCCAGGCGTAATATAGCCAGTGCATAAACCTGGCTATCCTGCCAAAGTTCATAAGAGACACCAGCGCCACCAGTGACATGCGCAACCAGCTGATCTTCTAATCCAGTGGGTTGTCTTTCCAGGCCGGTATAAACACGCCACGAGAGTGGTTTAAAAAAATCGGTACGCGGCGTGATTGAAAAAATATCAACCAGGTCAAATTGATGAATTTTTGTGCCTTTACGATTCGATCTGACCTGGATATTGCCAAGATTGATTTGTGCACCACGCAGAAATCCGTGTTCATTATCTTCCAGATCATGAAAAGAGAATTTGTAACTCAGTTCGGCGTAAGCTAGCTTTAGACGTTCGCCTGCACTAACAGAAAAACGACGACTTTCATGGCTTACCTCGGGTGCAGTGGGCACACTGTATTCACGTGGTTCAGTTTTTGGATAGATATTGATCTGTTTGAGTAGTTCATAGCTATGTTTGGCCTGAGCCGGATCGCGTTCCTGTCCTGTCTGCTGGTATCGAATGTATTTATAGGCAGCATCGGTGATCAGATACTGTTTTTCAGGTGGGAGATTTTTAAAGCGATCAGATTCGCTTATTGTTATATCTTCAGCCAGATCTAATGTAATCTCCTGTTCTTCATCGCTCATATCATCGATCAAGTGCTGTAGCTCCGTAGCCTGCGAAGGGCGGTACTCAACAGATTTAATCAGGTGTGCGCGTTCGATTGCCCTTACAGTGTCGACCGGTATCGCGGTCAAACTAAAGTCATCAGTGAGTTCAATGCCAGGGCGTGCTACTTCCAGCAATTCCAGTAAACGGTAAGAACAGTTTTCATCGAAGAAGAAATAATCAAAATTCATCTCTTTGAGCTCCCACAGGTGCTCCAGCATCCGGTGGGTTTCTTCAGCGGTCAGGTTGAGTGGGTACTCCCAGATATCCCTGTTTTCAATGCGATTGTATTCCTGGATTTTTTTAAAATAGGGGGTAACGATGAAAACGCCAGGGTAACCACCGGCTAATCCTTTGAAGGCATAAAATAATGAGTTGTCATCTGTATTGGTTTCTGCTCCAAAGTTGACAGCATAAGATAGCCATTCGGATTTGTTTTCTCCAAATTTTTTATCCATCCTCAGGAGTGTATGACCAAACATTGAAGAAGGGCTATTGAGATGATAAGCCGGAAAGACCATGGTTACATGGTCAGCATTGACCTGTTCACGCCATTCCTTATACGCGGCACAGTTTTTTATGGGTAACCTGTTTTTATCGATTTCTAGTTTTTTACTTAACCACTCAAGGCGAGCGACAAAACGACATTGGGCGTGTGTATCATCATTTATTTCGGTTTGAAAAAATGCAGACAGGGTATCGAGTAGTTCGGCTTTTGAGTTTGTTTTTCCATCAGGAGCATTAAAAAAACGATCATCATCAACTTGGCTGAGGTATTCGTCATTATTTTTATCAAGTACGTCATAATGCAGGAAGTTAATCCATTCCTGCTCTCGCCAGAGTTCCTGTTCGATGGCGCCCTGTTGTAATGATGTTATGTAATTAGTACTGCTATCAGCCCATGACGGAGCAGGGGCGAATAAAACACACAGTGATAAAACTAAAATGATATTGTGATGCAGGTTTTTTGTGCAAACGAACTGCATGGTGAAGCAACTTTAGGTGTGTTTAATAGAAAGATCTTTCAAAAAAAGCCCCGACTCCAGAGAGACGGGGCTTTTATTTATTACTAACTAGCTAGTAATTAAGCCACGTATTTTGCAAGGCGGGCATCGGCTTTCATGATTTCATTCATGGAAGCCATTACTTCATCAGCAGTTACGTCTTCGCTTGGGAACAGGCTGTTGAAGTTAGAGTGCATAGCAGCAGCAAAAGCAGCGCGATCCTGCTGTTCAACACCATACATTACTGCAACTGCATTCAGGGCTTCACCTTCGCCACGAGCAACATCTTCAGAGAATTCACCCATAATAGAACCGAGCAGTGACTTGCCGCCGTATGTTAGCTTACCGTCAACGGAACAGCCATTGGTGCCTGTAGTCATACCGAAAGTTGCATTACCGGAAGTGCCGTTAGTGGTTGTGGCAAGAAAATGTGGTGCAAAACCTGCTTGGCCGTCAAATAACAGGTTACCCCATCCGCAACCTGGGCCACCTGGGGCTTCAGCCATGGCAGATGATGAAAGGCCTAACAGTGCAATACTCATAATCGTCTTTTTCATTATTGATCTCCGTTTGAGGATAGTCTTTTTTATAACGAGTCCCGATCATATGATAATAGCGTCTATGGTTGCAAGTAGGTTTTTGGGATTGTTATTATCCCATGGCAGCTATCAGGTTGGTAATATATCCATAATTTTTACATGGAATACGGTATAATCTGGCCAATTTTGTTTTATTAGTGGCTAGTGTTGCTGTTCTGTTAGCTGCTCTTCGAGGATGAATTGTTTATGAATAAAGGTATTTTTGCGATTATCGCTGGTTCTTTTTTAAATCTTTTAGTTTCAATGGCTTATGGCAGTACCGATCTGCTTGGCTGTAAGGAAAATTGCCGTAAGACCATCACCTGGACGGGTTGTGGTATCAGTAAACAGGGCTTCATGAAGGAGCTGGCCAATGTTTACGGCAAGCAGCACCAGGTTACCTTTGCACTGTCAGGTGGAGGTGCGACCAAGGGTATTCGAGATGTTGTCAAGGGCGATGCACATATGGGCGGTATGTGTCGTTTGCCATTGCTGGGATCTGATGCAGGCATCGTTGGTAGCGATGATGAGCAGGGTGTAGAGCAGGAGAAAGACAGTCTGCTTATCCCCATGGGCTGGGATGCGCTGGTTGTGATCTTGCACAAGGATAATCCCATAAACGATCTGCAGCTTGATGAACTTAAGGATATTTTAACAGGCAAGATTACTGACTGGTCGCAGCTGAAAGACAATCAGGGGAAAAAAGGCAAGTTTAATCTCTATATTCGACAGGGAAGGCTTAGTGGAGTAGGCCGTAGCCTGCGCCAGACGCTGTTTGATAATACGCATGAGAATTTTGTACAAACGGCGGCAGTAAAAAAGTCCAGTGGTGAGATCGAAAAGGCTGTGGCAGAAGATGTTAACGGGATTGCTGTCAGTGGTTTCAGTAGTGCCAATAAACGCGATGGCCTGAAGCTACTGAGTCTGAACGGTTACGACAGTACAATAAATAACCTGGCTGCAGGCAAGTATCCAATTTATCGTATTTTGATCTTAACCCTGATGAAAGAGTCGTTGAAAGATCCGGATATTGGTGATTTTGTTGAGTATGCAAGAAGTCGTGAAGCGGCCGAGGTTATCAAGAAAGCGGGTACCTTGCCCTTTACGGACGGATTGAGCCTGTCTTCGAAATTAAAAGATGCCTATTTGATGGAGATTTTTGAGTTGGAGACCAGCGGCCGATATAATCCGAGCAAACATAACCTGGAAAAATGGCGTTTAAATTAGTAGAGAATCACTAATTCAATTCAGAAATTTTATAATGCCGAAAAAATCAGCAGATCTGTCGTTATGGCATATCTGGCTGGTTTTATTAGTTTCTAGATGTACGACAATTTGATCAGGATGATGAACAATAAAATAACAAGTATAAACTGGCTGAAACTAATTCTGGGTGTTGTTCTTTCTGGGATGTTGTCGGCCTGTACCGGTGTTCTATTTCAGCCACAGCGCTTTCAGTTTGCCACGCCCGACCAGATTGGCGTGATCTACGATGATATTGAAATTCAGAGTCATGATCAGACAGGATTGCATGGCTGGAAGTTATTGGCGAAAGGTGAGTCACACGGCAAAGTACTATTTTTTCACGGCAATGGTGAAAATATTTCTACACACTTCACTAATGTTTTCTGGTTGACCAGTCATGGTTATGATGTATATCTATTCGATTATCGTGGATATGGAAAATCTGGGGGTATTGCCCAGATTGATGCTGTCATTGAAGATACTGATGCAATGATAAGCTACGCGGTATCCCAGTTGGATGATAATGAAAAACTGATTGTTATCGGCCATAGCATGGGAGGTAGCCTGGCAATTCATGCTGTCGCACATAGTCAGTATAAGGACAGGATCAAAACACTGGTAACAGTTGAGGCTTTCTCTGATTACCACAAGATAACACAGGATGTACTCGCAACGAGCTGGCTTACCTGGTTGCTGCAGTGGCCGTTGTCCTTGCTGGTTGATAACAGCTATCGACCACTGGATTCGGTTGCTCGGCTTTCACCGATTCCTCTACTGCTGCTACATAGTAAACAGGATGAGATGATCTCATTTGATCATGCAGAGGCTTTGTATAAGGTGGCTGAAGAGCCAAAGCAGTTGCAGATAGTTACGGGTGGTCACAACCATATTTTTGAAAAAAATGACAATAGACAGATTGTGCTTGATTATTTATCGGCACTATAAATTTTGGTTGTTTATTACAGTAAATTATTTCGTTGCCGTTTTTTAGAAAATAAGTAAATGTGGAATTTATTTTTTGTACTGCATCCCTGTATTCATCTATAGAATCTCAAGCTCGTTTTGTTTGTAATAAAAAAGGGGCTCTATCGAGCCCCGGATTAGTTATGTGTTACACATATCATTTTTATTATTCAGTTAGAATGCCATGTATACCTGCAAGCTGGTGCGATCATCCATGGCATCACCAATTTTATTGGCGCCAGCGGTAGATGCCTGCCCAGGTGCTTCAAGACTTCTGAGTTCATGATTGAAGGTGAAGCGCGTTTTCTTATTGAAGAAATACTGAACACCTAACGTTGTGGTCTCGTAGGTTCTTTCCGCAGCAGCAGCAAGATTGGTGACTCGATTGTAGACATCATATCTTATGTCCAGCTCTACTTTTGGTGTGATCTTGTAGCCGTAGTCAATATAGTAACCATCGGATTCACCCTTTGTGGATAGCAGGAACTGTGATACCTCGGTGCCAGCGTTATTTACAGCTCCAGGTACTGCACCACCTGTTGAGCCGTTAAAAATCATGCCATCGAATACGTTATATTCAGCCCAGAAACGATGTTTATCGGAAAGAATAGTTGTACCTATACCGGCAAGATTTCTGTCATATTCACGCTCAGCAGCTGTTAGCGAACCGCCAGCATTCAGTGTCGCTGAATCATAAATGGTGCGCTTACCCCTGGTGCTCCAGGCATAGAATTTCATGCCCTGACGACGTGGACCTTCACCCGCAAAAACTTTTTCAGTTGATAGATATACTGTGGTGTCTTTATTGTCATCACGATCATGTTTGGAAATGCCACCATTGCCGTAAAGAATGGCATAGCTGTGTTCCCAGTCATTCATCTTGAAGGTATCAAAGATCTGGATACCAATATCTCTAACCGCAGCGGTACTGGTCCTAAACTGTGTTGCTGAGTCGCCATTACAGAAATTCAGGTATTGGTCGCTGCTGCGATTAACAGGAAGCCCTGTAACTGTGTCGATAGTTGGATCAATATTGCAGGCAGCATTACCATCGGTCTGGAATGGGCGTTCAATCAATTGCTGATTGGCCATATTGGTGAAGTTGATATAGTTGAAGGTGAAAATTCCCTGGTAGATTTCTTCACTCATAGGAATCTTCATCTGGCCAACACGTACTCTTGCACCTTTAATCTGGTTAAAAGTGATAGAGGCATCGGTAATTCTCGCGCTACCTGAACCGCCACCCGGGTTGGTAATGCCATTATTACCGAATTCAGCTAACAGGAAGTAGTTGATATCAGGATCCAGTGGGAAACCAAGCCCACGGACACCGAGACGTGCGCGTTGCAACTGGAAGGTGGATTCGCTGGAAAGGTCGGGCTGGTGAACATTGAACTGTGGATCCTGTCCCGCGAATGGGCCAACTGGTAATTGTGTTCCGTCTGTAGTTATAAATGTTGGTTGAATAAAGCCCCATACTTTGGCGCGAGGTGCGGCAGCCCCATCTTCGGTGCCCTGAAGCATTAACCAGTTAGCGGCCTGTGCTGTTGATGCGGCAAAGCATCCGATTATGGCCGAGGCTATTAATATATTTTTTGAATGTTTTTTTATCACTCTGAATTCTCCAGTATCCCAAATGTAATGAAAATATTTACATTAGCTATATGCTTTGATTTTTTTAGGGTTTGATTAGTTTGTAGCCATTGTTGACCAGCTCAATAATGCGAACCACGCCAGCACTAACCGGTTTGGCTGACTTATGCAGTGTTGGTGCATGGCCTAATTGTTTTGTCATGCTATCGATAGTGTTTTCGCAGGCGGCAAACGTCACATCATCTAAGACAAGGCTATCGATACGGGTGCTATTTTTATTGTCTGCAAATAAAAGCCGTAAGCCCGGGCCGAAGGCAACTATTTCAATAGCAACTTTGTTTTTGCCGTAGTGCTTGATCAGGTTGTTGGCAACATTAAGAACTAATGTTTGTTTAAAGGGATCATTGTCGCTGATCTGCAGGACGATCTTCTCTTCGGCGAATTCACCAGCAGCATGCAAGGGAGTTATAAAACTAAGCCCTATTAGCAGGAGGAGTGATCTATATAAATTTTTCATTTTGGCTCCACATGTAATTATTAAAAGATTTTTGTGCCAATAAGGCCACTATAGGCAAAGACGGGATACCCGTCGCTTTATTCATTATTTTTCTATTCTTGAAGATAAATTTTGATATATGGAGTTATGAAAATCACAATATTATGATTTTCTGAATTATGAAATGAGAAGTAATATCAGTATGTCATTTTAGACTTTTAACATCATGGTACTTTTAAAAGTCTTGTGGCCAGATTTATTTTGAATAATGGTGAATAAATACAGGGCTTGCTCGTCTATATGGTTAAACAGGAGTATTTTTGTGTTAAATGTAAAAAATAGGATTGCTGCTTTTTCATTAAAAGCAGAATTTGCATCTAGGCGGAGCAAGCTATACCGAATTGCGTACTCATGGTGTCATGATGCGGCTCTGGCAGATGATCTGGCTCAAGAGGCTATTTTTAAGGCGATTAAAAATGCAGCGAGCTTGCGCGATGTGGGTACGATTGATACATGGTTGTACCGAATATTATTCAATTGCTGGCAAGATTATTTGCGTATTAAAGGCCGAAATGTTGAATTTGTTGAGATGCATGATGAGGGGCAGACAGAACATGTTGATAGTTATCAGCAGTCCCAGATTGTCAGGCGGGTAAGATCTTCAATTGAGCAGCTGCCAATGTCATTACGGGAAGTGGTAACATTATCCGATTTTGCCGGTTTTAGTTATGCGGAAATTGCGGAAATTATTGATGTTCCAATAGGAACAGTGATGAGCAGGTTGTACCGGGCTCGCCAGGCATTGAAACAGCAATTATTAGATTTTGGCTCCGATGAACTGGTTGATATGAAGTTGCGAAGGGTTAAGTGATGAGTACAAGTAATATTTCTGATGAGCGACTAAATTTATTTATCGACAAGGAGTTAGATGTCGATGATATGAATGAAATTCATCAGATCTTATTGCATGACAAGATCTTGCGTGAACGCGTCTGCCAGTTAAAGGCAGTTAGGGAATTAGTGGGTTACGCCTATAGTGAAGTACCTGTATCGCGCTATGAGAAGGGCATGCATAAACGTGGCAGTTCAATATATAGAAATGCTGTAGCGGCATCTGTAATTCTGCTTATTGGTGTTTTTCTGGGCTGGGGTTCTTATCAGTACAGCCCAAATGCAGGCAGCATTATTTCGGCAGAGAATGCATTTCAATACGTGGCAAATCAGGCTAGTGTTGATCATGAGCAGCGTAATTTTGTCTTACATATTGATTCGGGTGATGTGAAAATTGTTAATGCCGCTTTAAATGAAGCTGATCACTTACTGGCAACTTATCGTAATGCTAATCTGCCAATGAAGTTAGATATCGTTACGAATAAGACGGGAATAAATATTCTGCGCCCAGATGTATCGCCTTATATCGAGCGAATAAAGAAGATGGCAGCGGATGGTCATGTGACACTGTTCGCCTGCCAGAGGTCAATTGCTAAAGCAAGCAAACAAGAGGGTGTTGATATTATATTTATGCCCGGGGTAAATACCGACAAATCTGCGCGAGATTTAATTCCAGACCGTTTAAAGGATGGCTGGGTCTATATCAAGGCCTGAATAGTCGAGTTTTTCACCAATAACTCGACTTGAATACTTTTTTCAGGCAGCGACGCTTTCTTCGAACAATACTGTTTCTATATGCCACTGGGCTTCAGAGGCATGTAGAACCAGGCAAGAAGGGCCACCGTGATTCCTGACCTTACCGGCAGCACCGGGGTTAATTACCCAGGGCTCAGCGGTCTGATCAACAACACGCTTGTGCGTGTGCCCATAGACTACCAGTCGTGCTTCAGCGTGATCCCAGCGGAACTGATCGTGGTCCGGGTGGTTGCCTAGACGATGACCATGTTCAATGATAATCAGGCCACCTGGCAGTTGTAGCTGGGTGGATTTTGGCAGGGCAGAGACGACTTCAGCTTCATCTTCATGCCAGACTGCGGGGTGGTCATTATTACCTGCGACTGCGATGGTATCGATACGAGGTGACAGTTGCGCGAGTACATGTGCGCCGCAGATATCGCCGGCGTGAATCGCAAAATCACAATCTGCGATAACGTCGAGAACACGTTCATCGACATGACCATGTGTATCAGAAAGAATGCCTACTTTTACTGAAATGCTCATACTAGTCTTCAGATTCATCGGTTCCTGAATTAATCGCTGCCTTGCGCGCCTCTTCCTGCTTTCTCTGGTATTCGGCAATTTCTGCCTGTCGACGAAACTCGAGAATTTCACGACGTTCCTCAATGCGCTTATCCCACGCGCCTTCACGTTCTTTAATTGCCATTTCACCAAAGAATACCTGTCTCATCAGGGTGAAGCCGAATTTCATCAGTTCAACGTCATCTTTTTCGAGCTTGTCGTATTCTGCATCAGTGAGGTCGTACATTTTGATAAAGCTATCACTCATCACGAAACGGCGGAAACGATCCATATCGTAGCTGGCCATAAAGAACAACTGCAGACTCATGTCTGAAGGTGCGCCAATCGTGGGGCCAGTCGATTTTTTCTTCAGGATGATACGATAGTAGTCACGATTTAGATCATCGTAGATTTCAACGCCCTGTTCCTTGCGGTAATCGCCAATGCTGAT
>Ga0224501_10004520_pt1 | contig 10973 bp, 5 predicted proteins | sample SF_Oct11_sed_USG_4_FD_169105 | JGI IMG/M metagenome (GOLD analysis project Ga0224501, IMG submission 169105) | Sediment microbial communities from San Francisco Bay, California, United States - SF_Oct11_sed_USGS_8_1 | ecosystem: Environmental > Aquatic > Marine > Sediment | place: USA...
TATACTGACGGTATACGAGGAGGTGATATACTGACTGTGTATGAGGTGATATACTGACTGTATACGAGGAGGTGATATACCGACGGTATACGAGGAGGTGATATACTGACGGTATACGAGGTGACATACCGACGGTTTACGAGGAGGTGACATACTGACTGTATACGAGGAGGTGATATACCGACGGTATACGAGGAGGTGATATACTGACGGTATACGAGGAGGTGATATACCGACGGTATACGAGGAGGTGACATACTGACGGTATACGAGGAGGTGATATACTGACTGTGTACGAGGTGATATACTGACTGTATACGAGGAGGTGCCATACCGGCGGTATACGAGGAGGCGACATACTGACGGCATTCGAGGATTAAATATGTGAGCTCCTTGCCATATATATCAGCTCATTATATATATATATATATATCATCAGGAGGTGATATACAGGCGGTGTAGGAGGAGGTGATTATGGTGTTTATATATCGTATATATCAGCTCATTATATTATATAATATATATATATATATTATATATATTATGATATATAATATATATATATTGTATATCAAGCCCAGACTCATCAAAAGTCTCATTAGTCTGCTAATGATGCCGCTGATGATATATAATATATATATTATATATCATCAGCGGCATCATTAGCAGACTAATGAGACTTGATGAGTCTGGGCTTGGTGCCGGTTGAGTTGCAGCCATGAATAGACATGGCCAGTAAGCTACACATAGATAGGGGTTGAGAGTTCGGTGTAAGCTCTGTAAGCCCGCATGTGTGATGCAGGGCCTGGCTACTTTGTTTCTCGTCTGGAAGGTTTTGAAATTACAATTGGTTAGCGAGAAAGTAAAGATCAAGGAAATACACGGATTACGCTTCGATGTGGGACAGACTCACCCGTGTGTTCTCAACCACTCATTACTGTAATACTATATTATATAATACTTGTAATACTATATTATATAATACATGTAATACTATATAATACATGTAGAACTATATAATACATGTAATACTATATTATACCAGCCATGCCAGCATCGCATATCGCAAGCAACTACCCCCTCAGCAAACAGTGGGCACCATTGGCAGTGTATGGCAAGAGACCACCCCTTCAAAGGAACCTACGGGGCCATCACAAACACGCAAAGCGAAAGGCTATGAAAGCGAACAGTCGGGAATGCCCGCGGGCTTTAGCCAATTGGTTCCAATCCTTGACCTCTAACTCAGACTGTTGTTACCACCGGCTGTCAGTAGCAACGGTGCTGCGTTCCTACAGTTATCAACGACCTCTAGCGAAGAAGGCCGCTGGTTGAATTTGCAAATTCAGCGCTCGCGAAGATTTTTTTACGCGAACTTCGCATTAACCACTGACTGGCTCCTACCGGTGTTGGACCTACTTCGAGCAAGCAGGCACTAACGGCACACCAACTTAACGCTGCGATGCGCGGGATCTACCCGCTCGCGTGCGGCCCCAGGTGTAGCGTAATCCGTTTTCCCAGCCTCTCCGCACATCGGGGCACGCGCCGCTGTAGCCACGCAGGTACGTCTTGCGAAAGGCTTAGCGTAGGCTGGTTTTGGCACCCCTGTAGAACTAGACCCCTCCTCAGAAACTAACTACTTTACATTTCCTTCGAAGGGGTGATAATACAATATTATGTAATACAATATCATAAAATACACGTAGTACTATATTATATAATACATGTAATACTATATTATATAATACATGTAATAATGTATTATATAATACATGTAATACTAAATTTATGTACTTATGAACAAACATTGTAAGATGTAAACAAACAAAATTGCACTTCATGACATACTGAATATAACAGGCCAAGCTTCATGATGGGTCACGTTTATGGAAATATAGACACCCTTTGTCAACTTGAATTAGAACACAGCACGGTATATAGAAAGGAAGGAAAGCTCCAGAGGATATCTCTCTTTAGTTCGTCTCGCGACATGTAGCACAGGTCTCTTCAGGGGGCTTATATCAGCTGAATCATATCGTGGCATCATATATTATCGTCTGGCTGAAGAATGAGATCATGTGTGGTATTACTACCATGTGCTGTTGCTATGTGTTGTTGGTGACTGCATGTTACTGCGGTGTTGTAACCGCGGTGTTGTTATCGCGGTGTTGTTACCGCGGTGTTTTTATCGCGGTGTTGTTACCGCGGTGTTTTTACCGCGGTGTTTTTACCGCGGTTTTGTTACCGTACTGATGTTACCGCGGTGTTGTTATCGTGCTAATGTTACCACGGTGTTGATACCGTGCTAATGTTACCACGGTGTTGTTACCGTGCTGATGTTACCGCGGTGTTGTTACCACGGTGTTGTTACCACGGTGTTGTTACCCCGGTGTTGTTATCGTGGTGTTGTTACCGCATTGATGTTACCACGGTGTTGTTACCGTGCTGATGTTACTGCGGTGTTGTTACCGCGGTGTTGTTATCGCGGTGTTGTTATCGCGGTGTGGTTATCGCTGTGTGGTTACCGCAGTGTTGTTACCGCACTGATGTTACCACGGTGTTGTTACCGTGCTGATGTTACCGCGGTGCTGTTACCGCAGTGTTGATACCGCGGTGTTGTTATCGCGATGTTGTTATCGCGGTGTTGTTACAGCGGTGCTGTTACCGTGCTGATGTTTGGGAGTCGGTTGGGATTTTTGTTGCTAGTAGTCGTGTTTCCTCTGGCTCCTCAGCGACACAGACAGCGATTCTCGCCACTGAGCTCTCACGGATTATCGTCTTGTCATGTGGCGTCTCCTCGCACTCCATGGGAATCAGCGGGGTGACGGCGTATTCTGTGTTCAGTGTCTCCTCAGGAATCAAAGTTTCTTAAAAAACCAACAAGAAAATCCAGGGACAGTTTTAACATTTTACCTTTCTTCTCTCTTCTTGGGGACTTAGCCATCTCATTTAGGCGCCCTGTTAAACTGTCTGAGACTTGCTGAAGTGGTAGAAACTATAGGAATTATGTGAGGAAGTCATTCTCGTAGTACATATTCAGTGTGACTAAGACCGGAACCCAAGCGCTCTACCTATCACATCACTGCTGTCCACTTTCGATGATGATGTGATGCGTTTTATAACAACTCAGTAGCTGGCTGAGAAATTTCGAATTGGACAGGGTATTTTTCCTTCCCAAGATATTGGCGAATGCTAAGACTATAACGAGTAAAACTATTAATGTTTTGCGCAAGGATAGAAATTGCTGAGATTTTCTAACAAAATCATCTCCTCCTAGACCCATTCTTTCCCGGCATGCAGGGCGGTTGATGATAGCTCGTTTCAGTGCGGCCATTTTGATAGCTCCCACTTTGACTTTACCTATCTCTGGTATAATCTCTTGCTCACTTTTTTGTTTGATATTTGCCGATTCCGCTTTTCGCTGGATCACTGGCGTTTGATTGGTCCGTTCGAAGACGACTGCGCCGCAGCAAAGCATCTCAGTCAAACGTATTCTAGAAACCGAAGCAAATGAGTTACTGTTGCTGACACACCTAATGAGCTGACTAGATTTATGTGGCGCGATGTTATTGTGATGAAATTTCTCAATGACTAAGCAATATTGGAGCGGACACCGAACCTTTAGACTGACTGACCCCCAACCTGAAATGTGACAAAGGCAGCTGGAATTCACCTCCGTATCATCTCGGGGGAAGAGAATTACAGGGGTTAAGCCACAGTCGAGAAAAGAGACGTCTTCGGAATTGTATTTCCTGTTCTTAAAGGGAGGCAACTCCGCATTCATTGCACTAAAAGCAAGTGAGGATAATTTTTCCAAAAGCAAATATCGGTTACTCGAATGAGCCAAATAGAAAGAAACTGGGATCTAATACTAGAACTTAGTAGCCTAACGATCTTTACTCCCTCATAACATCGACTAGAACTCGGACATAATGTTGAAAAAACTGAAGTTGCATGTAAGAGCCGCTTTGCTGGACTTCCCTTGACCTAAATAGAGGCCGTTGCGTTCGGGTCTCTATCATTGCACAATAATGGCACTAACACTCGCTGACAGAGGTGAAAAACTGCACTATGAAACCCTATTTGCTCTATTTAGACTTGTGTAACTGCGGGTTCAGTATGCCACCCGCAATAAATTTTTTCCAAACATAAGCCTGCAAGCCAAGAAATCAATGCAAACACCAACAGTTCTGTGTTGATTTCCTATCTGGAGGCCAATTTTGTTGCGTTGACAGTCTGAAAAAGTGCGTCGCCAAGGGCTTGAAGTATGCGCATTTGATAGGGCTATATCTAAGCTTCCATGGGCGCTGAGTATTGGGCCCATGGCAGGCTTCGAATTCTGAAAGCAAGTGAAGACTCTTTAACCCTTTTAGGCCTGCCCTCCGGCACAAACCAAAGAGGAATCATGCTGTGTTGCCTGTAAGGTTACCTGAAAGGCTACCTGTAAGGTTACCTGTGAGGTTACCTGTGAGGTTACCTGTAAGGTTACCTGTAAGATTACCTGTAAGGTTACCTGTAAGGCTACCTGTAAGGTTACCTGTAAGGCTACCTGTAAGGTTACCTGTAAGGTCGGTAGGTGCCGACGCAGGCACCTATCGACCTTACATGCTGTGTTACCTGTAAGGTCGGTAGGTGCCGACGCAGACACCTATCGACCTTACATGCTGTGTTACCTGTAAGGTCGGTAGGTGCCGACACAGGCACCTATCGACCTTACATGCTGTGTTACCTGTAAGGTCGGTAGGTGCCGACGCAGGCACCTATCGACCTTACATGCTGTGTTACCTGTAAGGTCGGTAGGTGCCGACGCAGGCACCTATCGACCTTACATGCTGTGTTACCTGTAAGGTCGGTAGGTGCCGACATAGGCACAGGGGTTAAAGATGAATGATAGTTTGGCAGAGAAAGCGCAGATCAGGAGAGCGATCTGGGGGATCATCTCACTATTCCCAAATACTGCCCACATGCTGATGATGGCATAGGGTGTCCAGGCTGCTATATAAAAACCTATAATATAATATAAGCAAGATATGATTCCTTTGAAGTGAGTACTAATGGGTATACCTCACCTAGCCATGCTACAGAGAGAGTTCATGTATAAATTTAATAATGTGTTCAGCCAATAGACATTATCCCGTCTCAATCTTACCAAAAACGGAGAAATAATATGGAGGTAGATTCCAAAATAAAGGAGTAAATTTCTTTATATTATCGAAGTTATCTCGTTCGTGCCTCGCAGAGAAACTCACTTAAGACTGTTTCAAATTTAGTTCTATCGAGTCTCTAGTCTAGGGCATGCCACAAGTCAATGTGTTCAGGCCTTGGCTGTTCATACCAGACACGCATACATGTACAGCTTGACAGGTTATCAATGATAAACTGATGTCACTCAATTGATATATAGCATGACTATGTCCCCCTTATCCATCGTACATATAACAATCATTTTTATCATGTTGATCCACTATTGAATGCAGACTCAAAACTTTCAGCACCATTTGGGTGTGGCAAAGAGCTCGGATCAAAAGATCGGTTATATGAAATCACTCATTTATTAATAGGCATTCATCAATCAGTGTAGTCCGTATAGCACAATGGGCTTGGTGGAAAGCACATCGGGCTTAGTGGATAGCGCACTGGGCTTAGTGAATAGCACACTGGACTTAGTGGATAGTAGCGCTGGGTTGTGGATAGCGCACTGGGCTTAGTGGATAGCGCACTGGGCTTAGTGGATAGCGCCCTGGGCTCAGTGGATAGTACACTGGGCTTAGTGGATAGCACATTGGGCTTAGTGAATAGTAGCACGTGTTCGCACCCATTCATCACTGAGTAATAGGGGTCATCTGGAAAGGCAGATACTAGCAGTTAGGAGATAGGTCACCCCACCAGCAGGGAGACGCGAACCCGCAGTTCACAGATTGCAAATGCGGGGTTTTACCAATGAGTTATCCTGACTTTTAATGCTGACTTACTGGAGGCAATGATAAGAGACCTGCTGACTGAAGTTTCCACCATCCTCTTTTTCTCCATGAGTCGTTTAGCCGAGTCTCCATGCTCAGACTGAAGCCTGCTGCTGTTTCGAACCTGACAGGTGACACAATTATACATCTAAATCACATGATAATAGTATTATATACATGGACAGTAATACAGATAATAGTATAATATACATGCTCGATCCACTGAACCATCTCACTAGCCCATATAGTGCTCTATCCACTGAACTATTCCACTAGCCCATATAGTGTCCCACCAACTGAGCTATCCCTCTATCCAATATAGTGCTCTACCCACTGAACTCTTCCACAATTTTATACAAAGCTTCACCACAGAGCTATCCCAAAATTCCATTGTCATCTAGTTACTGGACTTCCTGTTATCGCTGATTAATAAATGTCGAAACTCAGTGGTGTATCTGGTCGATCACTGGTGACAGACGTTTGATCCTGTTTCCTCAGTTTGTCTTGCACTCACAATGACAGTCGCCATCCTCACTCCATATAATTAGTCAGCATGCCGCAGTGATTAGTTCCAACCAGCCAATCAATACGCGATAAGCCAAATGAGTTTATTCATGATTATGGTAAGGCAGTCCTACACGCAATCAGGTAGAGCCTATGAAGCGCTCTCTGTTGCCTATACAATGATACTCATAATCCGGCCTGGCGCTAAAGTATAACCTCCAACCAGTTACCGAAACAGACGGCACACCCCAACAGACGGAGTACAAATTTCTTTTTCATACTTGGGGCACTGGGTCATCCTATTTAACTGACCTAGTAAGCCTGACTTGAACGCCGAAGTTATTTTACCCAGCCAGCAATTAGTACACAGTTATTCCCACCTGACCACCTGCTATCCTTAGACAGAATGAGAATGTGAGAGGGACTGATGGCTGTGACAAACGCTGGCTTTCCAAACGGCAGCAGAATGGTCTCCGAAAGCATCAACACCACATCTAGGCCCACCCATCCCGTGGTCTGTCAGCCCCACCCATCCCATAAGGTGGCAGCCCCACCCATCCTCTGGTGTGACAGTCTCACCCATCCCCTTGTCTGGGAGCCCCACCCATCCCCTGGTCTGGCAGCCCCACCCATCCCATGGTCTGTCGACCCAACCCATCCCGCGGTCTGGCAGCCCCATCCATCCCACGGTCTGTCAGTCCCACCCTTCCCGCAGTCTGGCAGCCCCACCCATCCCGCGGTCTGTCAGTCCCACCCTTCCGGCGGTCTGGCAGCCCCACCCATCCCACGGTCTATCAGCCCCACCCTTCCCGTGGTCTGTCAGCCCCACCCATCCCACGGTCTGTCAGCCCCACCCTTCCTGTGGTCTGTCGGCCCAACCCATCCCCTGGTCAGTCAGTCCCACCCTTCCCGCGGTCTGGCAGCGTCACCCATCCGACGATGGTTACGGGGTTAGGCCATGTCTCGTCATCCCATTGAGCTCTCACCATTTTAGCGATGGCGATATTGCAGCCGAGAATGATGAGAAGTGGAAGGATGAAGACGGTGACGAAGATGAGATGAAGAAATCGGGAGGAGCGTGAGTTTTCAGCTGTCCAGTCTATGGAGCAGATGAGTTTAGCTTTCACCATGTACCGACTGATACCTGCAGGAAGGAGACAACCTAAATTCATTTAAAATAACCATATACTTCAAGTATGTGACGCATTCGCACCAATCTGACATTTTTCCTTGCTATGCCATGTTGACTGTTATGGCGAAGCTGACGGGTTAGATACTTGGGTTCTTTACCAATTATGGCTTAGCATGGAGCAGCACGAGTGGCTTAGCATGGAGCAGCACGAGTGGCTTAGCATGGAGCAGCACGAGTGGCTTAGCATGGAGCAGCACGAGTGGCTTAGCATGGAGCAGCACCTCTAAATGCAGCTTCTTGTTTCTGAGCTAGGATTTAAGTGAGGAGCTTATACTCACAGCTAGAGCCCCCCTCCCCCGCCACGTACATCCAAACCCATATTCATCTCACAGCGAGAGCCCCCCTCCCCCGCGACGTACATCCAAACCCATATTCATCTCACTGCTGCGAGCCCAGTGTTCTATCACGGAATTATCCCACCAATATGATCGGTTACCTAGTAGAGGAAGGCATGCCCAGGTGATTCCGTAGAGCCAGCAGAAGGCGATCGTGGAGTAGATGGAGAGTGGTGCTCGATTCCTGTTGGTGCGCGCCCAGACCGGGCTCGCCAGGATCACACAGCGATCGATGGCGATGGCACAGAGATGAGCGATGGAAGTCACACCACAGCAGAACATGATGAAGGCGTACGCCTCACATCCTGTAACAATGGAAGGGGCTAGTGGATCAGATGATAACAGGGGAGAGCCTAGTTAGTCAGATGATAACAGGGGAGAGCCTAGTTGTTCAGCTGATAACAGGGAGGAGGGGCTAGTAGATCGGCTGATCACCAGAGGGAGGGGCTAATGGGTCAGCTGATGACCAGGGGAGGGGTTAGCTGATAGCAGTCAGGGGTAAGGCAGTTAAAGGTTTACTTCTTTTGCACAACGACACTGACACTATCTTGACATGCACACATTAGATGGAAAATAAATCTACCCCGCCCCCCCCCCGCCTTTCAGGCCTTGACGCGGGGCGGGGCATAGAAATATTACAAATGATCAAAAACAACTTTTTGGCAAGTGGTTCAAGAACCTTTCGAATTATAAAAATTCCATGTTTGATAATGGCAGCTAGGTATATCTGACACATTCGCTAAATCATGACACAACTACAAAAAATCTTCATATTGTGGTCGCAGGCGCCGCTATTATCAGGAATCTCTTCACCTTGAGTTCCCTACCTTTTTCACCAAAGGACCATCGGTGGCGAAACGCATTGATAGTGAAAGTGGGCCCTCCTACTAGCGCCATTATGCCATCGCTAGTAGCGAGACTAGTAAGAAGGATAGTGATTCTGGTGCGATCTTTCTTCATACGACTAAACATTATTATCACTAGTAGGTTACTGGTTACACCCATAACTGTCAGACAGCCCATCAGCAGCCCTGAAACACATGGCAGATAATCAGCTTCCGCAAGTAGCTACGACTGATTGACTAGTGGAGGAAGACATGGTGATGCTGATGCCAGTGGTGATGGTAGCGCAAATGGAGAGAAGTTCTTAGGCAAATGAATATATACAGTATATACAGATTCACAACGAAGAAATTGGAAACTGTAGACTTTTAGTTATTTTAGGGTTCGGATGGCCATGGTGCTAAAAAATGGGTTTTTGAAATCAGAACGGAATATTACTGCTCGTACCCTGACTGGACTCGGCAGCATGGACGAAAGGAGGTGCCCGATTCTGGCTGGTGAGCATCCAGACAGAAGGTGTGATTTGATCTGAAATCATTTGAATGAAAATGTCATTTTACACCAACACTTTAGAAAACATTGTCGTGTTTTTTCGATGGAAATCATCAATTTAGTCAACCTAAAAAAAATGCCAGAAACAGTGACCAGTAGAGAGCTCTGGTCATTGCGCGTAAGCGCGTGAGCAGTCATTCATGGCGAGTGCACTCATCAGTCATCAGTCAGGCTGAGTCGAAAAATAGGCGGAGGTTCGTGGACAATCATTCTGTTCAGCTGCCACCAGGGGGATGCGGCACAATAGTGGTGAAGCTTACAGTGAAAGTTCCGGCATTATTCTGATATAACAAATCGAAACCCGTCAGGCTGATGGCTGCCAACGAGTGTCACGGAGCAGTGGTAGTAGTAGCCCTAGCGTCAGTCGTTATTCCGACTATACCACTGCAACGAAGTTGCAGGCGGGTCAGGGTTGGCATAGTAGAAGCTAACTATGCACAGGGCCAGTTCCACTCTTTCAGAGCACTCTGATCCAGCTACAGGACTGAAAGGATAGTCACGGGAGGTTTGGGCTAAGTCAACCTAACCCATCTGTATACACGTCACCAGCCAAACGTATCGCCCGCCAAACGAACCGCTCTTAACGAGAAAGGAGATGGGGATCTTTAACAACCGTGGAGTGACCTTGACCCTAGTTATCCACTGGTTGGGACCTCCATTATTTTTGCTGTGGTGTTCTGAAGCCACGCTAGCAATTTGGAGTGAGAGGCTTGCTAAAGAAAGGCCCGTACCAGAAAAACACCCTGTCGACTCGAGCTTGCAATCCTTAGAATGTAGATCTAAGGTGTTTACCAATTGGGCAATGAGATAATGAAACTATACCGGCTAGTTATAAAAGCGCTGTTACATGTTACATAGGAATTCATGTAATAAGCTGGTCGCTGCTGCTATACTGAAGATAGGGAAAAGTGATTATGAGGAGAAGCTGAACAAATAATTACAAAGACTGATTAAAGTGTCATCATCACACCGAGAGCCACTTCATTCATCACCTCATCAACTCCTAGATTTTGCCACACTGGGCTGGATCAGTACAGGTTGGCAGACAAGCATAGGACAGACAGCTCAGTTTTAGAGTATTATGGGATTATGGGATAGGTTCTCTGCTTCGGATCCCGACGTTAAATAAAGGAGCCCCACCCATAGAGTTAACTTCTCTATGGAGCATGTGGGTGCAATCAGAAAGTCTTTTAAAGTGTTACTAGAGTTTTTAACACGCCCTTATATATTGATCTCTTTCTGGAGACCTGTTATACATGCACTGTTCTCACCTGTACAGGTGGAGTGACAACACCCAAATGTAGCTTAGTGCATAATCAGATTCGGTGTCCGAGGCTGCCATGATTTTCATATGGAACCTAATAAGCCTCATCCAATGATAGACATATATGGAGCATTTGGATTTTTGATCATGACCATTGAATGGGTAGGCTGATTGAGAAATGATTTCGGGGGTGTCATCCTGACACATGCAGACACCTTTTAGCCATTTTTATTCAAGATCAGAAAGATAATTAAACCACCTTTAGTTGTCAATGCCCCAGTGGGGCCTCCATAATTAGTGAGCTCAGTTGCTCATGATCAATCACA
>Ga0224501_10004521_pt1 | contig 10971 bp, 11 predicted proteins | sample SF_Oct11_sed_USG_4_FD_169105 | JGI IMG/M metagenome (GOLD analysis project Ga0224501, IMG submission 169105) | Sediment microbial communities from San Francisco Bay, California, United States - SF_Oct11_sed_USGS_8_1 | ecosystem: Environmental > Aquatic > Marine > Sediment | place: USA...
CCGACTGGCCAAGACTGGAATACGCTTCGAAAACTTCTTTGTAGCCACACCAGTCTGCTCACCAAGCAGGGCTACACTCTTCACAGGCCGCATACCATCTCAACACGGAGTCCATGATTGGATCCGAGGAGGAAACGTTGACCCAGGCGCCATACGATACATGGAAGGCGAGACAGCCTACACTGACTTGATGGCTCAACACGGATACACTTGCGGAATGAGTGGCAAGTGGCATCTAGGCGACAGCCAGCACCCCCAATTTGGCTTCACTCATTGGTTTGTCCATCAAAGAGGCGGCAGCCCCTACTATAACGCTCCCATGGTCCGAGAAGGCAAACTCATAGGCGAACCAGGCTACGTCACGAACGTGATAACAGACGATGCGCTGAAGTTCCTCGACGCCCACGCGGACGAGCCATTCTATCTCAGCGTCCACTACACTGCGCCACACGCCCCTTGGATAGACAACCATCCAAAAGAGATCGTTGATTCCTACGATGACTGTCCGTTCGAGTCTTGTCCACAAGAACCGAGGCACCCCTGGGCCATACAGCTCAGCGACCGCCGCCTAGGCGATCGGGAGATGCTAAAGGGATACTTCGCAGCAGTAACAGCCATGGACACCGACATAGGCCGAATACTAGAACATTTAGAAGAGCTGGGACTACGCGGCAAAACCCTAGTCGTTTTCATGAGTGACAACGGGATGAGCTGCGGCCACCACGGATTCTGGGGAAAAGGCAACGGAACATGGCCAAGAAACATGTACGAGAACTCAATAAAAGTGCCTGCTATCTTCAGCCACCCCGGAAGGATCCCGCAAGGAAAAGTACAAAAGGGGATGACCAGCGCCTATGATTTCATGCCCACATTGCTCGATTATCTCAACCTCCCACAACCCAGAACCGGCAACCTACCGGGAGCCAGCTTCCTTCCTCTCCTATTCGGCCAATCGCAAAGCGGTCGTGAGAATATAGTAGTTTACGACGAATATGGCCCAGTGCGCATGATCCGAACCCACGAATGGAAGTACGTACACCGTTATCCTGACGGACCCCATGAACTGTACGATCTGGTGAACGATCCAGACGAACGGCAGAACCTAGCAAAGGACGTTTCTCAAGGATCACGCATCGCGGAGCTGAAGACCAAGCTCGACGAGTGGTTCAAGCGATACGTCAATCCAGCAAGAGACGGCATATTAGATGACGGCACCGATCCGTCTGAACACTTCGGACAGATCAAGTTCATCAAGAAGTGAAGCGTGCCCCTGAGTGTGCCGTGGAGGACATACTTCAGTAGACGTGTCGTATTCTGTCGAAGAAGCCCAGGATTGGGTCATCCAACCTCACCATCTGTTGCCGCATAAGGTCGAGGAGCTCTTCCTGAACGGCGCGAGTCTCGGGAAGATCGATCAGATTCCACATCTCCCACGGGTCATTCACCAAGTCATACAGCTCACCGATGTCCGACCTGTTGTACACCAGCTTGTGCGTGCGCGTACGCAACATTCGCTGCTCATACGGAAATATCTGCGAGTGGAAAACCGAGTATATGCTATCGCGACCCGTGGACTCTTCTCGCCCTAGGAGGTTATTCAGCATACTTGTGCTGTCAGGCACATCTGGTGGCGCAATTTCAGCTATCTCAAGGAAAGTCGGGAACAAGTCATGCAGATAGACGAACTCGTCGTATACGATGCCCGATGACTCACAGTCAGGATGCGCCGCCACCATAGGCAGTCTATAGCATTGCTCATAGGTGAAGGGTCCCTTCTCTATCAGCCTGTGCGCACCCATCATATCGCCATGATCTGCGGTAAAGACAACCAACGTCTCCTCTTCCAGGCCCAAGTCTGAGAGCTCAGTCAAAATCCTACCCACAAGATCATCGAGCATAGTCACGTAGCCCCAGTAGCGAGCCACAATCTCCCGCCAACTCTGCCAACCGCCGCTGGACAGGCCCCAAAACCGTTCGTAGAGATGCTGCACGAAGGGTTTGCGCTCCCAAGTCTCAGTGAAACTAGGCTCCTCAGGGATAGCCGTGGGATCGTACATGGTGTAGTAAGGCTCAGGCACCACGCAAGGCGTGTGGGGCCCCAGAAATTCGCCCATACGAAGAAGGGGGTTCCATCCTTCTCTCCTTCCTTGGCGAATTTGCGGAGCAGCTCTACGGTGAACTCGCTTACCATATATTCGAAGGACGATTCGACCCCGCCTGATTGTAGCGCGTACATCTCCTGACCTTGGACCCCTGGATTGTCACCGTAAAAGGCCTCCAGAACCTTTGGAGGATCATGCCCATGCTCCTTCAAGTACTCAGGATAGTGGGGGATAGGCTCTCGCGCTCGTCCGCCAAAACGCAATCCTTCGATGACTCCGCCTCGAGCTGGATAGCCATATCCAGGAAAGTCTCTGCCCTCAAAGCCATACTCACTGGGCACCTTCGCTCGGTCCAGATGCCATTTACCTGCATAGCCTAAGTTGTAACCTGCTCGTCGTAGCTCCGTCGCCAAGTTGGGCATATGACTGTTGAGGACGTAGTCGTTAGCCAGCACAGAGTGCTTGTGCGGATAGAGCCCAGTGAAAAGTGACGCTCGGGCTGGAGAGCATGGACTTGCGGGCGTATAGGCTAGATCGAAGCGTACTCCGCGCGATGCGATGGCGTCAATGTTGGGTGTACGGCACATGGGAGAGCCGTAGCAGCCTAGTGTATCGTAGCGATGCTGATCGGTCAAGATCAGCAGGATGTTCATCCGATCAGCTTTCGGCACGGTGCTTCCTCTGTTCTCTTGAAATAGGATTCGATCGTTATTTAACACTTAGCGCGCGCGCTGAGCTATTGATGAACTTGGCGTCCTTTGACTAGCCAAGCCAATGCTATCAGACGAATCGAGAGTCCCAGCGCATTGGCATTCTGAAAGCGTACATCGCCCTAGCGATGTTGACTAGTCCACTATGGATCAGAAAGCTCAAGAACCACATGACATAAATAAACAGCAGCGAACCATCTTGCCCGTAGTACAGAGCAGATGAACGATCGCCAACAAGATAAAGACTTCAGTCTCGCTGATGACCAAGTAGCCTGGGGTCACATGATGAACCGAGAAGCAAACACTTCGAGCGTTTTGGTCAAGCCGGTCTCAGCGGACTGCAACCTAAACTGCAAGTACTGCTTCTATTCGCCGAAAGCAGCGCTCTATCCAGAGACTGAACGACATCATATGATGGACCAGGTTCTTCGGGAGCTCGTCGCTCAGCTCATGGCTCTATCGCCGGAGAGAGCATCCTTCTGCTGGCAAGGAGGAGAACCTACGTTAGCTGGACTGGATTTCTATCGGAGAGTCGTGAAGTATCAAGCTCTATTCGGGATTCCAGGGCAGACCGTCGGGAACAGCCTCCAGTCTAATGGCACGCTCATCAACGAGGAATGGGCCAAATTCCTCGCCAACTACAGTTTCCTGGTTGGTGTAAGCCTCGACGGCCCCAAGGAGCTACAAGACTGTTACCGTAGAGATCACGTCGGGAGGGGCTCATTCAAGAGAGTACTGCAGAGTGTCAGTTGGCTGAGACAATACAAAGTGGACTTCAATATCTTGGTGCTCCTGAACAACCGGAACATCGAACACCCGAGAGAGCTATACCATTTCCTCCTAGAACAGGGCTTCAAGTTCCTCCAGTTCATCCCCTGCATAGAGAGAGATCCAGAGAAAGGAGGTCCAGCTGAATACTCCATCACGCCCGAGCAGTACGGCCAGTTCCTCTGCACTGTCTTTGACGAGTGGACCCGAGAAGAGATCCCGCAAGTGTATATCCGAGATTTCGAGGATATTGTAATAGCCTATGTCAGCGGAGAATCGCCCAGCTGTATCTACAGCCGAGAATGTGGCAAATACTTGGTCGTGGAATATAACGGGGATGTATACCCCTGCGACTTCTACGTCGAGCCGCGGTGGCTACTAGGGAATCTTACTGAACAGCCGTTAGAAGAGATGATTGTAGGCGAAAAGCTTGCCGAATTTCGATCCAGGAAAGCCGAGATGGCACATGAATGCAGAGACTGCTCCTGGCTCAGATACTGCAACGGTGGATGTCCAAAACATTGGACTGTACTGGGCTTCGATCACAATTACTTCTGCTCTTCGTATAGAACGTTCTTCGAGCATAGCCAACAGAAGTTTCTTGAACTGAAGAAGATCGTTGCAGAGAAAGAGAACTTGAGAATGGTACTTCCCAGATAGAAGAGGAAGAGTCCATCCTTGATTGCTCAGCTCTTTCCCGCACATAGGACATTATCTCTAGTCAAATGAGATGAAACTGAACGTCCTCCATCTGCAGGTTGGGCATCTCTTGTTTTTTCTCTCACCAGTTAGCTTTTCCCGGCAGCCTCGGTCATCTCTAATACTCTTCCCTTAGTCAAGCAATGTGCGAGTGGAGCAGAGGAAGATTAGAATGTGTGAAAGACATTTGCACAACTCAATTTTCCATTAAACCGGTCAACAAGGCTTTTTCAGGCTATTCCATCATGGAGTATACGAATCTGGAGGCGTGACCTTAGCCCCAGGATGTGGCGGGATCCATCCTTTAGGCATCGTATCATCGGTTTCTCGCATCCACATTTCGAGCTTTGAACGCATCTCCTTTAGCAAGTCATCATAGTCCGGGTCGCCCACAAGATTCTTTCTCTCAATTGGATCGGTGGTCAGATCGTAGAGCATCTCAGCCGGGCGAGGCCGATTGAAGAACCCAAGCTTGCGAACCACCTCTTTGGAAAGCCCCCCATCCACATTGGGCGGGAACCAGACGGGTCGTTCCTCATAGCTTCTGATATACTTGTATCGCTCTGTTCTGACCCCACGCATAGGATCATAGGCCGCGTGATAGGTCTGCTCCACAAATATATCCTCATGCAGAGTATGCAACTCTCCTTCAATCAGAGGCAAAATACTTTGACCCTGCACAGTTGAGGGAATCGGTATCCCACAGACTTCTAAGATCGTCGGCAGAAAGTCGATGTTAGACAGCATCGCATCAACCCTTTTGCCGCCCTCAAATCCGCCGCGACCTCGCATAAGCAAAGCTATCTCAATCCCTGGGTCAAACAGCGTGGCTTTGGCACCGGGAAAGGCTATCCCATGATCCGTCGTGAAGACCACTAGAGTGCTATCGCGAACGCCTTCTTCATCAACCGCTTCCAAGATCTCCCCCATACTGCTATCCACCCGGCGGACGAGCATGTTCAGGGCCGCAACATCTCTTCGCACATCAGGATCATCGGGAAGATAGGGCAGCCCACCTATTTTGCCGATGGGCCCGTTGTACTGAGGAAACGGGCGGTGTGTCTCAGAAAAACCGATCATAGCGAAGAAAGGTCTGTCATGTTTCTCAGAGAGAAAGTCCAATACCAGCGGAGTCACGTTCAAGCAGGAATGGTTTTCGGCCTGAACCACTGTCTGATAGCCAAGCGAATAGGGGTCTGGAGATTCATGCTGAAATCCGAAGAGGTAAGTTGAATAGCCTTGCTGCGCAACAAGAGCAGGTAGGAGAGGCTCATCTGGGTTCAATCGGAACCCTCGATGTGTAAGCCCTATGAGCCCGTTGTTATGCGGATATCTCCCCGTCAGAAAGCTTGCTCGGCTGGGGCTGCACTGTGGGGCACTACAATAGAAATTGGTGAAGATTACACCTTCACCGGCGAGGCGATCCAGATTGGGAGTCTCTACGCCTAGACCGTAGCATCCCAGATGACGACCAGTGTCATGAGTGATGACCATCAGAATGTTCGGCCTTTCCATTGCTTCTCTCCTACTGCTAAGGTGGGGCAAAACCTGCCATATAAGGACTTGCGATAGGAAAAGGCGAAAGTAGCCCTGAATGTCACAACGCTATTGGCGCGCACTGAGGACTAGACTGATTGAGAGTCGAAACCGTTTATCGAAATATCTGGTTCACACCACATGACGGTACCTGAAAGCAATAGAAATCATGCTTAGAAGAACTATTAATCCGACGCTAGTATCGAACAATTGTATGCGTCATTCGTTCTATCCGACGAAACCATGTGTAAAGTACACTTGTTCACAACTGGTATTAAAAGCGACAGCGAATTAGGCTACTATAAAGAAGGGAGAAACCAGAAAACAGGAAGAATCTGGATGGTCAAAGTCGAAACCAAACAGATGGCTTCCAGAGGTCACGAATTCCCTCTGAAGGAGGCCGAGGTATCTGTTCGATACAGATCGGTAGAGGCTAGAAGACTGGAGGAGACGCTCTACACAAGAGAGATCAGATGTCCAATCTCGATCTATCTTGGTGAGCCGGTCAAACTATCCGAAGAGAGCGCTTTCTTACCTTTCACCATCGTCGTCGACACCAAACCTGAAGTCGCCTCGTTCAGGATGGAGGGCGAAGCCTTTGTCAAGGGTTCTCCTGAGCTGGTCATCTCTCATAACGACAAGCCTCCTAGGATCTGGTCCCAATTATATCTGGAAATCACAAAGATGCTGTCCGAACTTGCCAGATACATCGAAGTCCCCGTTCCCAGGTTCAATAGGGAATCTGAAGCACAAGAAGAACAGAAAGATGACACTGCCAATTCCACAGTCTTAGATGGCTAGATCACGCTTAGACACCGAGGTCTACTAAGCATCTTCACCTAGACATCCTGAGAATAGGTCCTCAGTGTGAGTTCAAGTGCTGATGAGAAGAATATGAAGATTGTATATATCTGAATCTTATAAAGAGTTAAATCGCTCCTCCTCGGCACGGTCTCGTGAGGGATACTCGTTGGACGTAGGGAGGGTGCTCGTTGTCATCGGCGGGTTGGTTGCCACGTTCGTCGGGTGGGCAATGTGGCAAGAACCCCACCTTGACTGGGACACCCTTAGATTATGTGTGATAGATGAGGCGCAACGGCTGGTGCATGACCCATTCGCAATCCTCGGCTTGATAGTAATGCTTCTAGGGATTGGAGTCGTGATCAGAGCCTTATCATCAACCAGGCCTTCTCTTCCCACGGTCTGATCATCAAACCAATCGTTGCACGAGCAAACTCAGACTTCAAATTCGGTTGTTTCCAAAGTCTTCTGACGTTGCGAGCGCCATAGCTGGTGATGATGTGCTAGTCACACGCATTGAAGGTATGCGACTTTGGGTGCGTTACTGTGCTCTGTGCAAGGAGGGCGAACTTCACGAGAAGGTCACGCATGACAAGAGCAACGGACAGGCGATCAAGCACGCGATACGCGAGTTACTCAATGACCAGAAGGACTTTCTCGTTAGCAACGGCTTCATGAGCGCAGAGGATGTCGGATACCTTGCTGGCGATGTTATAGATCGCCATCTGCGGATGTTCAAATGAACGACGTGGGCGCATAGGTGGAAGAAATCACACGTTTAGCAGGACTTCGCTGCGCATCCCTGGTGTGGGTTGCGCTGAGATTCCATCCAAAGACATAGTAACTGGATAGCTGGTCATAACAGAAAATGATTTAGCAGACATCTTATGTATTTTCAGCTGGAGGTGTTGCAGTTTGGTGAAGGCTGCAGTGTTGGTCACTGCATCTCCTGGGAAGGTGGATGACGTCGCTGAGGAAGTTGGTGAGCTGGGAGTCAAGGACGTTTTGGTTGTCGCGGGTCGCGTAGATGTTGTGGTCTTTCTGGAAGGGCCGTGGAGTGAGGTCACCAGCAAGATCAAGGGCATGTTCGGACTCGATGGAGTGGAGACGACGGAGACGTTGTGGGAGGTGGAGAGCTGAATGGTAAGAGCGGTGATACTAATCAGGGCGCCAAAGACGCTGACCTCGTCCAAGGTTAGAGGGATTGAGGGCGTCGTGGACGCCTTCGACGTTTCCGGTAGGTTCGACGCTATCGCCCTGATAGAGGCCAAAGATCTCTCCACATTGAAGGAAGCCGTTCTGAAGATACAACGCATCAAAGGAGTTAGGAGAACGGAAACCCTAGTAGAGGTGCCTTAAAGGACTTCCACAGGTTACGTGTTCGGAGAAACCTGCCGCGCTATTCGGGACCTAGTCTCAGCATTCGAAGGATTCTTTTCCATATTGGGATAGTTCCATCTCTGAAATCCATCAAGAACAATAGAAAACTCGCTTGAACTGAGGCTGTAATGCATCTAATCAGACAATACGCCTACATCAAAAACGAAAGTGTCGGTACAATCCCTCAGTTCTAATCATTCTCTATCCTCAGGAATTGTTCCCGCACAATTCAGGGATATCTCCTGAAATCTTGCTATTCTGATTATGTACTTTCTAGTGCGTAGGGATTCTCATAACATGTCACCAAGAGTAGACAAGGAGTGGACGGATACGCTAATATTGAAATCAGACCATAAGAAGCAGTGTGATTCTGATGATGTGTCCGATTGGTTGGGAAGCATCAGGCACAAGGGGCGCAGTTGCAGCTGGGGGTAGCAGAGCAGTCGCAGCTGGCATCGAGCTTCTTGAGCAGAGAGGCAATGCCGCCGACGCAGCAGCTGCCACGCTACTGGCGCTTGCCGTCACAGATTACGGTGCATTCGCTATTGGCGGTGAGATTCCTTTCATGATCTACGATGCTAACAGAAGGGAAGTGAAGGTTCTCTGCGGTGTAGGAAGGGCACCATTGGATCCGGAAGCCATCAAATGGTTCTATGAGAATAATATCCCGGACATGGGAGATTACAGAGCCATGCCCACGCCGGGAGCAGTCGATCTTTGCGTGACTGCGGTCAAGCTCTATGGGACCAAGCTGTTTGAGGACGTGATAGCGCCGACAATGAGGATTCTTGATGCTGGGGGGCAATCCTGGTACCCTAGCTTGGCTGACACCTTTCATAGGATGATTGAGGCAGAGCGGAGAGCGACTGGGACAAGAGACCAGAAACTCACTGCGGTCCGAGACAGGTTCTATAAAGGAGACATCGCCGATGACCTCGAGAAATGGTGGATATCAGTTGGAGCCTTCCTACGAAAGAGTGACCTTGAAGCCCATAGGACAGTCGTGGAAGACCCTGTCAAGGTCGATTACAGAGGTTATGTCATACACAAATGCAACACATGGACGCAAGGACCGGTATTATGTCAGACCCTTCGTCTTCTCGAAGGGTTCGACCTTAAAGACATGGGGCACCTTTCAGCTGATTACATCCACGCAATCATTGAGGCGATGAAACTGGCTTATGCAGATCGTGATGCATACTACGGCGACCCTGCTTTTGTCGATGTTCCGCTGCAGGCGCTCTTATCTGACAAGTATACGAACGTTCGCAGGTCGCTGATCGATATGGAGAAAGCATCATTGGAGAGGCGGCCTGGCGATCCGTTCAACCTAAAGCCGATTCGAGGCAAGCACGATGCTAGAGATAACCCTCTCCGAACACCAATCTCGGATACCACCACTTGTGTGGTCGCTGATCGCTGGGGAAACATGGTGGCTGCAACACCGAGCTGCAACCTATCTGGGAATCAGCCTGACCCAAAGACGGGAGTTACTCAGGGCAATCGGGTTCGGAGTCTTAACACGACGCCTGGGCATCCGAACCGAATCCAACCCGGCAAACGTCCTCGTATCACGCTCACACCGACGATAGTGACGAAGGACGGGAAGCCGATAGCAGCAATCAGCGTGGCGGGAGGAGATCTTCAAGACCAGACGACACTGAATGTGCTGCTCAATCACATCGAGTTCGGTATGCTCCCGAGGGATGCGGTGACTACTCCCCGTTTCAGCACGGGCCATATGGAGAACTCGTTTGATTCTGATCCTGATCGGGGCCGTGCCTTTATGTCTGCAGGCAGCCTTCGCGTTAATGCTGGAGTCGCGCCGAGCGTCCGAGAGGAATTGAGAAGGCGTGGACATGCTCTGAGCACGACGTCAAAGGCCATAGCGAGTCCAGTCATGATCTATGTGGACCACGGCTCTGGCATCATCTACAGCGCCGGTGACCCGAATGCTGGTAGGCACGCTGCAGCATTAGGCTAGAAAATCGAGAACAGGCAACGCCGACTTTGGGATTTCTAGTAGCAAGGGCTCGGTTCAGCGTTTCAGCACGTATCTACAGCCTTGAAATGTCAATACTCGCGCGCCTATCGTTTCTTTCATCGTTAATGCCAAAGACTCTGATTGCTGGAAACCGGTGATACCTTCAGATCCGCGTATTTTCCGGGAGATCGCAAAGTCAATATAGATCGAGATAGATTAAAGGTTCAGAATCGAATCTGAATTGTGTGTGTACAATATGGTGGTACCTGCAAACGTTGTGACGGAAAAGGACGGTGTTCCTGTTCTTTACTCTGAGTGTAGAAGAGGGTTTGGTGTCAGGATTGTCCATCCCCAGAATCCGAAAGCCAATTCCAGGAATCTGAGTATCACGGTGCTTTACCTCGCACCTGGAGGGGTGTTGGAGCCTCATCATCATGAGAATGAGGAGGTCTACGTTGTATTGACTGGAGAGGGGAGGGGACACTTTGGCTTAGGGAAGCCGGTTGATGTTGAGAAGGGCATGTTCTTTCACCTTCCCCCTAACGCGGAACATGGTCTTGAAAACACGGGAGACGAAGTGATGAAGGTGCTGATTGCAACATCCCCTCCGTTTCCGCCCTCTCCAGAGTGGCAACTTGTCTGATGTGAACTTGGGCAAGCTTGAGCAGCGGACACTTAGCTGCCAGTTGTGTCATTGTTGGGATTGGGAGGCTACTAGGTTACCAGTCACGGATGTACCCTGCGGTCCAGCCTCCGTCGACGACAATCACGCTTCCTGTAATGTAGCTAGAGTCTTCAGAGGCCAGGAAAAGAGCTGCGTTCGCAACTTCCTCAAATCTTCCCGGTCGTTTAAGAGGGATATGCGATAAGACGCTGTCGGCTAGAGCTTTCTGGCTGGGGTCGTGGTACCAACCGACGTTCTCCATAGAGCCGGGGGCTATTGCATTTACGTTTATGTTGTGTGGGGCGAGCTCCAATGCCATGGCGCGAG
>Ga0224501_10004522_pt1 | contig 10971 bp, 12 predicted proteins | sample SF_Oct11_sed_USG_4_FD_169105 | JGI IMG/M metagenome (GOLD analysis project Ga0224501, IMG submission 169105) | Sediment microbial communities from San Francisco Bay, California, United States - SF_Oct11_sed_USGS_8_1 | ecosystem: Environmental > Aquatic > Marine > Sediment | place: USA...
AGCATGCGAGTAATAGTAACAGTGATAGCATGCGAGTAATAGTAACAGTGATAGCCTGCGAGTAATAGTAACAGTGATAGCCTGCGAGTAATAGTAACAGTGATAGCATGCGAGTAATAGTATGATCTCTCAATTCAAAAGTCCTCCAGAATTCAAAATGAAAATGTTAAATGTGATAAAAGTTTATGTAAGTTTAATTGATATCTCCTTTAAAAAAGCCATGGATAAGGATGTCTTTGCGCTGCATTTCAAAGTTGAATGCCATAGGCGCGCACATAATGTCTATAGCTAGGAGAATGAAGAACCACTACATTTATCCATGAGACTGTTCTGTTATTGGATTTATGAAGTGGTTATTATGAAGTCATGCTTGATCCATGTAAACCAAGATCAATCACATGTCGGATAACAATCTAGTTAACAGGGAGCCTAGGTGGCTACCCGTTATGAAATTTGTGGCCTGGTTAACAAGGAGCAAACTCCCAGAAAACCATGCTCAGAGAAAAGTGGGATATAGCAAGATAACTCAATGGCTATAGAGCGATTGGGCCGAGATCTAAAGATGTGGTGGGTCATGCTGAGATCCCACAGTGAGAATGAGCTCCTCACAATATTCCTAGCACCTACCACTTCAGCAAGCATCAGGCTTATACAGGGGGTCCCTTGAATAGGATGTCCATATGCCCGACTAGAAAAAAATGAAGTACTAAAATATCTTGAAGATTTAATAAATAACCACAATACCTCGTTGACTGTGATCAGTATCAGAATGTGTTGAAGAGTCACTAAAAGCTCCACTTGACAATTGTGAACTGAGGGTTTCGAAACTAGTACTGCTCGCATGACTAGCTTTGCGTGAGCAGGAGTTAGAAATGGCTGACTGATGTGTCTTGCCATTTGGAAGCATCCTGCTGCAAACCTGGTTGCGTTGTATTGTACATGTAGGTCACTCCTGAAATTATAACTTATTAGTTATGCTCACACAAAATTTAAGAGTAAAGTCTGGACATTTTACACGCGTTCGCCTGGCCAGTGGTCTTGCCCTTTAAAGCTAAGATAAAATCATGTATTGGCGCGTTTAGCCTTAAAGGGATTCTACAGTTTCTAATAAGCCGTTATAAATTGATCTCTTGCTGAATACCTGTTATATATGCACTGTTCTCATCTGGACAGATAGAGTGACAACACCCAAGTGCATCATATTGCGCAATCAGATTCCGTGTCCGAGGCTGCTAAGATTTTCACACAGAACCTAATGCACTTATCCAATGATGGACATATATGGAGCATTTGGACATTTAATCATAACCTTTAGGTGGTCTGATAGAAAAATGACTTCATGTTTGCCATCCTGATCTATGTAGATACCTTTTAGAAGATTTTCAGCAAAATCAGAAAAATAATTAACCGGCCTATAGTTTCAACGCCCCAGTGGGGCCAGCCATAATTATATAGTAATATAGTAATATATTATATATTAAACTCAACTGCTCCTAACCAATCACAACCACAAACCCCATAAAGATTTAAACAATACAGGGTACCATCACTGACTGTTCAATCGGAATCCACACAGGAACTTTGACTGTATACTTTATTGAACTCAAATACAAAAAGTCTATTGTCTTATTCAAATTAACTTATCCACGTAAACTAAAATCATATCAAGACTTTAATAGATTTTTAAAAAGGGCGACAGCCAATTAGAATTCAAAAACAACCAAGAAGGCTTGGGTTTTTAGTTTGTTACGGTCATATTTAATAGCTAAGTTTGCCATGCCCAGCCCATATAAATTGTGATATTTTAACTACCAAATAACCAATTCACGACGCCAAAAGCTTTGTAGTCACTGGTGTGAGCACAAACTGACAAGATCATTTCATTGAGGTGTAACTAATGTAGTTTTCGTCACCAGTGCATAAGTATCATACCCCTATATAAGAATGTAATAAATTAGAAAGCCAAATTAGAAAGGCAGTAGACTTACCATTCTTTTTAAAATATTTATAATCCTACGATTAGTTGGTCATGTTACTTGCGTACCGGAGACACGTGGCCTGTTTAGTAGTCACCAATAGGAAAGAAATTGTACGGCCGAACACCACATCACTTTGTGTTCAGCATTGTCAGCACAATGCTTAGGAATTCACTACAGCGCATGGGTAATCTGCAAGGCGCACTCGTTTATAGACTAGTCACATGGGTTAACGGAAAGGGTTCGGGAAGGGGCCCGGACCCTCGACAAACAATGTTGCATGACAAACAGGGAATGGGCATTGTAACCAGTATAGAAGCTGCCTAGTCAACTGTGATGTAACAATCCATGCATTGAGATTTATAGTTTAATTTATTATAAAACCTGCCGATATAGCCATTAGTTTCCAGCAATGACACTGGAAAGGTAGATCAAATGGCTATATTGAGCCACATTGGTACTCTACTGACAAAAAGCGCCTCCATCATGACAGGACATTCAGGTCACATGATTATGAATCCTAGCTATTCAGCCAATTGATCTGGCTTTTCAGAATGTGGCTGGTGGTGGGGCGGGCAGTAATGCTTCGCTTGCTCGACCGCCTACCACATGCTGTTGAGCCAAATCTCAATAGCCTGGGTATTCAGCATGACGTGAGGGCTGTAAAAAGTGAAGGCGTACTCCTTCGCTTCTCACACTACACCATGAGGTAATGAATTGAGTGTATAAAGTTATCTGCCCTCTCTAGGGGAGGACATCTCTATCTACGAGTGTGCAACACAGAGTATAGAGCATCGAACTAGTAAGATTGGAGATGACTTCCTCAGATTTAATCTGTATCTAAACAACATTGAAAATGTAAGTACAATTACAACTTACAGTAATTAAGCAAAAATAGCCAAACTCTGATCTTTGTACAAAGTGATATCTTATAGCACCATGCAAATACTTCCGTTTCATAATCTGTTTCAGGAAAACATTTAAAAGATTTAAACAACATGTTAGGGAAGGGTAAAATCATAACCAGACAAATAGTGGTCTTTACACATAACGCTTGTGTCCTCACCATGCCAAAGAATGAATCAAGTGTTTGATCAGACACATTCTTTGAAAGCGTAGCCCCACAAAAAATCCAGTCACTTCGTGACATAACAATATCTTCGATATCAACACCAACAGGTCAAATTTAGTCACCAGTAAATTGGTGTTTGGTAAGTGTGTCAGATATGCTGCCATAGATGATGAGTGACTAGATACCAGCCAGCAAAGGGAAGCCCTATAACTATGACAACTGCAGAAATCAGAACACAGGGGGTGGATAAAGTCGGGGAAAGACACTTCCTTGGTGGAGGGGCTTGGATATCCACCCCCGTTCTCATACTGGCAGTCACGTGTGATAATGCGTTACTTCTATTTTGAACCTGCTCAATAATCTCTTCTAGTTCTTGGTCCTTACGCGTCATAAACTTATCAAACTTTCTACGATCCTGTTTAATATTGTTCCTAGTTTTGCTTCTTGGCCAGTCGCGATCAAGAAGGGCTATAGACTCCATATCTTCCGGGTCATCGTGGGGGTCTACAAGATCCTGAAGCCTAGGTGACGCCTCCTCGTCCTCAGTTTCCTGTGAATTTAAAAGTTGTTGGAGCATCCACACTGTTAACCTTCAGATAGGACTACATAGTGCATACTGATTCCGGGGGAAAAGGTTGAAAATCTGGAACCCCAAAAATTTCACATTTTCATTCCACATACACTTTGCTCCATCCGGGTCTGGTGGGATTTCTAGGTCGACGGACCGAGCCGATTCTGACAAATGCTATGTCATTGTCAGCTAGTAACTTAGTAGATCTATGAGTAGGCACCAATAAATCATTGAACCAGTGACATTTTGCCGAAAGAGCTGTCCCATTTCAATGCTTGACTAGGTCTGAATTAACAACAACTGTAAATTTGACAACACGGTACGGAAACAGCTGCTCTCCTACTTAATACCTGGTAACCTCAGATTCTGGTGTCAGTGCATAGACACAGACATCGGAGTCCTTACCAAGAATTACCTTATTCTGAGTACGGAATATGGAGTATAGAGTGACCCAGTAGATAGCGGACAAAGAATAACTATGGTATACCCCCACGCGACTAACATCAAACTGATATTTTTTACATTCTATAATGAATCACGGAACAGAACGAAGCTGTTCGATTGCGATGGCCATTACAGGGGTTCAACCATGTGCCACATGGGATGGGAGCGATCAGTTCAGCGGGTATCATTCAAAGACTCAATCCGATTTAATGAAAGGGTTTGTGAGGAAAGTTCACTGTTACATGGTGAAGCTGCCGCGTTAGATATATTTGTTTTTCTCCAGTTATGGCTTAGCATGGAGCACTATATACGGGTTAGTATCAATGCTTAACCTCGTAGTGAGGCTTGCTTTTGTTTTAAGCTAGTTTAAATGCGAGGAGCTCATATTCACAACGATTACCAGGATTCAAACAAAGATTGTGAGCCCAGTGCTCTATTAGTGACTATTCGCTATCACACGACTACGTTATACAGGTACCGAAGACGTACACTGCTTACGATACTGGGCCCGGGGTTCCGTCTGGGTGCTGATTCAGCTGCCGCTAGCCTCTCTTTGGCCTCCTGTTCAAGCTCCTCTTTGAGATAAGTTTGATGAGATCTGACAGGAATCCTGAGGGTTGGTAATGCATGAATTTCGGCCTCATTCATTATGTTATTAAGTCGTTTCAATTCTTGAACCTATAAGAATGGAAAATATGCTTTAGTAATCACGCATTCATAGAAAAATGTGGAATTACATTATAGAGACAGCCACCTGGTAGCTGCTAGCAGTAAGACAGTGCCAATGCTGGGATGTTAACGCAGAGCTGCATCAGAAATCATCGGTGAAAGACATGCCATCAGCGTCTCTGCTTGGAATTGGAAAGTGCACAATGTAATATGGCATACTACCAATTTTCATCTGACATGGAAGCCCCCGGCACCTGACCTCCAGGCCGTCTCAGAAAGAGATGGCTAGAGATCCTACTTCGTACCTCAACCAGCTTAACCGATGCAAATGTCCTGTGTTCAGACCGGTCAGCATGGTGAAATCTCATATCCAGTCTTTCAACTGACAGGCAAACATAGCCTACCAGACGTCTGGGTGAAGCTAAAGGTGAAGGTTTTTTTCTCAATTTTCAAGATTGCGCCTTGATACACCGAGTGAAACCCCTAACCACGTGAGAGAATGCAAGCATCAGTAGAAACTTACCGGACATCTAAATTTTATGGATATGCTTTGAAGAGTGTCGTCCTTTTGCAGGGGGATCTCGGTGCACTGGACATCATCATAGGGATTGGCAGATGTGCTTTGGTAGGTTCTTTTACCCGCTCGTTGGGTCATGCTAGTAAGTTCGTGTGTCTCGTCTTCATCGTCACCCATTGTGCCATCACCGAACACATATACATTCTTTGACTTTACATTCTGAACCAGTCCCATCAGCGGCGCTGTGTCCCGGGTCTTGTCACTATTTGATCGTGATCGAGTGGACCGACCCGACGATTTAATGTCCAAAGCATCGTTCTCAGTGCCTAGTCGTTGATACCCTTTCCTACTCATAGTTTTCCTTTCGACTGTACCTGTGGATTTACCTGTGGATTTACCTCATTATATGTTGCTGCATCGGTTTAAATGATACGAATCAATAACTAGAACACGTCTAAACACTAATCACGACAAACTACGGCATAAACCGAGAGTGTCACCGGAAACCACCCTGACATGGCAATTACTGGAACGCAGCTAATAATCCAGGAAATCACGCCACCATATCGGCGTTTTATCAGGAGCCAAGCGGCTGTATTGGAAAAGCGTAGCTCTCGGTCGGAGTTTTCTTCTCTTAGTCATGAGAATCCCGATTTGTCACGTCTTACTTGCAACCATGTGCCATATGACACTACATTTATAGGTATGGCACCTTAATTGCCAAGTCATCATGCTGTATGTATGAGGTAATATTTATACTACTACTACTACATTATGGGGTAATCTCAACTAGGACAGTATTACGTATGTATTTGATATTATTTTTTGTAATATTATGAAGGCGGTACCTTGTTTTCAGTATGGTCCACAAGACAAATCATTGGAACATTTAAAAACTAGGTTGTAGGCATAGCCAAAATACATTCCCATCCAATATCGAAAATATAGCAGTGGACCGATCCATCAAAAAGCTTTTACTAGTTTTATATGTTCAAGTGTCTGAACTAAATATTTAAATGGAGAGTCAAGACTACTGCGCGAGTGTGGGAAATGTACACCCCTGCGCAATCAGCAGTATTGTTAAGTCTTTTCAAATGGCTTTGAATGATAATCTAAATGATATATATGTGCATATATATTCCATATTCTATGTCTGACAATTTTAAAAAATATAATGGGAAAAAATTGCACCAGTTATATTTTGTCAGTATCGTGGAATCATGGTTGATATTTTTGTACCTATCCAGCGCACAAATATGTTGCCGGCTAAACCGGTGAAACCATTTTTCCTGTCTTTATTGTACTTTCTATTCAGAAATATTCCATCCATTCATAAACACAATAGCCAGCAACTAGGTGCGCTTTCAATGAATAGCAATACAATACCTGTATAATCTCAGAGTGTATGTATTCACAGTTAATACTTGATGGTATCTGGCAAGCTGAACATTCAAATGTAACAATCAAGTCACTACTGGATCCTAATAGGAGTTGACCTAGTCTGCGGGTTTGATTGTCATTTAGTTTCAGCTTTCTGAACTAAAGTCTTATTATGCTGGTGATATAGGTCAGCTGGCTTAAGATCTTCCTACAGTGAGACTCACCATCAGGTTAGTAAAAGTGAATACATTCCTAAACTTCTCTAATGGTAAAAAGAGCTACTGATTTACAGTAGCTTGTTCACAGCACCTCCTTTGACCACACCCAATGTTATTTAGTCTAGTGGCTAATAGCCATGAGCCAAATGGCAGTGTTGGCAATCTTACTGCCTTTAACATTCAGTTCAAATTCACATGCTTTCAGATTTAAGCATTTCATAGCTAAACCTTCGTCCATGAATTCATGTTTTTGCCTAAACTTACATGTTCCAGTTCAACATAACCCATTGTATACTCGATACATACAGGCTTGATCAACCGATTAGAAGTATAAAAAGTAGGTCTCAGTTGAATGGACAGTCAAGCCCCTGATGACTGTTGCCAAGCCTTATCCAATTTGACAAGTTTGTTAGACTGTGGTGGATATTTTTTTCATCTTTGTGGAGAACTGAGCATATCACCAATCTGATCGCAGCTTACAAAGTTCTGCCTAAAACAAACTATAAACTCCTATAGTGTTATAACACCGAGGTTTTGTCATTCGGCCTTACAGGGTCGAAATAGTAGCCTTAGCACCTGCAATAAGTCTAGATTTCATGCATCATGTTACAAATATGGAACTTCGAACCATACTGCAGTGTAACCAGTTGCTATTCACTAGTAGTGAAAGGCAATGAGTGAGTTTAGTATTCACAGGATCAATAATCAGGATTGTAATGGCGAGGATGAATTTGTGTGCATGGCATATATTATAAAGCCAGCTCTATTATTACTACCATTCTTCAGGGATTTTCGAAAAACTCTCTCTGTGCCTGACTCTTTTCAGAGTCGGGAAAGGTGAAGGCAGTGAGGAAGAGGGATGGCGCCCGCCTCAGTTACAGAGTTGCCGGTACAAATTAGCTCTGTTACAGCCACTTCCCCACATAGCCACTGCCAAAGGGACAACCTTCACCTTTATACTGTGTGTGGTATTCCTCAGGCTACAAATGACCACCTGCGGACAGCTATGACCCTGTATGTTCGCTGAGGGTGCTTCAAGCTGTTGGGGGAGTAGCAGATTCTTAATTTACAAAAATGGGATCGACAAAAGTGTTCAGTGTTAGAGCAACTAAACTATGTCTGGAATCACTTAGTTGCAGCTTGCACGCAGAACTGTATTGAAGTGACTGTCTGGATCCTATACAACATGGTTCTACATGTATATGTAGAGTGCATGAAACTCACTTGAAAAAGGATTAACAATACATTATAATAATCTGTCAACAAACTTACCATGCATTGCTATATTGCAGGCATACAGAATGGTAGCTGACACACCGCACAGGGTGCTCTGCAAGTGCCATGTGTGCTACCTGGGATACTCATCACCCGATCCTGGCACTAAGGAACTGGAGGCTTTACAAGGACCTCTATCCAGAGCCTACACAGCTCGCAATGATGAGATTAAGGGCATAGATGCCTGGCTCACGATCTATACCAGCGGTATTCAGTTGCAGCTAGTGGATAAAAGAAATGGTATGTATACTTCTGTTATGACAATGTTTTTATGGAAGCAACCGTGATTAGAACACACGATTTGCACCCACAAAAATCAATAGTGGTGCCAGGAAGGGCATCCAACCTTAATTTGCTCCTGAGCTCCAACAAAGTTTCCCTGTTAACCACTTACATAGAGTCCTCTATGTCACTGTGTTAAACAGGGAACAAATTTTTTGACCCTGTATAGGGTATAAAAATGTTGAGTATCAATGGAAGCAGGAATGGCAGTATTTTTTATGATGAAGTCATTTATTCGGCGTCTTTGAGCTATGCGCAGTTCACAGTTAGTCAAAATAGGCTGTGACAAGACTGAGACTATAGGAAACATAACTGTTCAACCTATATCAGAGGTAAATCAGCCATCCAAGGGTGGTTCTTTGGTTGATGTCATTGACAAGTACATGTATACACAGTCACGGTAAACAAACCGGTTATACAACATCCGACTGTGTTAACAATGATCTGAGTTCATGTATACACATGCATCCTCCATCATAGTCCACCATCTTTACCGCTACAACCAGTCTGTATTACTGCAATGCAATCACCATCAATTAAAAGACTCATGTTTACCTATATCTATGGCGCACACAAATGCAAGCAAAATATTCCCTTATGTCACACCCTGGGAAATGCTGAGTGAAAGATTTAATAGGCCAATATCCACCGACATTTTATACTGGTTAGAATAGGAGAGAGGAATTTAAAAAGCCGACGACATGTTCAATGCTGTGTGACAGGAGTGAAGGTGGGTGTATCAACATGTTTTATTGGAGTTGTCACGCCCTGACTAAAATGTCCCATGACACCTGCTTGGTGGGATTCATTTGATGATGATCTGGTGCTTTAGACCCACATTTTCATGCAAAAATGCCAAAAGTATATTGAGTTTGATTGACATTATTGGTCGATTGAGAAATATGAGTCAAACTAGACTGGGTAAGAATCTATAGGGTTGTCTCCACATATTAGACACAACCCAGTCAGACAGACATATTGATGAATTTGCTCTCACTAATGCCATCATCAACTTAAAATGGCCCTAGAGTGCACATGTGGTTAAACAATCGATCACTTCAGTTTTATCCAAACCCACTACATCAGTTTTGGATCACAATGCTGAACGAAAGAGCCCCACTCAGAGTTATCTTCTCCATGAGGCTTGCGGGTGCAAGCAAAAAGCCTTCTAATGGTGCACCCTGGGAAAAGCTAAATAAAAAACTGCATCCCCCTGACAGTGGTCAGGATGTGACACCACTTCCTCTTTTGTCATGACGACTCACCTAAGGACCTTCTGTTGTGCGGATGAATATGACACTTTAAAACATGCTCATACAGCTGACCAAACCTCCAACTCATTAACTCATGCTGTCTCATGTTGAGACAAAGGCGGCTTTTCTCAGGAAATTCTTGTTAGTAAATGACAGCTTAGATCTCAAAAGTAGCCGCTCATGTGATACCTGACACTTGTGAATGGTTAGTTGTTTGCAATCATATGCATAGGTTTTTGGGTTGCATGCCTCACTAGCGGGATGACTTCAAAACGGTATAGCGGGATAATGGGAAAGCGAGTCGGTGATTAGAGCACTGGGTTTGAAAGCGTAAGAACCTGGGTTAGAATCCCGGTTATGACGGAGAGTGTGAGATTAGACTAGCATCCATTTTAGCTCGAAACAAAATAGCCTCACTATGAGATAGGATGTTGATACTCTGTGTGCTCTATGATGAGCAAGTGAGCTACAACTGTGAAAAAGTGGCATGGTAATCATGATAAAACTGATCTACTGATTGGATACAATTTCTCATCATCTCTAATGCAATTCTGTTTTAGCGGTACAACCAGTATTCTGGTTCCCAATACAGAACCTGTACATCGCTGCCGCTATGAAATGTATCAGCTATAATGGTCATAATAGCAGTCGATCTAAGTTTATGGAAGTGAGTGAGAAGGAGGCCAAACAGTCATCACATCCTCCCCTTTTCTCATTTGTCAGCTGGCAGACATCAACAGAAAAGTGAGTATGAGTCAATTCTATGTTTTGCATCTGTATCATTTCTTACTCGCCTAGTCCCCAGCTCCTACTACTCCAGGGCAAGCCTAGTCCCCAGCTCCTACTACTCCAGGGCAAGCCTGGTCCCCAGCTCCTACTACTCCAGGGCAAGCCTTGTCCCCAGCTCCTACTACTCCAGGGCAAGCCTAGTCCCCAGCTCCTACTACTCCAGGGCAAGCCTTGTACCCAGCTCCTACTACTCCAGGGCAAGCCTTGTACCCGCATCTTCCATAAAAAAGGTCTCTGCATGGGTTGGCCTCCTTTAGTTAGAGTCGTGATCCAAGTTGAGGAAGTTGTTACAGAAAGTTTCACTGGAGCAGGAAATTGAACAATGCAGGCACGCCTAGTCCAAGATCTAGTACTCCATGGTGATGGTACCCCATTTGGCTTCGTTCTTGGATTAATTCTAAGTTTGAGCTTTGTGCTTTATTCCCTTTTGTTTTCGAAATGCAACATTTAATAAAAAGGCACATCTATTGAGTACCAACTTTATAGAGCAAACCATGAACCATCCTGAAAACAAGCCATCGGCTT
>Ga0224501_10004523_pt1 | contig 10971 bp, 6 predicted proteins | sample SF_Oct11_sed_USG_4_FD_169105 | JGI IMG/M metagenome (GOLD analysis project Ga0224501, IMG submission 169105) | Sediment microbial communities from San Francisco Bay, California, United States - SF_Oct11_sed_USGS_8_1 | ecosystem: Environmental > Aquatic > Marine > Sediment | place: USA...
TCCTCCTTCTAGTCTCTATCGGGAATCACGGAACCAGTTCCGTGCCAGGAATCAAGGCATCACATGAGTCATGACAGTACCCCAAAAGGCCGGATCACCTCAATGGATCATGGACCAGTGCCTTTATACAGAATAATTATTCAGGAGCCATAAATAGACAATCAGAAAGACTAAATGAAAATTCTGCCTTTCGGGTGGGTCAAGCAGGCCCTGCGGGTGGGTGATGACGTTGGTCAGTATCCCTTGAGCTTTAAGGTGTTGGGCTTGAGCAGGCATACCAAGTTGTGCAGAAAATCGTGGTTTACTTATCACATGACCCTCAGGTGACTTTTTTGTCCTATGAATCTGGGCTCCAATCCCGGTCATGGTGGGCTTTAGCCGCGAGTGTGAGCATATATTCTAGGCCCCGTCGCCCCTAGGACCAAAAGCCGGGTGTAGACAGACAACCAACAAAATGGCAGGAAGAGAAAATGGGGGGGATAGTCAGCCGCCCATTTTAAGTTCTATCCTCATTTGCTTACTATAATACATTAATACAATAGTATTGTATTACATGCCCCATGGTCTGCCAATGTGATGTGCACGATCATGCCCTAAATTAAAAAGCATGCTTACTTCTCAGGAGACCAGACCCGAGGCCGAAACACGCGTTCATTTTATGCTGCACCTCAGATCTGGTTCAACCATCTGTTAAACTCGTGCCATACAGGGGTTTTATTTCAACTGCTTTTGTACTGTACATTGCAGATGTTCGAGACCACAATGATTAAAAAGAATTCTAGGGTTTTTCTATTTTATTTGAACATGTTGCGACCTATAAACGTGAACAGTATTTAAATTATGTTACATGAGCATTTTTACATTCTCAACAACACCACAGACAGGTCTTCTCTGCGAAAAATAACTTGATTGCTTGACAAGAGGGTGATGACAATGACTAGGATCAAGCTAAGAGTCCTTGTAATATTGCCAGTATGACAGTCAGGTAAGCACTTAGAAGCACTTGCGGTGGACAATGGATGGGCCAGACTCGTCGTACTCGGCCTTGCTGATCCACATCTGCTGGAAGGTGGAGAGGGAAGCCAGGATGGATCCTCCAATCCATACGGAGTACTTTCTCTCCGGGGGAGCGATGATCTTGATCTTCATGGTAGATGGGGCCAGGGCGGTGATCTCCTTCTGCATACGGTCGGCGATACCTGGGTACATGGTGGTGCCTCCAGACAGGACAGTGTTGGCGTACAGATCCTTACGGATGTCGACGTCACACTTCATGATGGAGTTGTAGGTGGTCTCGTGGATACCATTGGATTCCATTCCGATGAAGGATGGCTGGAAGAGGGCCTCTGGGCATCTGAACCTCTCGTTTCCGATGGTGATGACCTGTCCGTCGGGAAGCTCGTAGCTCTTCTCGAGGGAGGAGGAGGAGGCAGCGGTGGCCATCTCCTGCTCGAAGTCAAGGGCAACGTAGCACAGCTTCTCCTTGATGTCACGGACGATCTCACGCTCGGCGGTGGTGGTGAAGGAGTAACCTCTCTCGGTCAGGATCTTCATCAGGTAGTCGGTCAGGTCACGTCCAGCCAGATCCAGACGGAGGATGGCGTGGGGAAGGGCATAACCCTCGTAGATGGGGACGGTGTGGGTGACACCATCACCAGAGTCGAGCACGATTCCGGTGGTACGTCCAGAGGCGTACAGGGAGAGCACAGCCTGGATGGCGACATACATGGCTGGTGTGTTGAAGGTCTCAAACATGATCTGGGTCATCTTTTCTCTGTTGGCCTTGGGGTTGAGGGGAGCCTCGGTGAGGAGGACTGGGTGCTCCTCGGGGGCAACTCTCAGCTCATTGTAGAAAGTGTGATGCCAGATCTTCTCCATATCGTCCCAGTTGGTGACGATACCGTGCTCAATTGGGTACTTCAGGGTGAGGATACCTCTCTTGGATTGAGCCTCGTCTCCGACATAGGAGTCCTTCTGTCCCATACCGACCATGACACCCTATTGAAAAGTAAAAAGATGCCAGGTGAACCTCAAGTGCCAGTTAAGGCGTGGGAAATCCTATGTGCACACGGCACCCGAACACTTCAGATTCAGTATCTCCCATGCGAGCCGTCCAATTCGAGGGGGTTTACAACTTTTCCAATCAAAACGGTAAACACTGTCCGCGAGTTCTGTACTTATTTTCAATTTGATCAGTTCCGTGACAGTCACATACGTTTCTCACCGATATCTGATAAGTTGCGAAACTATATGCAAGAAATACTTCTGAACTACAACTACGTTGACTAGCGAGTTGTTCCTCGGCTCACTCGCTTTATTTTCATTGATTGTGGAAACTACCCTTACTATACAAATTACATTATTACAATACATACATGATACTAGTCTAGATTGTAGTAGTTGGGTTCTTATTCTTACCTGATGTCTTGGGCGTCCGACGATGGATGGGAAGACAGCTCTTGGAGCATCATCTCCGGCGAAACCAGCTTTGCACATACCAGATCCGTTGTCTACTACCAAAGCTGCTACATCTTCCTCATCACCCATGTTGTCTGTTGGTTTTTTTAAGTCGTCAGTAAGAAACTTGCTCACTCCGTACCAGAGACTGGACTGACGCTCCAAACCGGGCCGGTAGCTTTTATACGCCGGCTGCGATGCACGGACACAACCATATAAGGGAATCACACTATCCCAATAGGGTTCGGACGGGTATTCGCTGCGGCTTGTTAGACGACCCAGAAACAATATTGACCAATCAGCGCAATTAGCCGGTGTCAGCTGCGCGCCTGCTTTGTTTACTTCCGCACTTTTTCCTCTCCTTTGCCGAGCCACTCCCATTACCCAGCGAAGGAGTGTCTTTTAGTCAACAGGTTGTAGCTATGGTACCATATAACAGCAATAGTATGATACAGGGTTCAATCCATCCGAATATCCACTTGGCTTTTCTGATATACTGGTGGCTGCTGGTCACTCCCGGTAGCGCTTACAATTCACCACCACAACATGAATTGAAGTTGTATGAACAAGATGAGCTTGGTGTCTGTGAACGTCAGAGTTGTAACTTGTAACCAAGTTATCAAGATATCTTTCTAGCCATAGTCAAGGCTTCAGCTGATTTTAAGAGGCGGTAATTGCGGCTTCTGCTTGGAAGTTACCTTCTTTCCTCAGTGACATGAGGAAACCAGTGACTTGATGTGATGACTGCTTTTTAAAATTTCCTTGAACTTGGTGGGTATCTAATCGAGGCTGGTTGTTTTCCTTGATATTTCGACAATCCCTTGTTTTCTATTTCCAACCAGGTGTCTGAAACATTCCGATCACTCTTTCTAAACCCCCATCAATGCATTTTGACCATCACAGTGGTTGACTTGTGGTTTTACATTTCATAGCGATCATACCAGTGTAATACAAGTGACCATAATAAAATAGGGCACTGAGTGGTAAGTAGTGACTTGTGAGTAACACAGTGAACTAGTTCTGAGATCATACTCATAACCGTAAACCAATATTCAGAAAAATCTCGCGCCTAGCGCTCCGTGGTATTCGGATGTGGATACTGGACGATGCCCAACATTTCGATAGTAGTTTAGTTGGTCTTTTACTTCTTGCTGTTGAGCCAGAATATCCTGATTATTGTGTGTCAATTGGGTTCGGCCCCTAAGCTCATTCCGTACTGAAGCGTTGATGGCATCAGGGTTGCGTCTGAGGGAATCACTCTACAAGTAGAGTTGAGGTGAGATGGTAGGGTTATTTACTAATGAGCCCATCATTATTATATACTGTGTACACTGTGTGGAGCTACGATGCAGTAACAAAAGCGATGTACATAATGGGAGGTACTTAACGCCGCCAGAACTGCTGCCATTTACTTATATGGAGCTGCTGATAGCTAAACTATTACACCAGTAGTAATTCTCTGAATGCCGGCTGATCCAGTATGCTCAGCTACTAGTGAATAGAGCAGAGTTGCTAACTGAGCTAAAACCAAAGCTTTCCTCCTTGGATAACAGACTGTAGGACTGGAACTCTGTCTGAATATTCATCATCTGATAACTTCGGTTCCGGATGTCTGTATTGCTCATTTCCTTGCATCACAACCAATGAATCATCACATCACGACACTGATAACACTTACTAGCTTTGACTGTAGATTGATTATTTGGCTCTGAACATCGAGTTTCCAGTTCTAAAAAATGTATACTAACCAGTAAACAAGGCTGACCTCCGGTTGGGGGCAAGCTCCAGTCATAAATCAACTGAATCCTTCTGCATAGCTGCATGATGTGGCAATACCACTTGAGATGCTGTGGTAGGTCAGGCATGATGTAAGCAAGCATATCTCAGTCACAGTCACACAGGAGACCCGATTCAATCTTTTTTCTCACAATGCCTTCTACTCAAGTACTAAGTCACATTAATCAATCACTAGACAGTTGACTTTGGTGAGAAAAGACACATCCAAACAATGTGGTGCAGGTCAATGTATTAAAAGTAAATTTAGTAAAGACATATTTCATTCTGTGCTACCGTATATGTATGCCATCAGCTAGTATCAAGAAACTCGGTAGGCAACATAATACATCCTATTCATGCAATAACAAACTAGCCGGGTTAGCATTTCATTGCACACAAACCAGCCAGGCGTAGCATAGATCGTACATGGTATTGAGCCAAGAACTTTCCATATAAGGTGTAGCTAGCGTACAAAGCATACGCTTAGCAGATCCCTGTTATCTGAAAGGCCCCTTGATAGGATTTATCACCATATACAGTAATTGTTTTGCTGAATCAATCATGCATCCAGGCATCAAAGTTTGACATTCATTCAATTGACTCGATCGAATCAGTTTTCATTGTGTCTTGAAATATCATTTCCAAATAGGCATACTCCACAAAAAGCACCATGTCTTCTTTGCTAGCTAAACCCACTAGTATAATATTAAGTGACATTGCCATTTCAGGGCTTTCATAAATATCTGCTGCAGGGCTGCCCAACCTTCTCAGGATGGTGGCCACTTTCGAAAAATGGGCTAATATCTGAGGCCGCATTTGAACCGCGTCTCGGCTCTGGGGCCACAGGCTGGACAGCTCTAATCTACTGTAGCCTATAGCATATCTGTTGTAATGAAGACTAAAGTCACTAAACTCTTTTCTGTTACTGACTGCAGTTGTTTTGCTTAGATTGCATCATAAGTTTGTCTAGTCGGATAGCATGGCGTAATGTGTTCTTAATCCCGTGTTTGCGGTTGCATTCACTCGCTAAACCTGTAATTTTACATTCCTAACTCCCGTGTTCTACGCTCAGACTTCAGTATACTGAGCTGTAACCTGAGTTAGTCTTTCCGCTGATGTGGCTGATGTGTTCATGTCCACAGGTCACTATCAGTATTTGATCATCTTGTTAATAGTCACTAATTGTTGCTAGTAGTTGTATCATTGCACCGATTGATATCTTAGCCCAATGGCCCGTAAATTACTCATCATACCCCAGTGAGGGTGTGTGTTTCCCGTCATAATTCAGTCACAGAGGCCAAAGGACTGGCTCCACAGGGGTCTAGTCGCATCTGTAGTGGGACTTTCTAGTTGTGACTGTCATGACTGGGGGTTGGTCAAAGACACCTTGGTTTTCAAGTAATGGCATCAAGAAACATCCACATGCACACAGCGTCCTTGACAAGCTTTCTATATTTAGGCACTCAATATATATATATATATTGTTTGCTCTCTTGATGACTATTTACCGAATATGGTTCGCGTTTCTCCATCTTGTGTTCGTGTGGCAATCTCCACTCCTGGGGATGAGGGTTTTTTGGTTCTGGCAGGTGTAGATTGGTTAGTCCCATACTACTCGTCTGTGATGAGAGTGGGCTAGGTGCCCGAGTCACTCCAGTCACCAGGAAAGACATCCTGTTTGAGGATTCTGGTAAAAAGACATAACACTTGCAATAGCATTTCCTATTCCTACTTCACTACCTGTTTAATATGCCATTGGTCTCCATATCTCAGAGGATGTATTGGAATGTTGTATTGAACGTACTTACGCGGCAGTCTAGTCGTAGCGATGGCTGCCTGTATACCCAGGATTATCGGTCATGCAATCATTGGTTTAAAAGCTGCGGCCACAAACAAAAGAACCTACTGCTGCCTTTCGCAGTCAGACAATAGGCTGTTGGATGAATCATAATAGTTGATTCTGCTTGATGTATTTTTGCCTGGTGGTACTTCGTAGTAGTTAGGAAGTTTTCATGGCCAATCTATCTTGACAAATAGATTAGTCTGGGCATATATAGAAACATATGCTGGGGCAAAATTAATAAGCAGGCCTATTAATACTGTACTTGATATGAACTCATGTGACCATCTGTTGCTTGACCGAGGTAGTGATACTTGTACACAGTGCCCGGTAACATTCAATTTCATCTGTATCGTTTAGCAACTGTGAAGCAATGCGCATTGAATACAATAACTGCATGGTGGACATTGTTACAAAGCACTCATGATTGAAAGGACCGGGCGCAATAGGTTTTGTATCATATGCTTGCTCAGACACAACGGTTTTTTTCATTTTGAATCTGGTTTGATAGTCGTATTTGAAGGCAATAGAAATGGTCTACCGACCATTAAGGTATCTTTCAACTGTGACAATGTGCAGTCCTCATGGGGTCTAGACATAGCTACCTTGGTCTGTTATGAGATGACGCAGCTGGGTGTTGACATAATGGTGCCATTCTAGGGGTGATAAGGGCCCATAATAATTCGATAGATAAAAGTAGTAAGTACGCCTACTCGGATAAGGACCGTAAAAGTAAGTCACTAGGTGATGTCCTAGGATTGCTGGCTTGTGTTGACATACCTAAATAGGCTAATGTTGTTCACACAGCTTGATAAAACCTGTGATGAATTGAGTCATGCATTCCTACACACAAGCCCTTGAAGATTGAAGGCTTTTATTCTGACATTAGGTGCTAATGCCAAGAATTTGGTCTTTGCTTAGTGAGGATGTTACCACTAGAGCAGTAATATACATTGCTGCTCAAAAAATACCTTTATATCTTTGTACTGTACATAGCTAGCCTATCATACCCTCAATTCAAAGGAAGCTCTAGCATACATTTGGCTGTTTGCCAAAGCCTTTTACGGTAACGGTTTATATTCTAGACACTGGGAAATGGAAAAGAAATCAGTCCCATTGGAGCTGATCCTGGAAGCTCAAGAAGCATTGAAGAAGAGTCCGCTCATACATTCTCCTCTACTGCTTCTTAACCTGAATGTTCCAGGAAAAAGGGTCCGTGCTTTAGTTTATTTTTCATTTCACATGCCTCTACCCTTTTTGCATACCACCCATGTTGCGGCTGAATTGCATCCTTCCCACACAGCATATATTTTGTAACTGCATCACATTCCTCTTATAAATCATTTTCTAAGTGAATAGGTGTAACACTCCTTTTTGTTGTTGGAAATTTGAAGCTGTTTGACAGCCTATTGGTTCCTCGGAGATGTTTTGCGAACTTCAAAGTCCGTACCAGCGACCCTGCGCGCACGGAGGTAACCAGTAGTAGAGCTGTTTTTTTCTGAACCAACCTTATACATACAACCCTGTTGAACAAGTTTATCACATACTCATGGCATGGGTTCGTGTAACTTCAAACTATCTAAAAGTCTCATATGAAGTAACTTGGTCCCCATTGACTTTGTACTATCAGCTACCCATAGACTGTGTAGCGACTGCGACTGTGGCTCTATGAGAGGCTGCTAACTGATGGGGCACGCAGGAATACTATAATCCGTGTGATTTCTCTCCGATTCTCACACTAACAAGAGAACTGGCTCACCAACCTATTTTACTATCTTATTTATAGATCTATCTGAAATGTGAGAATCTGCAGCCATTTTGTTCATTTAAAGCTCGGGGAGCTTGCTTTGCTATCAGCAAGATGAGTGAAGCCCAGCTTAATAATGGCGTATGTGGAGCGAGTGCTGGTAACTTTGCCCAAGGTCTTGGGTATATGGCTAAACAGGTCAGCGAGTAGGGGCACTCAACGCTCAATGGTTCATGTCTGACGTGTCCCTCATCTTGAGATAAATTGTCTAAATGTGACTTGAGTGGCCTCGTTATAAATCGAGAGTAAAATTTTTAGTTAAACTGTGGGACAATTTTAACCTGATACTAATTACATTGCCCTGTTGCAGAATTTTGATGAACTATTGCACCTACAATACTAGCTAGCTAACTACAGAGTTTTCTGCTCACAATGTTAAACTATTGTTCTCTCTGTTGTAGTTTGGGGTACCATGCGAGATGCTTGTACCTGACTACATCCCAAATAACAAACTTGAGAAAATCCTCGAGCTTGGTGTAAAAGTTACCAAAGTACCATTCGGTGTTTGGTGGGAAGCGCTGTTAACAAAAGGCTACGATGGAATGGGAGAAGCCAGCTTCATACATCCTACTGATCTCAATGTGATGGCAGGTAATGAAAGAAGCGCATAGGAGAAAGCTGTAGATGATCAAGATCATCTTGTTTTACATGGAATCACTAAGCCAGTAGCTTGTCTTCAGGATGGTCCATGGTTTGCCCCATGTCTATTACTCCTACGGGTGCTCCTCTTGAAATCAAACCCGCGTCACCTTGTTCGAAAACAGATGTGCTATCCACTAAGCCACCGGTTCTCCCGTGCAGAGACTTTATGCCGGTATAGCATTTACATGGAGCAGAATCACGCATGAGTTTTGTCTTGGATCAGGCTGAGCGTGTGAGCAAGCTGTTCTAATAATAGTGGAGCCTGCAATTCCAATCCCTTGCATGAATCCACCTAAACGGGTCAGCGCTTGCTAATTGAAGAATTGAATTAATTTATACCTATAATCCATACAAACAAAATATATGGATGCCTATTGCAGATTTCCTTGTTGGGCCGGCATAACCTTAACTCGGCTTCTATCTGCCTGGGCTTATTTAGTCATTAGTGAACCGGGCCTGATATGGTAATGGCTATCGGGCAATAAAACTCTGTTCGGCAGACGCCCCAAAACTTCAGATGATCTCTTAATGCTAATCTGTGCCCTTCTTAGTATGGCTCGCTCTATAAACTAGAATATACTATCAATGCATGGTTTTCTCAGATGTGTCTGACATTTTGCCACTCGTACTTAGATAGCGGGACTGTCAGCACAATCGTAATTGATAAGAGATCATTGGGAGGATAGAAAGGAGATAAGACTCGTTATTAGCATGGGAAACTAAACTCTTACAGATAGGCTCTCGCCACCCGCTTAGCTTTATAACAGAGCCATTGTCTTCTCTCACTTTCTGACGAGTCATAAGGAATAATTTTCATTGCGAAATCGCCAAAACATGTCATTAAGACACTGCATACAGTCTAAATTATCCATCGCCAACAAAGCGATTACATTCAACAATTACCACACTCTCCTGTGATTGATGTCTACACATCCACATAAAATGATAAGCTCGACAATTACCATCTATGGATGAACCAGAGGCATAGAAATACATCTCTGGGATGCATCGTAGCCATGTATGTTTGTAAGCTAGTTGTATATGCAACAAGAATAAAAAGGGTTCGACTTATTTTATGTATGTACAACTAGCCTGCCACTGAGACATAATTTCACTCACTGTTGTCAATGTCCTGACATGGTATGCCTCTGACAGGTGGATAATTTTGCCCGCTGGGATGCAGGGAAAGCATTCCATTCATGCTATGAACTCTCCGAGGGTTTACACTCTTGCACTAGAATGACTAGATGATACTTTGATGATATTTTGCATTCCGACAGGCCTATGAGAATACGCATCAAGTGGTGACAGGAAACCACACGTGTCTGCATCACAGTATCATAGAACAACCTTGATTGACACAGGAAGGCACGTGCTCTAATCATCTTGGCATCTAGCAGATAGCTCAGTGGCTAGAGCACTTGACTCAAAATCGAAAGCTCCTGGGTTCAAACCCTAGTCAGTAGTCGCGTTGAGCGCCCACTGTGAGAATGAGCTTCGCACAATTCCTAGCTCTTACCGCTCCAACAAGGCTCGAGCATAGGAGATCGGTTAAATAGGATGGCCAAAAGTCCGAGTGAAAAGACAAATATATGCTGACTTAATTCAATCTGCAGGTCATATAACTTGGTGACTTTATTTGGTTGGAGTTGCGAACTAGTTTTATTTTGCTGTCGTCTCTGCAGGACATGGTACGATTGGTCTGGAAATTCTCGATGACCTACCAGATGTGGACACCATCATCTGCCCGTATGGTTCTGGAGGACTTATCACCGGCATCTCCTCTGCAGTAAAAGCCAAGTGCCCTAATGTCAAGGTCATGGCGTGTGAACCAGCGACTGCAGCTCCACTCATTAAATCATTAGCATGTGGTAAGTGACTCCTCTAATAATTATGATACCATTGTTTCTATATGACCCTGTATTTGGTTGGCCCATGGAAACATCTTCTTATAGAAGTATTCTGTTTTGTTCTAGTAGTTAGGGGTGATTACTGTGCATGCTGTCTCAGCTCAGCATTGCTAGACCGTTGATGCTCCCGGACGTAAATCTGAACAAGTGAAGACAACTCCAAATAGATCAATGATCCCATCCGCTTCCGAGCTGTCATGATTGATGGAAGTTCTTATCTCATAACTAGATACATTAGGCTATCTATTTATTGGTTTAATTCCATTGTGAGGTAACGTCAAACGGTAGACTCTTTATATATAATCCCTATACAGTCAGATAGACAGTAAACTGGTCTTTATCAGTCTATCATTATTATCATTATAATGGAATTGTAAGTGCTCCATTGTTACTTTTGCTAATTGGGTCTTTAGGTAGGCCAATAAAGTTGGAGGATCGCAAAGCCAGTTTTGTGGATGGAATGGGAGGAGAGTCTGTGTTTGAGTCCATGTGGCCATATGTCAGCCATCTTGTCGATGCTTCTGTAACCCTGTCACTTC
>Ga0224501_10004524_pt1 | contig 10970 bp, 7 predicted proteins | sample SF_Oct11_sed_USG_4_FD_169105 | JGI IMG/M metagenome (GOLD analysis project Ga0224501, IMG submission 169105) | Sediment microbial communities from San Francisco Bay, California, United States - SF_Oct11_sed_USGS_8_1 | ecosystem: Environmental > Aquatic > Marine > Sediment | place: USA...
AAAGTTTAATTTTGGCTTAACGGTGCAATATCAGGACGATTTTTGCCATTTGAAAGGATCTCACTCCTGAAGATGAACTGAGAATCCTTTTGACTTCTTCAGAATCCAGATAAATATTTCCATTTTTAACATATGAGGCATAAAGATAATATGGTTTTAAACCTGATCTGTTATCAGCAACGGCTCTGTCATGATCTGTATGATAGGAAACCATGCCTCTCTGAACTGCAATTTCAGGCCTGAGCGTTTCTGGTCCATAAATTAACCGTCCCTGATCTGTAAAAATCCTGGGCTCCAGTACAGGTTTATAATTTTCAAATTCGCTTAAATCAATAATAATTCCTGAAATTTCATGTCGTATGTCAGATTTGGGAAACGCTGGAATACTTTCGGTGTTGTAATAATTTCCAATAATTACCGAATAAAATCCCCTGCTGCCGGTAAAAGGAATCGCAAGTTCAATTGTAACAAATCCCTGATTTGATTTTACACTTTTAATCTTAAATTTAGAAGATAAAAATCCCATTCTATCACGGAAGGAAGAATCCTTCTGCATTTTGTGCCTTACGGTATCTTCAGAGTCCATATTCATGGATAAAATCATTTCCATTAATTTTAATTCAGCCAGTTCTCTAGCCTTTTCTCTTGATACAGCTCTTGCGTCTGAAATTGACAGGGCTGTTCCTGGCTTTTTATAATCTGGATGATCGGAATTAAATATGATTCTTGGAATTTTTACTTTAGCAGATGCTGCAATATATCCTGAACTCCAGTCAATATAATTGTCATTGCTGAAAATACTGAGATAATAGCCTTTTTTAATTTTTCCTTCAATCGACTGATCTACAGGAAGTGCAGGATAAATCAGAATAAAGAAAAGAAGGATCGCTGGTATAAAAAAATAGTTTCTCACACATTTAATTTCGGCAAAATTTAAGGATTTATTTTAAAAAGATTTCTGTATTTTATTTTGATATCGTCAAAATCCCTGTAAATCTGTCCATCAGGAAGACTCTGCAAAATGTTTTTTCCATAGGTGCGGCTGAGAATTCTGGGATCCAGCAACGCAACAATGCCGCGGTCTGTATTTTTTCGGATCAGTCTTCCCACTCCCTGTTTCATAAGAATGACTGCATGAGGCAGCTGAAGCGATATAAAAGTATTCACTCCATTTTGTCTGGCAATTTCAGTTTTAGCTTCGATCAGAGGATTGTCGGGAACCTGAAAAGGAAGTCTAACAATTACAACCTGACGAAGGTCATCTCCTGGTATATCAATCCCCTGCCAGAAAGTGGAAACTCCGAACAGTACGGAATCTTTTTTCGATAAAAATTCCGAAAGAGCCTGGGAAGCACCGCGATCCAGCTGACTGATAATTTCATAGGGAAATCTGACATCATCTTTTATTATATCATGAACTTTTTTCAAAGATCGGTTGGATGTAAAAAGGACAAAGGTTCCGCCAGCAGTAAGCTCAATCATATTTTTTAATTCTTCGGAAACTCTTTGAAGAAAAGATCCTTCCGATACAGATGGATCCGGCATATTCTGCGGCAGATAAATCAAAAGACGGTTGTTATAATCAAAGGGTGAATCCAGTTTTAATGTAAAAAGACGTTCCGGAAGGTTTCCTCTTCTGTCGCCAGTGCGTATTGAACATCCGTTCTGCTCAGCAAAATAGGCGAAATCACCTGTTGTAAGTGTCGCTGATGTTAGAATCAGGCTGCTGAAAGAATCAATCAATGAGGAACGGATCATGTTTCCTGTGTTCAGGGGCATCATATGCAGACTGTAGTTCATTTTGATATCATTTTCATTTCTTCTGATCCAATGTACGGTTCTATCGCCCGGATTTTCAGAAAGAGATTGGAATAGGGCTGAAATAGATATGATTCTCTTTCTTAAAATACTGAGTATAGTAATTTCATCCAGAACTTCGCTTCCCGTCATTTCATTTAATTCATCAATTTGACGGGTAAGATCCTGTTCCGCAAGATCCAACTGTTCGATCATTTTTTTTAAATCAGGATGATCAACTTTTTCCTTTAACCTCGAGGTCTGTCCGGGGAAAAGAAAATACTGAGATTGAAAATCGTTTCGAAAAGATTCAAATAATGGTTTCAGTTCAAGAAGTTTCGCCTCGCTGATGACTTTATCAATTTCAAGAAAATCAGCCGAATTTTCAAAAGATCGTGAAAAGATATCCGGGAATCTGTGCGCCTCATCAATCACAAGACAGTCAAAATCGGGCAGAAGTTTTTTTTCAAGCGCTATATGGGAAGCGAGAAGACTGTGATTCAGGATCAAAAGCTTTGCATTTTTCCAGCGTTCACGAGCTCTGAAGTAATGCGAAATATTAAAATACGGGCATTTTTTACCTGAACAGCCGTCTGGATCTCTTGCTGTTTTAAGGCGAAATGAAGTTGAAAGCCGTCCCTCATATTCAAGAAAATTTCCGGTTTCCGTTGATTCCTCCCAGGAAAGAAAATCATCCAGATAAGAAACCATGTCATTCCCCACATCGCCTTTTTTCAATACATCTTTCAGTTTTCTTTTGCAGAGATAGTTGGACGCTCCCATACAGATTTCAGCTTCGATTTCGATTCCAAGAAGTTTTTCAACTACGGGCAGATCTTTTTCCAGAATCTGCTTCTGCAGGGATCGGGTTTCTGTAGAAACTGCGACACGGACATCATTTTGGACTGAATGAAAAATTAGAGGAAGAAGATAAGCGAGAGTTTTTCCCACTCCTGTTCCTGCCTCGATCATTATGATTTCGTCCCGGACAAGAGCTGTAAAAACGGCATCTGCCATTTTTTCCTGCTGAGGTCTGTATTCATAATCAGTTTTGAATTGATTCAGCAGAGTAGATTCTTTTCGGAAAGGTGTGATTGGATCACTGAGTTTCACTGATGAGCAAAAGGTTCAGACTGCTTTTGAGGGTAAATATTTATTTTTCAGATAATTCAACATTTTTACTGCAGGCAGATAATCTTCTCTGCATTTTAAACTCAAATTCAAATAACGAACGCTTCTTTCAGGACGGTTCCAGTTCTGAAAAAGGACCGCCAGGAGATAATACGCTCTGTAATGAAGGCTGCTGCTCTTTTCCTGAAGCGCTTCTGTAAGCTGGAGGTTGGCTTCATGCCTTCGGTTCATCCTGAAAAGGATTTCACCGATCATGATTTTAAGTTCAGCAGATTGACTGCAGATCGATAGAGCTTTTCTGTATGCATCCAGGGCTTCTTCAAGACGGTTTGAATGAACAGAATATAGTTTTCCAAGTTTTCTGTATTGTTCACATGTAACTTCAAAGTCAAGTGAATGCAGTAAAATATATTCTGCTGTTTCTTTTTTATTTTTTTTAATCATTTCATCTGCCTGTCGAAGCAGATGCATTGTTTTTTCTTCCAAAATAACTCTCCAGATATACAGATACTTCGGAGAGATTAAAAAGTTTTTGAAGAAAATTTTTCTGAACTGATTTCGCGTAAAAAAGAATCGGCAATTGCAAGAGGTGAAAGTCCATATTCATTCAAAATGGCAGCCCGGTCGCCATGAGGAATGGATTCCTGCGGAAAAGCATATATTTTCCTGACTCTGGCGCGGTTTTCTGGGCTCAGGTTGAGCAGAATATAGGAGGATGCGCTGGCATTAATATAGGATTCTTCAATAAAAATTATTTCTCTATATGATGAGAGGATTTCATTCATAGTTTCAAAAGGCATCGGTTTGATCCATTGAATTCCAATTACAGATGCTTCCAGATTGGATTTTGATTCAATGATTTCTGCAGTTTTTAACCCGGATGAAAGCATTATTCCAATGCAGACGATTGCGAGATCACTTCCTTTTCCAATTACCTCCGGTTCATGTGAAGTAATATCAGGCAAGGGCGCTTCCAACAAATGCCTGTCTTCAAAGCTTTTGGGAAATCTGACAGCGGTAGGCCCCGTAAGATCGCCGCTGACATAATGAATGTATGCTTTTAACTGAGCGCCGTTCGATGGAGCATAAATGCTGATATTGGGTATAGATAGCAGGTGCCCGAGGTCCATCAATCCCTGATGTGTTTCGCCGTCGGGTCCTACACACCCTGCTCTGTCTATCACCAGGCGTACGGGAAGGTTCATTAATGCGATATCTTCCACCAGTTGATCAAGCCCTCTTGTTAAAAATGTAGAATAAATGCAGAGATAGGGAAGTAGACCTCCTGAAGCAAGGGCTCCCGCAAAGGCTACTGCATGCTGTTCAGCAATGCCCGCATCGAACACATTTTCAGGATGCGCATCATAAAAACTGCGAAGTCCGGAACCTTCTATCATGGCAGGAGTAATAGCGGCGATTTTTGGATTGCTTTTGTAAATTTCGCAAAGGGATTCGCCTACAATATCGCTGAACGAAACTCTGTCAGATACGGCCGTATTGCTGTTCACTCCGTCTTCAGGATTAAAAAGGCCTACACTGTGATACAGGACAGGGTCATTTTCTGCATGAGTATAGCCTTTTCCTTTCTGGGTATAGACATGCATTAATATGGGGCCTTTCATATTAACTGCTTTTTCAAGAACATTGACAAGTTCCTGAACATCATGTCCGTCTACCGGACCGATATAACGAAATCCGAAATCCGAAAAAAGACTGCCGGGCGTTAAAAAATCTTTTGTAAAACGTTCGAGTTTTTTTGAAAAAAGCATCATGACCGGGCCGATCAGGGGAAGCCACATAAGAAAATTATACCAGAACTTTTTCCATTTATTATATATGGGGCTTGTGATCAGACGGTTCAGATACTGATTCAATGCTCCTACATTTTTTGAAATGGACATGTCATTATCATTCAGAATCACAAGAGAATCCGTTTTTAAATGTCCTCCGTGATTGAGAGCTTCAAAAGCCATTCCCGATGCAATGGATGCATCGCCAATTACAGATACACAACGGTAATCTTTTCCAAGGGCATCTCTTGCAACTGCCTCGCCGAGCATCTGCGAAATTGATGTGCCTGCATGTCCAGTGTTATAAAGATCATATTCTGATTCTTCCCTCTTGGGAAATCCGGAGATTCCCCCGAACATTCGCACCTGCTTCAGCAGGTCTTTCCTTCCCGTAAGGATTTTATGAGGATAAGTTTGGTGTCCTACATCCCAGATCAGTTTATCAACCGGAGTGTTCAGTACATAATGAAGGGCAACTGTGAGTTCCACAACTCCCAGATTGGAAGCAAAATGCCCTCCCACGGAAGCGAGTGTCTGAATAATATATTCGCGGATTTCCAGTGAAAGGCGGGGGAGCTCACCCGGAGAAAGCTTTTTTAGATCTCCGGGGTTTTTTATATTTTCAAGCAGAGCTTTCATTTATTTACGATCAATCAGCTTTTACAATTCTTGGCTGATGCTTATATTTTTCAATATCTCCATCATCTTTCAGTCCCATCAATTCATAAATCCGAACAGGTTCCAGTTTCCCTTTCACGCGAACTAAATCCAGTTCACGCGCATACACTCTGCTTTTAACTCTTTCGTAAGTATATTCAGAAATACAAATTTTCACACCGTACTGTTTTGTGATCCCCTCAAGGCGCGATCCAAGATTGACAGTATCTCCCATCAGTGTATAATCCATTCTGCGACTGGAGCCCATGTTTCCTACAACTGCCGGACCTGTATTGATCCCGATACCGATATCCAGTACGGGAATATTTCTTTCACTCCACTTTTTTTGAAGTTCCTGAAGCGCTTTGTACTGAGAAATTGAAGCAACACATGCATAATATGCATGATCGTCATTTTCTGCCGGGGCGCCCCAGAAAGCCATGATGGCATCTCCCATATATTTATCAATGGTTCCTCTGTATTCAATAATGAGTTCAGTCATTTCTGTAAGATATTCATTGAGCAGATGAACCAGATCTTCAGGTCCAAGCGCTTCAGAAATTGTTGTAAATCCTCTTACGTCAGAAAAAAATACAGATACTTCTTTTTTTGCCCCTCCAAGGGCTATGGCGTCAGGATTTGTAAGAAGTTCGTCTACAACATCGCTGGAAACAAATTTAGAAAATGTATTGCGAATGAACTTAACATTTTCCTCTTCTGTAAGGACACGGATTCCAATAAAGCTAACAAATATAAGAAGCTGTTCGACAATAACAGTCGGGAAAACATGTTGAATGCTGTAAATACTGAATGTGATATAAAGCGTTATTATAGAGAATGCAATTGCAATTCCCAAAGCCAGGATAAAGCTGAGCCATGTTGGTATTCTCGGTTGATAAAATCCCATTAATAGACCAACAATCAGAAGAATAATCAGATTAATAATCGGCGTTACATCTTTTGTGAAATCCTGATTCAGAATAGTATTGATAGCATAAGCGTGGTGTTCAATCCCAGCCATATCGCCGTAAGGAGACAGGTGTATATCCTTTGCTGTTCCCACACCTGTCGCATAATACATGGCTACGAGGAGAATTTTATTTTCATAATTCTGAGAAGCCTGTTCCACAGTCATTCGGGATGTTTCAAGAAGCTCATCAAACTTAAAGCAGTACCGGCCGCCTCTGAAATTTATATTCATAAGACCTTTTCTGTCAATTGGAATCCGAATGTTTCTTTCATCATTCGGTTTAGCCATAATATCCACTTCTTCAAGTTCAAACTTTTCCTGATTGATTTTTGAAATGGTTCTTAAAGGTATATTTTTTAAAAGAATATAACCTTCAAGCCAATCAACTTCGATATCTTCAACCGGATCGATTCCGTAATATCTTGCTGCGACAATTATATCAATGTTTGGATAAAAATCATCATCTACATCCGGATTGTAGCCAGGTTTTCCGTATTTATCATCATTAACAATTCGGACAACAAGCGGCATCCAGCGGTTCATACCCTGATCGTTTTTTAAAACATTCGCATAACCAATTCCGCTGAGATTTTTTGTTACCTGTTCTACGGGGGGGAGAGGAAGGCTTGCCCATACAGTTGCATAAGCTCCGTTTTTAACATGTTTTAATCGATATTTACTTTTCAGAAGATCCATTCTTTTATCATAATTCAGGATAGAAGAACGAGCTTCGTCAGTCGTTTCCAGAGGAAAGTCGGAAAGGACTGTATTTTTTGCATTACTGAAGCTATCAGAGAGAATATCAATCTGACGTCTTACCGGTTCATTTCCAATCGGAGTACAATTAAATTTTGATCCGCAGTAGTTTCCTCCGTAAATTCCCTTATCATCCAGAAAGCTGATGTCATAAAGAAGGATGTTATTCTTTGCATTGCTCATTCGATCGGCAAGTGTTGCATAAATCTGCCAGTCAAGAGGCCAGTTTCCATGAAGTTCTTCAATGGTTTTATTGGAAACACCGATGATAACAATATCATCTCTTACCCCTGGCGGCGTCGGTGCTATGAAAGACTGCTTCTCGCCTGTAGCATCGTAGGGAGGCTGACAGTAGTTAATGCCGCCCTGATGTTCTTTTTTTTCCGGATTTCTGAGAAGTGTATAACGCAAATCAATTGATAGACTTTCCAGGTTCTGCATGAAGGGTGTTTCCAGAAGGATTAAGCCCATCATAAATGCTACGACCATACTGCTGATCATACCTGCTGAATGTTTTTTATCCAGACCAATTCTTGCTGCCGACTGATATACAAATATACTGCTGATGATGATCAGGAAAAAAGAATTCCATAGAAGAAAGGAAAATAGACTGGGTGAAGCACGGTAAAAAGCAGGAATAAGATAAGGTACCTGATGGATAAAAGAATCAGTTCCTGCTGAATATGTATAGATAAATATGATAATAGAAAAGAGTAAAAGTCCAGCCCAGAGAAAATCCATAAAAGAAATATTTTTTTCTTTTGCCTGAATCTGTTCATTGTAACGAAATACCAAACCGAGAGCCAAAAGTCCTGGCAGGATAGTAAACATAAATATTCGAATCAACTGAACGCTGAGTCTGAGGTTAAAATCAAAGTAAGCAGAAATTATAAAAAAGACCGGAAAAAATATAAATAAAAAAAGTGAGAGAAAAATCAGTATAAGGGAAAGTATGCGCATAGTTTATCCTTTCATCAATAACAGACTTGATGTATAGATTCATTATCCATCAAGGTCTTGCAACCTCTTTTTCACCATTTTTTTAATTCCGTCATAAAATTGGATGTAATTTCCTTTAATTTTTCACTGCTTTTATCACCGTACTCCTGAATGGTGCTGTGATTGAGACTTCCTACAATGATTCCCTGAACATCATTTTTAAGCATTTTGACATGCTCAGGACTGCTGATTCCAAATCCTGCAAAAACAGGCAATTTGCAGATTTTTCGAACTTTTGCTATATTTTTTTTAATATTGGAGGGCAATGTTTTTCTTTCTCCGGTTACACCCATGCTGGTTACATAATAAACAAAACCTCCGCAATTTCTGGAAATTTCTCTGATGCGGGTGTCAGATGTATTGGGTGCAATCAGCATAATCTGCGAAACACCGTATTCTTTTCCGTATTTTTGAATGAATGCTGATTCAGGCTGATCAAAAGGAAGATCAGGAATGACAATTCCCTGCACTCCGGAACTTCTGCATTTTTTCATAAAGGCCTGGATCGAGTTTTCAATCGATTGAGAATCCATTTTTCCGTTATTATGATAATGAAGAATGGGGTTAAGGTAACCCAGAAAGACCAGCGGAATCAAAGGACGTTCTTTATGGATTTTTTCTGCAGTATCAAAAATCAAATCCATGGAAAATGCTTCCTTTGAAAGTGAGCGAACCATGGCTGCTTCAATTACTGGGCCGTCAGCAGTGGGATCGGAAAAAGGAATTCCCAGTTCCAGGATATCTGCTCCTGCATCAATGATGTCAACGGCAAACCTTACAGTTAATTCTCTATCCGGATCTCCGATTGTCAGGTAAGGCATGTACAGCGGACGTTTCCGATTAATTTTTTCAATATATTCCTGCAGAAGATTCATAAACAAATCCTTTAATAATTTCCTGAATCCATTCCGCTTAATCTCGCCACTTCTGCAACATCCTTGTCCCCTCTTCCTGAAAGATTGATTAAAATGATTTTATTTTTATTTTTTTTTGCAAGATTTTTTGCCCAGGCGAGTGCGTGAGATGATTCGAGAGCCGGTATAATTCCTTCTAATCTGCAGATTTCCTTAAATGCATTCAGGGCATCGTCATCGCTGACTCTGACGTAGTCTGCTCTGCCGCTTTTAGCAAGAAAGGCATGTTCGGGACCGACTCCTGGATAATCCAGACCGGCAGAAATACTGTGCACGTTCTGTATTTGCCCTTCGCTGTCCTGGATAAAAAGAGAACGCGTCCCGTGGAAATATCCCGGATTGCCGAAAGTAATGGTTGCTGAGTTTTCGCCGGGTTCATCGCCTCTGCCTCCGGCCTCAACTCCGTAAAGTTTTACTTTTGAATATTTCTGAAAAGCATGAAAGATGCCGATTGCATTGGAGCCTCCGCCTACGCAGGCTACTACAAAATCAGGAAGTTTCCCGGCGTTTTTTTTCATCTGCTTAACCGCTTCTTTTCCAATCACGGACTGAAAATCTCTAACAAGAAGAGGAAAAGGATGGGGTCCAATAACTGAACCAATGACATAATGCGTATGTTCAACATTTTTTGCCCAGTCTCTCATCGCCTGATTGGTTGCATCTTTCAGAGTCCCCGTTCCGGAAGATACGGGTACGACTTTGGCGCCGAGAAGCTCCATGCGAATGCAGTTCAGTCTCTGACGCCGCATATCTTCTTCTCCCATATAAACCGTGCATTCAAAACCGAATTTTGCCGCAACTGTAGCAGTGGCCACTCCATGCTGACCCGCGCCAGTTTCTGCGATGAGCCGCTTTTTTCTCATGATTTTAGCAAGCAAAGCCTGCCCGAGAGCATTATTGATTTTATGCGAACCGGTGTGATTCAGATCTTCCCGTTTCAAATAAATTTTGGCTCCCCATTCATGGGAAAGCCTTTCTGCAAAAGAAAGGATGGAAGGTCTGCCTGAGTATTCTCTGCTGAATTTTTCAAATTCTTTCTGAAATTTTTTTGATGATTTCATCTTCGAGTAGGTCGCTTCAAGTTCTTTGATGGCCGGCATCAGAACCTCAGGGCTGTAGCATCCGCCGAATTCCCCGAAAAATCCTTTTTTTTCAGACAGAACCTTTGATGATTTTTTCTTCTTAGCTGTTTTCATGAAGATCATCCAGTTTTAAAAGTTCATTTTCAAGAAGTTTTTTTATTTTACGAATTGAATCGATAAAATTGCTTGATTTTGAATCAATATCACTCTTTTCGCCTGAAGAACGGACAAGAACTTCCAAATTGCCGTTTTCAAAAAAAGTTTTTCCTGCTGTCAGACGGATGGGAAATCCGATCAGTTCTGCATCAATAAATTTAACGCCAGGGCGTTCGTTTCTGTCATCCCAGAAAACATCGAAGCCTGCCTCAAGAAGCTTTTGATAGATATCTTCAATTTTTTTTAACTCTTCAGGTTTTTTCGTGATGCTGACAAGCGATATATCAAATGGAGCGATCGATACAGGCCAGATAATCCCTTTTTCATCATGATTCTGTTCAATGACAGCGGCGACAGTCCTTGAAACGCCTATACCATAGGTTCCCATTACCGGGGTGACCGCTTTCCCTTTCTCGTCCAGTACGGATACATTAAAAGTTTTTGAATACTTATAACCGAGTTTGAAAATATGCCCTACCTCTATGCCGCGGATTTCTTTCAACACTCCGTCGCCTTCTGGAGATGGATCTCCTGCTCTTGCAACTGCACAGTCAATGATGTCACAGTTGCGCTGAAATATGTAATTTCTTAGATGGTAGTCTTTCTCATTGGCGCCTGCTATCCACTCATTTTGAAATTCAGTAGACTGATCCCGTATGATCCGCAGTTCTTCAGGCAGCCCGGCCGGTCCGATAAAACCGGGAACGCTTTTAATGCC
>Ga0224501_10004525_pt1 | contig 10968 bp, 4 predicted proteins | sample SF_Oct11_sed_USG_4_FD_169105 | JGI IMG/M metagenome (GOLD analysis project Ga0224501, IMG submission 169105) | Sediment microbial communities from San Francisco Bay, California, United States - SF_Oct11_sed_USGS_8_1 | ecosystem: Environmental > Aquatic > Marine > Sediment | place: USA...
AAAAGACCATACGGGCAGCGGAAACACACGGAAAATATGTAATGAAAGGTGTAGGTTTCCCATGGGTGAAGAATGCGAAGAAATTCATCGAGATGGGTTGTCAGCTCATAGAGATTGGTCATGACATCACCCTCCTTTCCTCAATGTGGAAAAAACTTGGTCAAAAAATGAAAGGTATTAAGAAGTGAATACATAGGAAGCTTTTCTGATTAGCTAGCTCACATGGGACATAGCGTATCTTGATTCCTTCCAGCAGTTTCAAATTCTCCATTGATAGGAATTAGAGTCTTTGACCCGCAGACAATGGGAAACCCCTGTTTTCTAAGGAAGCTGATGTGCCAAGCACTATTATCTTAGCTAGCTAGCGAACTGGAAAATTCCAATGTAACTACGCTTCATTTACTTAGAATAAGGGAATCAAAATCATTGTCGATGAAGGCCTTCGAACATAAAGCCCATTGTATTCCTGTGAAGGAGTATGCACTTCACTCATCCACAACGCTCTAATAGCATGAACAAACACCCTCGATATGAGTGTATTTATGGATAGCAGGTTATAGCTGGAAGACGTATTCATAGATAGCTAAAGGTGGTTGATCTGGAACCGGAAAGGTGGTTCGTCCAGACACGTTGGAGTTTGAAAAACGTTTGAGTTGGTCTGTTTTTCCAGATCAAAAGATGCTCGCGCTAGTTTAGCCTCCGCCTATAGGAGATAAAAAGATTACTTCAGAGCCATTTTTTAACCTTACATTAGTGTATTGAGGTAAGAGCACGAGCTTCCCGTCCAACACTATGTAGACATAGGGGTTTGAAACACCAGTCTCCGAAATGTACAGATATTCAAGGAAGCTTTCACCCAACATCTCTTTGAGATGTTCTATCAAATCGTTGAGATTTGCATTCTTCTTGATTCCAATTTCCATCTTTCTAGTACGGGTAATCTGTGAGAGAGGATGAAAAAATTCAATCGAAACACTTATTTCTTCTTCATCTCTATCTTTGTTCACGCAGAAACCACTGTCCCGCAACGCTTTCGTAAATCTTGTTTGCTTGAAACTCTAACAGTGTTATAGGCAACAGTTTTATATATTTGTTATTCTGGATGAAACCTAAAGACTTGGCTGAGGTTTTCATGTGTCTGAAGTGAAGCCAATCATATGGATTGACAGAGACTATCTTAAGTGTAGTGGATGCAGGATGTGCGAGGTTGTTTGTTCACTCCGTCACGAAAACAGGATTTGGCCGGAAGCATCAATGATCAGAATCTTTATGTTCGTTCCAGGTGTTGAGATTCCACATCTATGCACTCAGTGTTATGACTATCCATGCGTAAATTCTTGCCCTTGTGAAGCCTTAGCTGTAGATGGAAAAACGGGGGCAGTGAAAGTTGACAAGGAAAAATGCAGTGCATGCGGAGTTTGCGTCAATACTTGCCCAGGAAAGATTCCGCACCTACATCCAAATAGAAAACACATAGTTATTTGTGACCTCTGTGGAGGAGACCCAGAATGCGCTAAGATCTGTCAAAAAGCTGGGTTTGATGCGCTTAAGGTCATTATTTTGGGGCAACGTAGCGATATTGAGAAGCTTGTAGCACGTACTCCCAGAGAGATGACGAACGACCTGGCGATCAACCTCTACGGCGAAAAATCGGAGGAGTTCATCTAGAAATGCCCGGAGGATATGCTGGGAAGATCCTTGCTGTAAACCTCTCTGAAGGCAAAATTGGCAGTGTAGAGCCGGAAGAATCTATTCTTCGTCATTACATAGGTGGAAGAGGACTGGCAACCAAGATTCTTTGGGATGGTCTCGGAAGTAGATGGGAAGACGTGGATCCCCTCGGAGCTGAAAACCTTCTAGTCATAGTGACTGGACCAATAACAGGCTATATACCAGGAGGCAGGATTTGCGTAAGCGGCAAGTCACCCCTAACCAACGGAATCGTCGGATCCACTGTCAGTGGTGAGTTCCCAATAGAACTCAAATGCTCAGGATTTGACGGTCTAATCATTAGCGGTAGGAGCGAGAAACCAGTCTATGTTCTTGTAACCGACGGTCACGCGGAGATCAGAAAGGCAGACGGAATATGGGGGCTAGATGGTAAACAGTTGATCAGAGCTTTGAACCACGAAGTTGTGGACCATTTGTCGAACGCCGAGCCCAGATATGGCGAGTGGAAGGAACCAGGAATCCTGTATATCGGTCCTGCAGGCGAGACTCTTAACCGAACAGCTGCAGTTATGCAGAAATGGAGTCATGCTGCGGGATACGGCGGCTATGGTGCAGTTATGGGCTCAAAGAATCTGAAGGCCATAGCTGTGAAGGGAACAGGTCCACTGCCAGAAGTAGAGAACAGGGAAGAGGTCATATCCTGTTTGAACCAGATATTGGAAGGAACATTCAAATCTGGACCACTTAGTCAATTGATGCGGTTATGGGGAACAACGAGAAACAATTACCCAACGGGTTTCAGTCTCAGTTCAATGCCGGTTCGGAACTGGCAGGAAGAATGGCATGACGAGAAAAGCATTGGAGCAGACAAGTTCGCCAGAAGGCTATGGGTTAAACGTTACTGGGCTGATTACGGATGTCCAGTCGCTTGCATGAAGATTGCTGTTGTAAAAACTGGACCTTTTAAAGGGGCCATAAGTGACGGCCCTGATTACGAGCTAGTAGCCTACTGTGGCTCGAACTTGGGAATTTTCGACCCAGACGGCATAACATACGTCTCTTGTGTCGTTGATGACCTAGGACTCAGCGGCATAAACGGGGCAAACGTAATGGGCTTCGCAGCAGAGCTCTACCAAAGAGGAATCCTCACAAGAGAAGACTTCGGAGGCGTAGAACCACGATGGGGGGACGCTGAAGCCTTTGGAAAGCTGGCTCATCTAATTGCTGAGAGACGTGGTATTGGAGACATCCTTGCAGAAGGAACCTACAGAGCGGCTCTAAAGATAAGCAAAATGAAAGGTGTAGACGTACTTCCATTTGCTGTTCAGTTCAAGGGCATGGAAGTTGGAGCTCATGGTATAAGAAGCGGTCTCGATTGGACTGGAAGTTGGCCTATGAGCTATGCTCTTTCAACTCAACCCGGTGACCACGGCTCCATTTCAAGTGCTGAGGGGGAAGCTAGGAGTATACTTAGCGATTCACTAGTCTACTGCAATATAAGCTATAGAGCTAAACCTGACCTGCTCTACAAGTTATTTAAGGCGATCACTGGATGGGACTTGACTCCTGACGATTGGGCTAACAATAAAGGTCGGCGGATCATGCAGATTCAGAGGGCAGCTCTCTTGATAGGCGGACCAGACGTTGCCTGGGATCCAGTGAAACACGATGACAACCCGCCGAGATGGTATGACGCTTTGTCTACAGGTCCGAGTAAAGGAGCTGCACCGAAAAGGGAGTATTGCCTAAAGCTGAAAAGAGAATACTACAGGACAGTGGGATGGGACGTAAAAGGCATACCCACATCAGACGAGCTCAGAAAGCTAGGCTTGGGAGACGTGGACGTTGCTTTAGAGAAACTAAGAAAAAATTGAAGTAAGCACCGTTTCAGTTCTCGACGCCAAGAAAATGTTAATCCAAGACTTGGATACAAGTTGAGTAAGTACGTATTGAGTGTTTGACAACTCGAGTTGGGTCACTGTTGATTAGTCGTGTGGCTTGCTTAAGCACTTTAGTCGGAATATGCTGATTTCAACATTTTTGAATAACACGTGCTAGACTGAAAGGGAGCCATATGTCTCTTGCGATTAGCCTAGGTGCTTGCCTGCAGTTTCCAGGTAAGCAAAAGAGTTAAGAATCACTGAAAGGAAAGAGTTCAGGGCGTTCCTCGCGTGGGTTGAGTTTGGATATAATTGCCTCCATGAAACACAGCTAGCTGGGCGCCGACGAAGATACCTGACATACACCGCTCTCGCACAGAAAGGTCCTTCTTCGACCCAAGGATCCTTGAGGAGAAAGGAAGGCAACTTAGCGATGAACAAGTCTTAAAAGATGTCCTAGCTGTGCCATCTCCCGAGGAATGCATAGCGAAGATTGAATCATTCATCATGCTGGGTTTCAATAAGATCTATATGTTGAGTCGCAGCCCTAATGACAAGGATTTCATAACTTGGTTCACTGCGAAAGTACTGCCGTACTTGAAGGAGACATACGGAGTGCACCTATAGTTTAGGGGAAAGTCCATCATATATAGCGGGCAAAGGACGAAGCCAGAGAGATACGAAAAAACGACGAGTCTGAGAAGGTTTGTTCTTTGGACATGATTGAGGACTGGGACCACAAATGATATATATATCTTGAGAGGAAGGATGACACCGGTAGGAGAACTATGTCTGAAGTCGAACAAGCACCAATTAGAACTAAGGCGTTCATTTATGGTATTATCGTTGTCGCTCTGAACTCTCTCATTGTAGCTTTTCTATCTTGTATGTCAATCGGTGGCTCAATGTTTAACGGTAATACCACAACTTGGGATCCTATGTATGTCAACAAAGCAGCGCTATGGGGTTATTTGCCTATCTTTTTGATCAGTGTGACTTTGGCTATTTTGAAACCAATTCGAAATCTTACAAAACAAGAGACTATGCTCATTGTTACGATGACTTGGGTTTCATGGGTCATTCCTACTGGCATGGGGATAACTCCTTTCCTCTTATATTTGGGCACAGCTAGGGATATCCCCGCATACACCCAGTGGACCCTAGGGATGGGGGAGCCAACCAATTGGCTCTACGGTCCTGATCCTACTAAACCAGAGCTTTGGAACTCATGGTTGAATGGTGGCCCAGTAAATTGGTATATGCCACAGCTTATCTTTGGAATACTTTGGATGCTTCCATGGTACCTGTTGTTCGTTTTCACAGCGACGTTCTTCAGAAGACTGTGGATCGATGTTGAAGGCCTACCTTTTCCGATGGCGGAAGGAGCAGTAAAAATGGTTGACATGAGTTACGAAGAGAATAATGGTAGACCTACGATACTGAAAAACCCCTATATCTATATAGGTATCATTATTGGTTTCTTAGGAATGTATCGTTTTTGGATGCCATTCTTCTTCCCCAATCTCGGAGTAACTCGACCATCGGAACCTTATAACGACATTTTCTTTCCCCTCTCTGCATATACAGGGGGGATACTTCCAAGAGGTAATCTAGACTTATCTCTTTCCATGTGGCTAGTAGCTGGTTTCCTACTCATGCCTAGAGCATTGCTACAGTCTATGTTGTTATGTTGGATCATTGTCAATAACATTTTGCCGTCAGTTTTTGCACAATCAGCTCTTTGGGACCCTTCGCCAGGTACTACAGGTTCACTTACCTTTAGAGGTACTCTTGGTCCGGTAATGAGTGCAAATTGGATACCCATCTTCGGCAATTATGGAAGTATGATTTATGGTACAATGTTTGGTCTTATACTGTATCCGATGTGGGCTTTCAGAATTCAACTGGTTCAAAGTATAAAGGGCATATTTGCGAAGCAACGTACATCAGCTGAAGAAAATGAACCCATGAGGTCCAGACATGTGGTACTCGGATGGATCTTGAGTTTCCTGTGGCTTATAGCAGTAAGTTATTACGCCAGTAATTACACTGCCAACTTTATTGCAATATTGGTAGTGCAATTATCTAGTCTTTTCAGCATAGGCGTAATTTATTCCAGAGTGTCGGCAGAAATGGGGCAATGGTGGGCTCAATTCTGGCATGACCAAGAAGGATGGTTTAGAGGTACTCAGGAATCTTGGATAGCTGATCCTCAATCGCCCTTATTCATGCCTGATCCACAGGCTCGCTATCTAACGGCAAGGGCCGCAATCTACGAAGAAATGGGTACTATGAAAGCTGGAAATCCAATGGCGTTAATGATGGAGAACTACAAGATGGGGTCCCTTAGCGGTCTCCACTCTAAATATGTGCTCCTTGGTGGAATCATAGCAATCGTTGTAGCTCTCGTTATAGGCATGTTTGCCTTTACCGGTTTCTGGCAAACGTTTGGAGCGAAAAAGCTAACACAGTTCGCTTATACAGGTCCGCCAAACAACATGCCACAGAGAAGCGCGACTTATATTGCTCAAGAAGTTAGTGGAATCTCATACTTGCGCGGCTTTTGGAACAACTGGAGTTATAACGTGGCTCAAGTAACTGGCTTTTCTGTCGGTACAGTGATTGCAGTAGCGATTTACTTGATAAAAGCAAGAGTCCCTTGGTTCCCCTTGAGTCCTGCTGGATGGGCGTTGTCTGCTTTTTTCAGTACAGCCCCCCTGTTACTACCAATAATCATAGGATTCGTGGCAAAGACGCTTGCAGCTAGATTAGGACGAGACTACGATGAAAAATTGCTCAAACCTATAGCTATCGGTATACTCGTAGGGTGTACTTTAGTAAACCTCGCTACCGGACTCTACGAATACGGTCAAGTACTGACTCGCTAGCCAGCCAAATATGCAAACAAATCTCTATTTTTTGGCAATTAAGCTAGCTGACATAGCTTCTTAGCTAGCTTACGACATGTTTCCTGGGACTATCTATTTAGCTAACTGCAGGATCGTTTGTGGTTCTAGGCTTGAGTAATTGGTCACCGACAACGGAGATAGCTAGCTTTGCGCGTACCATCAGACGAAAAAGGAGGTGTAGCCAGCTAAATGTTCAGCAATCCACCAAAAGACGAAAAATATAAATGCGTCCTGGGTCTAGACTCAACATGATTGTATGTCCCCCAGAAATCATATGCTTCAGTGGTTCATAACTTCTCTTTTAATGGTAGCTTTTTTCGTCCACGCTTTTGGTGTGGAGTCTACAGGAGCTTATCAGAGTGAAGGTGTGGTTAACGAGATCTCCACCGACTATGTTGCTCCTGCGCTACAAATGATAAACCTTACGGAGCTGGAGGAACATGTTAAAGTTTTCAGCAGCTTTGGTTCGAGGTTTACGGGATATCCTGGAAACGAGAGGGCTTTTGAATATATCGTCGACCAGCTCGAAGCATTTGGGCTGGGAAGTAATATTGAGGTACACAGGTTTGACTCGTTAGTTCCGATAAACGAGGGGGCTTATCTAGAGCTCTCAACTGGAGAGAACATTACCCTTTATCCTTTGCTACCAAATATGGTATGTCCCCCTCAGACTCCTCCCGGAGGTATCTCAGGTAAAGTTCTTAGCTTAGGCGAGGGGCAGACGTCCGTTTATGATGGGAAAGATGTGAATGGAAGCATTGTCTTGATGAACTTCAATGTTCAGTACAATTGGCTCAAGGCCATCAAATATGGAGCTAAAGCAGTAATATTCAAGGAACCAGAGGATTCGAATTATAATGAGGCTTACATGAAGGGTTTGCGGCTGGTGGCAGTTAACATTCCCAGGTTTCTTGCAAGGTCTGAAGATGCAGCTAAACTTGAAGAACTGCTAAAGAGTGGAGGTGTTAGCGGACATCTTGTTTCCAACAACAAATGGCGCATGGCAGAGTCAAAAAACATAATTGCCTTCCTTCCAGGTGAAGGCATTTTGGCGAACGAATACATTCTTCTTACAGCTCACTATGACAGTTTCTCTTGGATTCCAGACATAGCCCCAGGAGCAGAAGAAGCCGTAGGTCCATCAATGCTTCTTCAAATGGCCAGATACTACACGTCAAATCCAGCTACTCGAAGATACACGCTAGTATTTGTCTTTTTCTCAGGAAACGATCAGGGAGTCGTGGGGTCTAGAAGCTTTGTTACCGACTACATAGATAGCGCTACAAAGTTTGAAGAATGGGCTAAAAACATTGTTCTCCAAATGGACTTTGATATAAGTGGCACTAACAGAATCGTTATGCCCACAGTAGTTTCAGGCTGGCTATTCTACTGGTCAGAAGTTTTGGCTCCATGGATAAGTGATTTTGCCAAATGGATTACGAGCGTAGTCCTTCCAGACATGGCTAGTAAAATGAATAAACCTCAACTCTTAAACAATTTAATCCTGGACAACGAAGCCCTAATATTGCAGGAATCTTATGGTGACTATTTCGGGGCAGGTTGGGGTGGTGGAGAATGGGATGATGCATGGGCTGTTCCAAAGAGGTATTCAGGTAGTGAACCTCTTCAAAACATTGGCGGCCCTGCTTTTTGTTGGTTGGACTATTTCGAACAAGATAAATATTGGGGCACCATTTTAGATACCAACGACAAGATCCGCTATGGAAACATTCTTTTTCAGCTAGAAACCATATATCCGATAGTTAACTTGATTGTCCAAACAGATTTGAGAGGTTCCATGATTATCGGAGAATGGTCTCCCTCTTACTGTAAAGGAGGGGGTTGGCCGTCACGTGTCAATGCTATCGGAAAGATTTTGCAGTATGACCCAATTGAAGGATGGTACACCCCTGTGCCAAATGCTATAGTGGCGTTCGCTAAGCCAGCACCGACCACTATGGGGCAACAATCTTATCCGAGAGCATTTAACCATGCTTTGCAATGGTTTTATACGTTGTCTGATGACAAGGGAAACGTTTTCATGCCTAATATTCTGGGTCCTGGTGGGCGTGGTGAAGGACTTGGTACATATGCCATCCAAGCCTATAAAATTGATGAAGAAACAGGAGATCCAGTAATGGCGCCAGCACTTGGAACGTATTGGTATCCTGGCTGTCCAATGGCTACAAAGGGCAGGGATAATGCTGGAACAACCATGAACTTTGTCGAGCAGATACTGAACAATTCGTTTGGCGCATATGTTCTCTTTAACTGCAGTAACATAGTTATGTTTGATGTAGGCGACATTTATACTCGGGGCGGAGCTTTTGATCGTGCAGTTACAATTGAGGTTAACAATTTTAGGGCTCACGTACCGCCTGACCAATCTAGCTATGATATTTACATACCGCTGAGTGGTGAAGGTATAGCTGCTCTTCATGTTCCTCCAGATGAACCCTTGGAGATCCTAACACGAGTTAATTATGTACAAAGACTGGCTGAGACTGTTCTTAACAATGCTAGCGAAATCAATCCTCAGGGGACAGGATACACCTTGAGACCTGGGGAAACATTGACGCTAACTCATACGGCTCTTAGGCAGGCGACTAGCTGGCAATTTGTAATACAAGAAAGGGTTAGTCTTCTCGAATCTAAGGGCGTGTCTGTCCAAGGAGTAAATATTACGCAATTGGAAGATCTCGTAAACTCAGCTTGGAAAGCCCTAGAAGAAAGGAATTATACCAAGCTTGAAAGCATCCAGAATATGCTGCTAGTCATGGAATTTGAGGGTTACGCCAACAGTAGAGCAACTATGGAAGATACAATAAATACTATTACTTTCTTCGGGGCCATCTTGGTTCCATTCGCATTGTTGGCTGAACGCCTCTTTATTCAACGCATGGGCTTTCAACGTATCATTCTTTCCGTATTATGTTTCATGCTGCCATTGGCGTTCCTTTACGGTTTCCATCCGGGATTCATCCTCGCCAGTAACTCCATGATGGTCATTATTGGATTCGTCGTCCTAGTCCTCACCATGCCAATCATAGGCATTCTAATATCAAACGCTGAACAAGCTTTCAGAATGATAAGGACAAAGGTTTTTGGTGCCCACTGGGTTGAAGTCACGAGAACAGCAGCTGTCCTATTAGCTTTCTCAACTGGAATCCTCAATATGAGAAAGAGACCTCTAAGAACAGCCCTTATGCTAATATCAATTACATGCGTCACAACCGGCATGGTTATGTTCACATCAGTCTCGGGGGAATCATTGCTCAGAGTAAGACTAGTACCTGATGTTGTTGCACAGTATGAGGGTTTGCTGATTCATCAATGGCACTATAGTGATGATCTAACGCACTTTTTCGGGGAAGGCGTTTCCCAATCTACTCCTCAGGTTGGAACCAAGTTCTTGGATGAGCTTAGGGCTAGGTATGGAGATAAGGCAACCATAATACCAAGATGCTGGCAGTACATCACGGGATATCGACGCGGTGTGCGAGCGATGGACCTTAATGCAAGCGTAGCATATAATGTTCCGATAATTGCCCTTGCAGGTTATACACCTGAGGAAGACAATCTCACCAATTTGAGCCTCTTCTTTGCTCCAGGCAGCGGTAGCAGATGGTTTGTATCTGAAGATGACGGAGAATACAGAGCCATCATAAGTGATAACATGGCTAAAGCTCTTAATCTGACAGTGGGTGGTCAATTCATCATAGGTGGCTATGACTTCACAGTTATAGGCATAATGACCAGTAAATTCAATTATGAAGTATGGGACCTAGATGGGGTAGGATTAGCGCCAATCGATCCTAGAGTTCCAGGATATCAGACTAGTATTCTCATTAGAGAAATAATCATTGTTCCATACAAAACACTACTTAGCACAGTGGGCGACAGAGTGTCCTCTATGATAGTTAGTGCTGCACTCAAGATTAGGTCAGAATACGCCAACATCACGACCCTCTCCGAAATCGCTGAAGAACTCTATATGGAATCAGGAATGAGAATGCCCCTATGGTTCGGCATAGGAGGTGAAGTATACATAATCGACCGTACAGCAATGATAAACCTATATGGTTGGGAGAGTCAATATGTCTCCCTTGCCATAGCTTCGATGGCTATTCTAAGCCTTCTAGTAGGCTCCATAGAGGAGAGACGCCATGAAATATTCATATATAGCTCAGTAGGCTTCTCACCCTTCCACGTAGCGTTTCTTTTCCTAGCTGAAGTTCTAGCTTACGCTTTGATAGGAGGCGTTTTTGGTTGTCTAATAGGTATGATAATGACATATCTTGGCACTTCAATATCTGGAGGAGAATTATTGCTAAACTTTGCCTCTTCCAGAGTCATAACAACAGTATCCATCGTTATGACCGCCATTACTGCCGCAGCTATTTATCCAATACGCCATGCTTCAAGGATAGTGACACCCTCGCTTGAGAGACGATGGAGACTTCCTCAGCCTAAAGGAGATGAATGGGTCATCTCGCTGCCGATGAGCA
>Ga0224501_10004526_pt1 | contig 10967 bp, 11 predicted proteins | sample SF_Oct11_sed_USG_4_FD_169105 | JGI IMG/M metagenome (GOLD analysis project Ga0224501, IMG submission 169105) | Sediment microbial communities from San Francisco Bay, California, United States - SF_Oct11_sed_USGS_8_1 | ecosystem: Environmental > Aquatic > Marine > Sediment | place: USA...
TTCGGGGCGGGGCGCATGAGTATGTGGCTGATGTTGCTCTCGTGTTCAAGATGCATTTGGTTCTGGGTATGTTCATCTTGCTTGTATGGCCGTTTACCAGATTGGTGCATGTCTTCAGCGCGCCTATCGGTTTTGTTTTTCGTCCCTATCAGATTGTACGTAAGCGGGAGCGTTAGTCTATGATCACAGCTCCCGGAATTCTTATAAACGGTGTTAAAATCACACCCGAGCAAATTGATGGAGAAGTTCAGTATCATCCAGCGGGCAGTTTGCCTGAGGCGAGATATGAGGCTATGCAGGCGCTTGTTGTCCGTGAACTTTTAATACAGCGTGCTGCAGAGCTTGGACTTTGTAAGCGGGATGAAGCCATAGAAACCCCCGATGCGATCATAGATGATTTGTTGGTACAGGAGTTGAGCGTACCGGAAGCGGATGAAGATACATGCAAACGCTATTATGATAATAATAGGCAAAAATTTTTTACATCGCCGCTTTTCGAAGTCTCTCATATTCTTTATCTTGCTCCGCCCGAAGATAATGAGGCAAGAAAAGAAGCGAAGTCCAAGGCCGATAAAGCTTTGACAGAATTACAAGAAAGCCCTGATTTGTTTGAGAGCCTGGCCAGAGAAGAGTCGGGTTGTTCTTCAGCTAAGGATAACGGGAGATTAGGGCAGATTAGCAAGGGGCAGACCATGCCGGAATTTGAAGCCGCTCTTTTACGTATGTGTGAAGGTGAATTGAGTACCGAACCTGTAGAAACGGAAGTTGGCTATCACATCATAAAGGTTCATAAACATCTCGAAGGGAAAGAGCTTCCTTTCGAGACTGTGCAGGACAGGATAAGTGACTATCTTTCCTGTCATAGCTGGCAACGTGCTTTTAGCCAGTATATTCAGCTTCTGGCGGGACGGGCCGAAATTAGCGGATTTAATCTTAAGCTGGCGGACTCTGTATTGGTGCAGTAATGATATCATTGATCATCCGGTATTCAGGGCAGTACGGTCCAATATAGTCATTTGATTTTAGTTTCGGACATCGTTGCTTCGCTTCTTACGTATGTTTAATACGCTGCGGCGCTTGCGCCTTGTCCGGAAACTATCTCAAATGACTATAGAAGTCAAACTTGATCACTAAATCAATAGATGCAATCACAAAATTCTGACAAGGCTTTCATGTCACGGATAATAATGCAATGACCATCAGATTGAACTCCATAAGGAGACAATTTTGACAAGGCGCGGGAGAACGTTTCCGGCTTAATATTAAGGCGTTTGGAAATCAAGGATTTATCATAAGGCAAGTCAACAATTATAGAGCCGTCTTGTGCATCTTTTTTTTGACAAAAGCGGAGCAGGAAAGCACCTACACGTTGCGGCGCTGAACGTGTTGTTACTTGTTCCAGTTGTCCAACTAAATAGTGCTGATGAGATGAAATAGATGCAAGAATGCTTAGGGCAAATTGGATATTATTTTCGATTTGTTGAATAAAAAAATAACGAGGAATCTCAATGACTGTTACATCAGAAACGGCATGTGCATCCACAGGGTACATTCTGTTCTTTCCAAAAACAGCTGCCTCTGCAAAGGATTCCCCTGGACCAAAAACATGGATAATAACTTCTTCTCCATTGCGGGAAATCCTGGATAATTTAACCCAGCCTTGCAATATTATAAAAAATGACTCTGCTTTGTCACCAGCTTCAAAAAGTTGCTGATTTTTAGAGTATTTTTTTTGATGGCAATGAATTGCCAATTTATCTACATCTTCACTATTCAATCCCTGAAAAAAAGCTACTTTTTGTAAATTATTGGCAATGTTCATTTTTTATTACTCTATTGATTTAGATCAAGGGCATACATTTGCACAGTCTCTAGATTACAGTCCAGTGCTTTCTACGAGAAGGCATAAAATCTCCGAATTCTTTCTTCCTACGTCTTTTTTTAAGATATGGGGACTGGATCGGGGTCGTTGTGGAAACACTTCGGCCTGCCGTCTTTGCAAAGGAGTTAAAGTGGAAAATAAACCTGTGATAGCGGATAGTTTTGGGCGTCTGTTTCCGTATATGCGTCTTTCTGTCACCGATATATGTAATTTTCGTTGTACATATTGCCTGCCTAACGGATACTGGAAAACAGACAGTGCATCGGCATTCATGGAGCAGGCTGAAATTGTTCGGCTGGTCAGGGCTTTTGCCAGTCTTGGGGTATGGAAAATCCGTCTCACCGGCGGGGAGCCGACAATTCGTAACGATTTTACTGATATCGTTGCCGTTATAAGGGATATTCCGGGTGTGCGTAAACTGGCCTTTACTACTAATGGCTATAAACTTCCTCAGCGGGCTCAAAGTTACTATGATGCTGGCTTGCGTGCGATTAATATCAGCATTGATTCTCTGACCCCTGACCAATTCAAAAAAATCACAGGACATGATCGTCTCCGCGATGTGCTGGAGGGCATTCAAAAAAGTTTTGAGGTGGGGTTTAAAGACGTCAAGATTAACACTGTTTTGCTTAAGGGCCTGAATGATGAAGAGCTCGATCACTTCATAGACTTTGTAAAAGATAAGCCGGTCTCTTTGCGTTTTATTGAACTGATGCGCACACTGGACAACCAATCCTATTTTAATGAGCACCATTTATCGGGGACAATAGTAAAGGAAAAACTATTACGGCGTGGCTGGCATTTGCTGCCTCGTGAAGACGGGGCAGGGCCTGCACTCGAATTCAAACATCCTGATAGTAAGGGCACCATAGGCTTGATAGCGCCATACTCAAAGGATTTTTGCAAGTCGTGCAACCGCTTGCGGGTTTCGGCAAAAGGAGATCTGCATTTGTGTCTCTTTGGCGAGGGCGGGTATTCTTTGCGCGATTATTTGCAAAGTGATGATCAAATAGATGAACTTCAGGAAAAGATATTACATCTTATGAATTTTAAACGCTCTGCCCATTTCCTGCATGACGACAATAGTGGAGTACGTGAACATCTGGCATCCATAGGAGGATAAAAGATATGGCTAAACAAGACAGTGTTATCAAGTTTCCGTCGGCGAAAGAATCGCATTTCAAAATGATTGATGTGGGGCGCAAGCGTCCGACACGTCGGCGTGCAGTGGCGGTTGGAACTATTTTCATGGGCAGGGAAGCCTTTGAATGCGTAAAAGCAGGGACCTTGCCAAAGGGGGATGTGCTTGCACTTGCGGAAGCCGCAGGGATTAACGGCGCAAAAAAAACACCGGACATGATTCCCATGTGTCACACTTTGCCGCTTGATCAGGTCACTATCCATTGTGCTCTTAATGAGGCAGAAAACAGTGTCAGCGTTTATTGTCAGGCTGTGGCTTTTGCCAAAACAGGCGTTGAGATGGAAGCCTTGGCCGGGGTCAATAATGCGTTGCTTACGATCTGGGATTTGACTAAGGGCGTAGATCCTGATTTGCGTATTGGCGATGTGACTTTGCTTGTTAAGACCGGCGGAAAAAGCGGCGTTTGGATCAATCCGAATGGTATTCCAGATTGGCTGGAGGCGCAAATTCCTGATCCCCGCAGCCTGAGAGGAAAAACTGCCGCATATATCGTTATAAGCGACAGGGCTACAAAAGGAGAATATGAAGATAAAACCGGCCCTGTCTTGCAGGACATTCTCCAGAATGCCGGAGCGGATATCGCCGATCACAAGGTTATTCCGGATGATGAAAAAGCGATTGCCGATAATATTTTATCTATTTGTAAAAAGCACAAGCCGGATCTTTTATTTGCATCCGGAGGAACGGGTCCCGGCCCGCGCGATGTGACTCCGGAAGTTCTGGAGCAGGTTAGCGACCGGATGCTGGAGGGGCTGGGCGACGTTCTTCGCGCTGAAAGTATTCATTTTACAGACACGGCTTGGTTGTCACGCATGAGCGCAGGCATGGTCGGCGCTACTTTGGTCATTGCTTTTCCAGGCTCTCCCAAGGCCGTTAAGGAATGCTGGGACATTCTGGAACCTTTTCTCGGTGATGCGCTTGATAAGATCGCAGGGCAGGGTTTTAAATAAGGAACAGGTATGAGCGAGATAACAATTCAGGTAAAGTTTTTTGGCGCTTTCAGGAAGTTTGGCGACAGCCTTAATTTTTCCGTGCCGTCGGGTAGTACGGTTGCGGCTGCAAAAACCGTTATTCAAAAAATGCTGGATGGTGAGAAGCTGGTTTTAGATTCGGTACTATCCAGCCACTGCACGATTTTACAAGATAACGATATTTTGGAAAATGATGCTGAACTTTCTATCTTGCCCCCGGTTTGCGGAGGATAGAAATGGAGCCTTCTTCGATATGTGCCCGAATATCAAGTAAACCATTAAATATTCAGGATGCTTATGATTTTGTGTCCGATCCTGCGCATGGCGCAGTAGATGTTTTTATCGGGGCCGTGCGTAATCATCATGAAGGTCAGAGCGTTCAGGGCATCACATATGATGTTCATGAGGATCTGGCGAAAAAGACTTTTGAAGATATTTGCGCTGAGGCCCGGAAAAAATGGGGCGGCCTTAAAATTTACATGGCGCATTACATGGGACAACTTGACGTTGGAGGGATCAGCGTAATTATTGCAGTAAGTTCTGCACATCGCGTGGAAAGCTTTGAATCTTGTCGGTACATTATCGAAGAACTTAAAAAACGAAGCCCCATCTGGAAGCAAGAGCATTACGAGCACGGTTTGTCGCAGTGGCTTCCGGGCCACTCTTTAAGGGTGGCGCAACAATGAGCAATAGAAAAATTGCGGGTGTGGTGCTAGCTGGTGGTCTTTCCTCTCGTATGGGAAGAGATAAAGCGCGCCTTGATTATCATGGCAGGCCCATGATTGATCATATGATTGGGGTATTACAAAGCACAGGTCTGGATGATATCTATGTCAGCGGAAACTATGAAGGGTATCGGTGCATTCCTGATGTTGAGCTGAATGAGGGGCCTGCACGAGCTATTTGTAACGTTTTACAAAAACTGATCGGCTATGACGGCATTTTATTTGTTCCGGTTGATATGCCGCTTTTAAATATGAAAGCTCTTGATCTTCTGATACAGCAAAGAGAAGGGGGATATTTCAAGGATTTTCCCTTGCCTGCTTTTGTCACTGGCCAAAGCCCTGAAAAGCGCGTTCGATCCATCAAGGAATTTTTGTCTTTGGTGGGAATAAAACCCCTGACTTTACCAGCCGATCTTGTCGCCTGTATGAAGAACATAAATACACCGGAAGAATGGAAAGAGGTTTGTGCAGATGAATGTCAGGATTGAAGATCAGAATTTAAGATTTAAAATATCGGAAGCAGAGCTGAGAACGCTTATGACCGGACAACCGGTTCATGCCGAGGTTGCCATGCTGGATAAAACATTAGTTGTAACGATAAATCCATTCGGGTGTAACGAGATCTTGGATCCGAAGCTGGTTTTCGATCAAAACGAAGCCTATTTGCGGCTTCTTGTTTCGCCTTCAAGCGTGCAGGCGCTTTTCAATCTTGGAAAAAATCGTGATGGATTGAGACAGGAAGTTGATGGCATTTCTGTAACGTTTCAAGTCGACATGAAAGATGCCTGTCATACATAACCCTTGCTTTATTGACCACTATTCTGATTCTCTATGTTGCCTTGCGCTTGCTTTTTCGCTGGTGGGGTATGGTTATTTAAAGCACTTTAGCCATGCCTCATAACCGCCCGCCATATTACTGACATTCAGATAGCCATTTTCCTTCAGAATCTGAGCGGCCTGCAGTCCGCGCTTGCCTCTCTGGCAATAGAGTAAAATTTCACAATCCATGGGCAATTCCGGCATGTTTCCTTGCATAAGACCGGATAGGGCTGCATGTTGTGCGCTGTCTATATGTCCCGCGTTCCATTCTTCAATCTCACGGACATCAATAAGCATGGCATTCTGGGCCATTTCAGGGGGGATTTCAGGAACGTAGTTGCAAACAGGCGAGGAGTATTGCAGTTTTATATCCTCTTTTGTTTTGGAACATACAGGACAATCCGGGTTTTTAGTAAGGGATAGAAGGCGATTTTCCATCGTGTGCATATCCATGATCCAGAGTTTTCCAGACAAAGACTTGAAACTCTTATGGCCTACAATGAGTTTGATTGCTTCCATAGCTTGTCCGGTACCGATCATGCCTGCTACAGCGCCAATTACCCCTGCTTCAGCGCAATTGGGAATATATCCTTTGGGAGGTTCCGGGAAAAGGCAGCGGTAACAGGGACCGCCATTGTCATTAAAAACTGCAAGTTGACCGTCAAAGCCTAGAATCGAACCGTAAATAAAAGGCTTTCCTGTTTTTAAGGCAGCATCGTTAATCAGGAACTTGGCTGCAAAATTGTCTGTTCCGTCGATAATAATGTTATACTTTTTGAACAGGTCTTGTGCATTTTTATCCGTGAGTTCTTCCGGATAGGCTTGAATATCAAGAGCAGGATTAAGGGCATTTAGCCGCGCTTTTGCGGCGATTGCTTTATTATGACCGATTTGGTCTACTGTAAAAATGACTTGTCGCTGTAAATTTGTTTCATCTACTCTGTCGAAATCGACAATTCCAATCCGTCCTATGCCGGCGGCAGCCAGATAGAGCAGCGTGGGACATCCAAGACCTCCCGCTCCGATACAAAGAACGGAGGCACCAGAAATCTTCTCCTGACCTTCCGGCCCGATTTCCGGTAAAATAGTTTGACGGTCATAACGAGGGCTCATTTTCATGCACGTAATATGAAACTTCAAAGGCAATATTAAAAGAATATTATTAGGTGTCAGCCCCTAATTTTTTGAGAAAAATCAACAAAGCTTCAATATTTGGGATTTTGCGTTAATTTTGCCATTGAAAACAGGGTGAAATTCAAAAATCATCCTGCTCTTGGGTGATGCTTTTCAGATAAAAAGAATAACATCATTCTATAATCATGAGTAGTGTGGACATGCCCTAGTATGGAATTAAATACCTAGAGACTCTCAAGAATTTACTTGGTACGCTTTTGGGGAAAATAGAACATGAGCTGGAGAAATATCATGAAAAAACAAGATCTGCTTGGTGTACTTATATTTTATACTTTAACCATGGCGCCGCTTTCAGTGCAGGCGACAACCAATGACTGGGATGTTGAAATTTCGGGCAATGTCGGATTTGTTACTGAATATTCTTTCCGGGGAATCGCTCAATCAGATGAGCATATCGCGGTTCAAGGTGGATTTGATATTTCTCACGGCAGCGGATTGCATGCAGGTGTGTGGGGATCGAATGTTGACTTTAACGACGGCGATGAAGCACACGTTGAGGTTGATGTTTATGGTGGCTATAGCGGTTCTTTTCATGATGTTGATTATGATATAGGCGTCATTTATTACGCGTATCCCGGTGCGGATAGTTCATTGGACTATGATTTCTGGGAAGGCTCTTTTGCCCTTGGGTATGACTTTGATGTGTTCTCTGCGTCTGCTTCCATTAACTACTCCCCTGAATATTTCGGTAATAGTGGCGATGCGCAATATTACGCCTTGGGTGTTGATGTTCCTCTACCTGCTGATTTCACGCTTTCCGGGCATGTCGGTTATCAGGAAATTGATGATAACGCAGCCTTTGGAACACCTGATTATACGGATTGGTCTGTCGGGTTGGGCTACACGTTTGAGGGCTTTGATCTGTCCCTTCAATATGTGGATACGGATTTGGATGAGCCGGGAGAATGTGCAGACGGATGTGATTCGCGCGTGATCTTTGGAATTGACAGAAGTTTTTAACTGGATTTTACTAAACACTTGATAATAGAGTAATCTCAATCCTATGCTATCGAGTGTACTGCGTATAAGAATTTACGTTTAACTTCAGGATGAAGGACCGCTGAAATGAATTTGCTAAAACTACGAATCTCTCAAAAACTTCCTCTTTTAATGGTAGGTATATCCATTTTGACAGCCGCGGCCGTAGGGTTTGTTATCTTGAACAAAGCTGAAAGCGACCTCGTACATGCCGCAGAGGAAAAATTGATGGCCCTACAAGCCTCGCGCGTTAATGCCTTAGCCGGCTATCTTGGTACTATTGAACAGGACTTGTCCTCCTTATCCAGAAATCCGTATGTGCGCCAGGCTTTGCTTGATTTTATGAATGGCTGGAACGAGCTGGGTTTTCAAGGCGATCAAACTAAAATTTTGCAGGGTCTTTATATCGATGATAATCCGAATCCTGCAGGCTCTAAAGATATGCTGGATTACGCTAAGGATGGTTCGCTCTACAGCCAGATGCACGCGGAATATCATCCGTGGTTCAGGCACTTCCTAAAGCAGCGCGATTATTACGATATTTTTCTGTTTTCTCCGAATGGTGATCTTGTTTACACTGTTTTCAAGGAGCTTGATTACGCAACAAATCTAAATACAGGGGAATGGAAAGACAGCGATCTCGGCAATGCTTTCCGCGCTGCGCGTGATAATACTAAAGAGCAGCACTTTTTTGATTTTGAGGCGTATGCTCCCAGCTACGGTGCAGCTGCCAGTTTTATTTCCGAGGCAATCATGAATGATGATGGTTCTCTGGCCGGTGTTCTGGTTTTTCAGATGCCGATTGCACGGATTAACGGCGTGATGCAGGTCGCTTCCGGCATGGGTGAGTCCGGTGAAACCTACATTGTGGGGAAAGACGGCTACATGCGCAGCGATTCACGCTTTTCTGAAGAATCGACAATCCTTAAAACAAAAGTGACAGGGAAAACCGTTGATCGGGCTATGCAAGGCAAGGAAGGTGGTGAACTTGTGATAGATTATCGGGGCATTCCTGTTTTCTCAGCCTATGGCCCTATAGATTTTCATGGAACGCGTTGGGCCGTGCTGGCCGAAATTGATGAGTCTGAAGTTATGGCACCAATCAATGAAATGAAGTGGTCTGCTTTAAGTGTAAGTTTTGGATTACTTGCTATCTTTACTCTGGTGTCGTTATTCTCAGCCCGCAAAATTACAAAGCCGATTTCGGATATGGTGCACGTCACCAACCAAATCGCCGAGGGCAATACATCATGTGAAATTAAGGGCACAGAACGGCAAGATGAGATTGGTGAAATGTCCAGAGCCTTGAAAACCTTGGGAAAAGTATCAACCCAAGCTTTCCGTCAGGGGCAGTTGATTGAAGAAATGCATGCGGCTGTCATGACTGCTAACATGAAAGATGATTTTAAAGTTGACTATATGAACAAGGCCTCTAAAAAGCTTTTAGAAACAATAGAAAAACACTTGCCCTTTAGAGCTAACGAAATCTTGGGTAAATCTATCGATGTCTTTCACAAAAACCCGGAACATCAAAGACGCCTGCTCAGTAATCCTAAAAACTTGCCCTATCAGACAAGGATTAATGTTGCCGATAGAATTATTCAGCTTAATGTCGGTGCCATCTACGATAAAGAAGGCAAGTATGACGGTCCGATGCTGGTTTGGTCGGATGTTACGGCGCAAGCAAGAGTTGCTGATGTGTTTGATGAGCAAGTTGGCGGTACGATTAGAAGTCTCGCGGAATCTTCTGAAAAGCTGCAGGAAGCGGCCAGAGGCATGGAATCTGCGGCGCAGAAAACAGAGACATCGAGCGGAACCGTTTCTTCTGCCGCTGAGGAGACAAGTGCCAATGTTTCAACTGTTGCCTCGGCTACGGAGGAAATGACCGCCAGTGCAAAGGAAATTTCATCGCAAATAGCCAGCGTTGCTTCCAAAGCTACCATGGCTTCGACCAGCGCATCGAACACAAGCCGGAAAGTGGATGAGCTGAATCATCTTGTCGAAAATATCGGTGAAGTTGTGATTGCAATTAAGGATATTGCCGAACAAACAAACCTGCTTGCGCTTAATGCTACTATTGAAGCGGCCAGAGCGGGGGAAGCCGGTAAAGGGTTCGCTGTTGTTGCTGATGAGGTTAAAAAACTGGCCAACGAAACAGCGCAAAAAACCGGCGAAATCGAAGGACGTATCAGTGAAATTCAAGGGGCAACGCGAGAAGCTGTAACCGCCATGCAGGAAATTATCAGCAATATTTCTGAGATTGATTCAGCGTCAGCAGGAACGGCCAGTGCAGTTGAGGAGCAAAACTCGGTCATTTCCGAAATTACGAGAAACATTTCTGAGGTTTCTCAAGCTGCTCAACAGGTGGCGAGCGAAATTGTCAATGTCCAGAGCGCATCAGAAGAAACAGGTCAGGCGGCACAAATGCTCAAAACGTCTGCCGATGATATTGCTGCTTTATCTGATAGTCTTGCAGAAGCAGTGGGTAAATTCCTTGCCGGTATTCGAGGCGAACAGGGTGGAGAGAAAAAAGAGAATATTCAGAAAGCGGCCTAATAAGTAAGAGGCTTTTATTATTCTTAAAAATTGGTTTTTTAACTACTAATCCGTTTTATGTGTCTTGACGGGGAACATCTGCTGATCTCGATATTGTAGATAAATCATTTTTTCCTGCACCACCCACTGTATCAATTCAAGTGCCTTTTATGGGATTGAACTGGACTTTGAGGCGCAAGAGACTGGAGATATGATAATAAAGGCAGCCCAGCGTATTATCGACGAAGGTGAATTATCGGCTTGGTTAAGAAATTTATCCCGCAGTGGAGAATAGTTATCGTCAGACTGTACGCACTGCCATTCTCATTTATATAACCCTCAAAATTCCGTGGAAATCTTCTTAATATTGTTGAGAAGAAAAATTTTAAAGCACGTTAACAGAATATTTTGTCATATTTTTGACAAATCCAATGAAATTCGATTATAGATTACAGAGTGATGGTTAAATGGAAATCAAAGATTTGCGTCATGAGAGTAGTGGTGGACGACCATTAAGTCCGGGAAGATTAAAAAGTCGGGGTGATCACGCTTACTATTGTTGAAGCACGAGGAGGAGGAGTATGAAATTTTCAGAAATTGACCATCCAGATAAAGTTATAGGTCCTGATGGTGAAGAATACCAATATGTTTATTATTCTTAT
>Ga0224501_10004528_pt1 | contig 10966 bp, 7 predicted proteins | sample SF_Oct11_sed_USG_4_FD_169105 | JGI IMG/M metagenome (GOLD analysis project Ga0224501, IMG submission 169105) | Sediment microbial communities from San Francisco Bay, California, United States - SF_Oct11_sed_USGS_8_1 | ecosystem: Environmental > Aquatic > Marine > Sediment | place: USA...
AGGCCATGGGTGTCTCTTTAGTGATTCATCCCAATAATCCCTACGTGCCCACCTCGCACGCCAATGTGCGCTTTTTCATTGCCGAGAAAGAAGGCGCTGATCCTATCTGGTGGTTCGGGGGCGGATTTGATTTAACGCCTTATTATGGTTTTGAAGAAGATGCAGCAAGCTGGCATCAAACGGCCAAAGCGGCCTGCGATCCGTTCGGTGAAGATGTCTATCCTCGTTACAAGAAATGGTGTGACGATTACTTTTTTCTCAAACACAGAAATGAGCCTCGCGGTGTAGGCGGTCTGTTTTTCGATGACTTGAATGAAGGCGGTTTCGATCACTGTTTTTCTTTTATGCAGAGCGTAGGCGATAACTATATCGAGGCCTATGCACCCATCGTGGAAAAAAGAAAAGACACCCCTTTCGGTGAGCGCGAGCGTGATTTTCAACTCTATCGACGGGGTCGATATGTGGAATTCAATCTGGTCTATGACCGAGGCACCCTGTTCGGCTTGCAGTCGGGTGGACGCACCGAATCGATTCTTATGTCTTTGCCCCCGCTGGTGAAATGGCGCTACAACTGGCGCCCCGAGCCAGGCACCGCAGAAGCGAAACTGTATGATGTCTTCCTCAAACCGCAGGACTGGGCCAGCAAATGAAACGACTAGGCCAGTTTTTTCTCATATGTAGTGCTGTGGTGCTACTCGGCTCCTGTGCCGGGCTCACCTCACTTACGGGCGGGAAGGTAACGCTGGTCTATTCGGGAAATCTGGACGGTGAGTTGGAACCCTGTGGTTGTAGCGAAGGGGGAAACAAGGGCGGCATCCTCAGGCGTGCAACAAAGTTGGACGAGCTGCGCAGTAGTAAACCGGGGCTGGTACTCATTTCCACGGGTGGGCTACTGATAAGTGATCTGCCTCAGGATAGCATCAAAAGTGAATTCATACTCTCAGGGCTGGCGACCTTGAACTATGACGCCATGGGTGTGCAATGGCGCGACCTGGCCTTTGGTGTGCCACTACTGGAAAACTCAGGAATCCCGTTTGTTGCCAGTAATTGGGACGAAGGGGAGTTCGAAACCAGTCAGCGTATCGCTCGATCTGGCGTGGAGATGGTCTATTTTCAATGGCTAGACCCAAAGTCAGACCCGCTCCGTAAGATGTCTGCCGTGAAGTCTCCCGTTGTGAATCGTCCGGAAGAATTGAAGCGCGCCTTGCAGTCTGAAAATGAAAGGGGGCGAGTCACTATTCTGGGCACGACCCTAACACTAAAAGAAGTTCAGAAGACCTTCGATCTGCAACATATCGATATTTTGCTGATCAAGAGTAAATATGAGCAGATCGGCGAGCCGCGCCAAATTGGAAAGACCTTGGTGTTGCAGCCAGGTTCAAGAGGGATGCGCCTGGGTGAATTGGATCTGATGGTATCGGCCCAGGGCGAGATAACGAAATGGGAGCATGCCGTACACGCGCTGCCGCCCACAGTGCAGGATTCAGAACGTCTGCGTCCCTGGTATGATGACTATAACGCCAAGCTTAAAGAAGACTACGCGAAGCGCGTCGAACTAAAAAAACAATTACAGACAGGGGAAAGTCCTTACGCGGGTTCGGATAGCTGTCAATCCTGTCATGCTAAAGAATATGCCAAGTGGTATGACACGCGCCACGCCGAAGCATTTTATGCATTGCAGGACGTGAATAAGGCCTTTGACCCTAATTGCATTGGCTGCCATACAGTAGGATTCGAAAAAACGGGTGGCTTTATCGATCCAGCCATCACACCAAAATTATTACACGTACAGTGTGAGTCTTGCCACGGTGGTGCGGCAGACCACGTATCCAACCGGGGAGCGACTCCAGTCCAGAACAAGGACTGGAATCCTCAGCAGATGTGCGCCCAGTGCCATATACAAAAGCATAGCCCTGACTTTGTATTTGAAAAATACTGGCCTTTAATAAGACACTAGTTAGTCGTAAGGCTTGCTGTTTCCTTGTTTGTCGCCTTTGCCACGTTTGCGGGGCAATGCAATCCACATTCTTTACTATCGGGTTCTTCCCACCACCAACGGCCTGCGCGTACGCTTTCACCAATGGTGATAGCGCGAGTGCAGGGGGCGCAGCCTATGCTGGCATATCCTTCATCATAGAGCTCATTGTAAGGTATGTCGTTGTCGTAGATATAAGACCACACGTCTTGATTGCTCCAGTCGTGTAGGGGGCTGAATTTCATGAGTTTGAATTGCTCGTCCCATTGCATTTCCGGTAGTTCGGCACGGGTAATGGATTGTTGTGCCCGCAAGCCGGTTACCCAGGCCTTTTTGCCGCTTAGTGCGCGTTTTAAAGGCTCCACCTTGCGTATATGGCAGCAGCGTTTACGGATGTCTACATTCTCATAAAAGGCATTGTGTCCATGGAGTAACACAAATTCTTCTATCTCTTCTGCTTTTGGATAGTAACTGCGAATGTTTACTTGATACTTTTCCTTTACCTTTTGGGCTAATTGATAGGTCTCTTCGGGTAAGCGGCCGGTATCGATTGTGAAAATTTCTATGTCGGGTACGTAGCGCTGTATCAGGTCGGTAACGACCATGTCTTCAATGCTGTAGCTTGTAGAAAACACGGCAGGGGTAAAGTCATCTGCGACAGCAATTAAAATGCGTATTGCGTCTTTAATTTTTTCTTCGTTTATCATAGCAACCTCATGCTTAAGCGGTTTCAATTTGTGTGTTAATTTTTTCTGTCTTTACCAATTTAATGAGTATGGCTTGTGAGTTCTTATCCTTGTCTTCACTCAGTATCTGATAGCCGATGGATTTGAGGCTGTCAGAAACAAGCACGGCATCGTCTTTTCCAGAAACTTTTACAATTGCGGGTTTGCCCATGGGGACAGCATTTAGTCCTTGTCTGGCCTTTATGTAGTGCATAGGGCAGCGGTAAGATGAAACATCAATTAAGTAATTCACATTGTTCTTTTTCTTCCGTTCGGCTTTGGCCTGCTTGAATTCAAGCTCCTTGTTGGTGGCGAGTTCTCCTGCTTCGTGTAGCCAGGGATCAAGCTCGTCTACCAGTGCGGCGTAGTCATTACGATCAAATTCGTTGTGTAAGGCTTGTGTTCTCTTGTTTAGATCAAGAAAACTGGAAACGATTTTTTTGCTGTTGGTGAATTGAATTTGCAATTGTTCCCTTAACACCAGTGGTGTGCTGCTCGTTTCTTCACCGACGGCAAATAGCAATCCTTTGGCGCCTAGGGTTAAACTATTTTCAATACACGCTACAGCCTCTTCAAAACTTGATCGTCTAAAAAAGGTGTCTCGATACTTTTGCTCATTTTTTATTTCAGCCAGAATCGCCGCCAATGTCTCCTGGGCAATGCCAGCACATTCGCCCCCTCCAAGTTGTAGTACGCGAAAATCTTGTTCTTCCCCTACGTCTTTTAAAACATAAGGTAGATCGTCGGGAGTAACCACCGTGAGTTCGCTCAGTAGTTCAGTAAAAAAGGCCTGTCCTTTTCTGTGTACCCAAGTAGAAAAGTTCTCTTTCTCTGCGTGATCAGCTCGATAGGTTTCCTGTACCAACTTGATCGCCCGATTTATACGGGCAACGGGGATATAGGGGCCTTTAATCGCAATTTGACCAGTTGCCAAACCATTTCCCCCTAAGTGGATTTGATAGTGGGGAACCAATTTTCCGTGTAGACGCTTTCCTTCGCCATGCAGGCCGATGTCGCCCACATAAGGCTGAGCACAGCCGTTGTGGCATCCGCTAACGCGTACACGCAAATCCAGATCGCCGGTATTTATACGCTTGGAAATCTCTCGTGAAGAGGTGATTCCCAGACGACAGGTCCAGGTACCGGGGCAGGAGACTACATCGTCTCCCGATTTAGGTAGTGAAAATTGATTAGCGACTAGGGCGTTTTTGAAGTTAGACATTTGGTCCTCCCTCACATTGTTAACGATCAGGTTTTGGTCCTGAGTGGCCTTGAGTTCATCCAAACCGAATTGATCCATCACATTCACCAGTTTAAAAATTTGCTCCGCATTCAAGTCTCCTAGGGGAATCGATACCGGAACAGCGTATTGATTAGGCTGACGCTGCTTCGTAGTCTTTCGTGGCGCACCTAGATGTGAGTAAGACGTAGAGTCTGAGGAATCTCGTTTGAACCAAAAAATGGCTTGTTGCGATTTTTCTTTGAGCGCACTTTTAACGCGAGGAAACTCTTCTTGATACATGCGCCTTAGTTCCTCTTCGCCAAATCTGTCGACAAGAAATTTTATGCGTGATTTCGCCCGTTTTGTACGATCAGAATGACGGTGATGCACTGTTATTAACGCTTCAATTCCAGCAAGCAAGTCTTCTTTAAGGAGGAAAGGCTCGATCACAATGGCGTCATGAGGTTTATGACCGAGCCCCCCACCGGCAAGCAACCGGAATCCATGCCCTTTCGCTACATCGTGGACTGCAACCACGGCAATATCATGAATACGGCCCTGGGCGCAGTCTTGTTCACATCCCGAAAAACTCATTTTGACTTTTCGCGGTAAGTGTTGAGTGAGTGGATGTCGTAGGAAATGGCGTGCTGTTTCATCAACCAGAGGCAAAACGTCGGTGTGTTCACTCGGGCACACGCCAGCCATAGGGCAGGCAGAAATATTTCTAACGGTATTTCCGCACGCTTCTCTCGTGGTTAGTCCTACCGCTGCCAGGCCTTCCAGTACGGCCGGCACGTCTTTGAGTGGAACAAAGTGCAACTGGATATCTTGTCGTGTTGTTATGCTGGCAATATCGGTGAGCGCATAGTGCTGATGGAGCTCCCCAATCCTTTTGAGTTGCGCACGAGTCAGTCGCCCAGCGGGCAACTTGATTCGAATCATGTATACATCGTCTTGTCGCTGACCATACACGCCATGCTGCAGGCGAAAAGCAGTGAACTCGTCTTCACTGACTTCGCCGCGTTGAAACTCATTGGTTTTTTCGCGAAAACGCACCAGTTCTTGTGAGCTGATCAGTGGGTTTTTAAATTGAACAGTTTGTTCCATCGTTTCGACCTAAAAAATAAATTTGAAACCGAGTAGCGCTAATACGCTGCCTATGAGACGACGACTGAGTTCTTGTGAAATTTTTAGACCCAGACGACTACCCAGATAGATACCTGGAATAGAGCCCACTAAGAGGGCGGCCAAGAGGTTCAAGTCGACGCCACCCAACGACCAGTGCCCCAAACCGGCCACAAGGGTAAGGGGGATGGCATGGGCCAGGTCCGTACCCACCAGTCGACTGGTTTGCATGGCGGGATACAGCAGGGTAAGTACGGCCACGCCCAGGGCGCCTGCACCCACCGAAGAGAAAGTCACGAGTAGCCCTAATATGAATCCAGCAATCACGGTCAGTCTGTTACGTGTGTGATCGGAGAAATAGTTTTTGTTGGCTCTGGGTTTAAAAAGCAAAACCAGGGAAGTGAGCAGTAGCGCTACGCCCAGAAAGCTATTGATGATCTGGTTTAATTCTTCTTCTGCCAGGTGTAGTTCAGAAATAACAAAGAGGGCCAAGCCCGCCCCAGGCAGGCTGCCGGCCGCAAGTCGAAGAACCACGAGCCAGTCTATGGTCTTTTGTCTGGCATGGGCGAATACGCCCACGGATTTAGTGATTGCAGCAAAAAGCAGATCTGTGCCGACCGCAATCCAGGCGGGCACACCAAAGCCGTAGATCAAAGCGGGCGTCATAATGGCACCACCGCCTACACCGGTAATGCCCACCAGTAGACCAACAAAAAAACCTGTAAGCGTTATGATTAAATCCATCTGTATACTCTGTGTTGAGAAAAACAACGCCCGTTTCCGGGCGTTACACGCCGAGTTGAGTTAGGGGTGCTTGGCATGTGCTTGCAAGAATAGGCAGTTTGATATATAAACTGAAATAATATTTCATTGTTTTTATATATATAATTTAGTATATGAATATTAAGCAACTGCGCTATGTATTTGAAATTGCTAATAATGGATTCAATATCTCTTTGGCCGCTGAGAGCTTGTTCACCACGCAACCGGGCGTGAGTACGCAGTTAAAACTGCTGGAAGACGAGTTGGGTACCAGTATTTTTATCCGCCACGGCAAGCGCGTCACGGGTCTAACGGAGGCGGGTGAGCGGGTGTTGGCCTACGCAGGCGAGGTTTTGCTGAATGTCAGCTCGATTCGAAACATCGGTCTGGAATATTCAAAAGAAGACCGGGGAACCCTGTCTATTGCGACTACGCACACGCAAGCGCGATATGCCTTGCCCAAAACAGTCTCCGAATTTGCCAAGCGCTTTCCCAGAGTTCGCTTGCGTATCCATCAGGGAAACCCGTCCCAGATCTGTGAAATGGTGGTGCGTGGTGAGGCCGATTTCGTCATTGCGACTGAGTCCATTGCAGACTACGAACAACTTTTGATGTTGCCGGTGTATCGTTGGAACCGTTGTGTAGTGGCCCCGCCCGATCATCCGATACTTGCCGAGCAGCCGTTGACACTGGAAACCATCGCCGATTATCCCATCATCACCTATGATTTTGCGTTCGCGGGTCGCTCTGTCATTAATAAGGCATTCAATTTGGCGGGGATCAAACCCAATATTGTCCTGACCGCTATCGATTCGGATGTAATTAAACATTATGTGGAATTGGGAATGGGGGTCGGATTGCTGGCGCACATGGCCTTTGACGAGCACAAAGACCAGAATCTTCGCGCGGCGGATGTCTCCCATCTCTTCGATTACAGCACCACAAGCATAGGCGTGCGCCGAGGCCGCTATCTGCGTCGCTATATGTATGACTTTATCGAGATGTTTGCACCGAACTACAAGCGTGAGGCCATCGCCGGGAAACTTCGTCCCGGAAGTAGTATTCCGGTCTTTGAGGAAGAAAACCTGCCCTTGCGTTAGTAAGACGAATCATAAAAAGACTGGTCCGAACGATCAGGCCTGCGTCTGAAACGTTGGTAACTCCACAGGTATTGTTCCGGTAGCAAACGAATCTGATGCTCAACTTCCTTATTCATGGCGACGAGTGAAGCGTGTAAGTTCGGGTCACGTAAGCCTTCCACAGGCGGGGAGAACCGGATATGAAAGCCTTTACCATTTGGTAGGCGTTCGCCAACGGTGCTGAGTACAACGGCATCGCATTTTTTCAAAAGCTTTGAGGTAAGTGTCATGGTGACCGCGTCTATGCCAAACAAGGGGGCAAACTCGCCTGCTTCATAACCGGGGTCCTGATCAGGTAATACGCCTATCGTCTCGCCCCGCTTTAAGGCTTGCAGTAAGGCGCGTACCCCGTGAATATCCGCAGGTACCGGTTGATTACCTTGCTTGGAGCGACCTTTTGCCATGATCTTGCCCAGGCTTTTGATCCGGTGTTCTCGAAACAGAGTGGTCATAGGGTAATGCGTAGAAACATAAAAGCCCACCATTTCCCAACTTCCAATGTGGGGAGTCATTATAATCACGCCCTTTCCCTGTTCCTGGGCGGCCCTGACATGCTCTTCACCCTCAACAGACTGGATCAGTTTGGCGACCCTCTCAGCGGGCCACATCCACATGGCTGCCGTTTCGGTAAAGCCCCGTGCCGTTTCCATGAGGCTGTTTTTAATAAGTTTTTCCTGCTCCTCTTTGCTCAGCTCAGGAAGACAAGCCTGTACGTTCCGTCGCGTGGTGGCCAGCAACTTATTAGGCAGCCAATACAAGGCGCGGCCGATTAATCCGCCCAGCCGGTAGTTTTGCCGGAAAGAAAGCCAGGAAATTCCCTTGATAACGATGCCAATGAATGGCTCGCGCAAGGCATAGCGAAGTCGCTTAGTTAAAGACATTTGCCATCAAAATCCAAATACTTAGGGTCAAACTAACTCCCATCCGCGAGGTATAGGCGCTATAATGCGCGGTTTCGTTATAAGAAACGGTAGGCCCAGGATAGATCATGGCCTAGAGGATAGTGATTACATGAGCAAAATCAAGTCCCTTACTGCCAAAGAGGCGATGGCGCTGCTGGAAAAAACACCCAGTGCGGTACTGATAGACGTGCGCTCGTCTATGGAATTCATTTTTGTTGGCCATCCACTCAACGCCATTAATATCCCCTGGATAGACGAGCCGGATTGGAAAGTGAATCCCAATTTTGTCAAAGAGGTACGCCGCGTGATGTTGGGCGGTGCCACCTGCACCGAAGAGGGCTGTGCCCCCATACTCCTAATTTGCCGCAGTGGTCGTCGGTCTATGGAGGCGGGCGAATTGCTTGTAGAAGAAGGTTTCGCTGAGGTCTTCAATATTGAAGGGGGCTTCGAAGGACCCCTGGACGAGAAACACCACCGAAGTACGGTCGCGGGTTGGCGATATGATGGGCTTCCTTGGGAACAATGTTAGGCTCTCCGGGTTCTTGCCTTTAATTCATACAATATTTCATCGAGACAGGTTTAATGACTAATTCAGTTTATGCTCTTCTAGAAGAACAAATAAAAAAGCGAATCCTAATTATCGATGGCGCCATGGGCACCATGATACAGCGTCACCAATTGGCTGAGTCTGATTACCGAGGTGAACGATTCAAGGACTGGCCCAGTGAACTAAAGGGCAATAATGACCTTTTAGCGTTAACACAGCCCGATATTATTTCAGATATACACAGAGCCTATCTGGAAGCGGGCGCTGATATTATCGAGACCAATACCTTCAATGCCAACTCCATTTCCATGGCCGACTACCACATGGAAGAATTGGTCTATGAACTAAATGTTGAAGCGACCAAATTGGTTCGCGCTGCCTGTGACGAGTTCACCCAACGAGATCCGAGTAAACCCCGTTTCGTGGCAGGTGTGTTGGGCCCCACTTCACGAAGCGCCAGCATTTCACCCGATGTCAACGATCCCAGTGTACGTAATATTACCTTTGATCAATTAGTGGAGTCATACACTGAGGCAACACGTGGATTGGTCGATGGGGGTGCCGACATCATCTTGATTGAAACCATCTTCGATACGCTGAATGCCAAGGCGGCTGCCTATGCCGTCGATAAATTTTTTGAAGACCAAAATGTCAGTCTCCCTGTGATGATATCCGGCACAATCACGGATGCCAGTGGTAGAACATTATCGGGACAAACAACGGAGGCCTTTTACAATTCTTTGCGACACGCCAAGCCCATCAGTATAGGGCTCAATTGCGCGCTGGGGCCCGATATGTTGCGCCCGTACGTCGAAGAAATGTCGCGTGTTTCTGAATTTTTCGTTAACACACATCCCAATGCAGGCTTGCCCAATGAGTTTGGTGAGTATGACTTGTCGCCTGAAGATATGGCGGCCGATGTGAAAGAATGGGCCGAGAGCGGCTTCATCAATATCATTGGTGGTTGCTGTGGTACCTCACCTGATCATATTCGCTGTATCGCAGAAGCAATGAATGGGGTTAAACCCCGTCAAAAACCCAGGATTCCTGTCGCCACTCGCCTAAGTGGACTAGAACCAGTTAGCATCGATGAGAATAGTCTTTTTGTGAATGTGGGTGAACGTACCAATGTGACAGGCTCCGCGCGCTTTAAACGTCTTATACTCGAAAACGAATTTGATACTGCATTAGAGGTGGCGCGTGAGCAAGTAGAGAACGGCGCGCAAATTATCGATATCAATATGGATGAGGGCATGTTGGATGGTGTGGCCGCCATGGTCGAGTTCCTTAACCGTGTTGCCACCGAACCTGATATCGCACGTGTACCCATTATGGTGGATTCTTCCAAATGGGAAATTATTGAAGAAGGTCTCAAGTGCATACAAGGCAAGGGTATCGTCAACTCCATCAGTCTGAAAGAAGGTGAAGAGGCCTTCTTGGAACATGCCAAAAAGGTAAGACGATATGGCGCAGCTGTGATTATCATGGCATTTGATGAAACCGGACAAGCCGATACCGAAGCGCGCAAGGTTGAGATCTGTACCCGTTCTTATAATCTACTCCGGGAAAAACTGGATTTTCCACCTGAAGACATCATCTTTGATCCCAATATCTTTGCTGTGGCAACAGGTATTGAAGAGCACAACAATTATGGCGTGGACTTTATCGAAGCAACGCGCAAGATCAAAAAGACCCTGCCTTATGCGTCTATCTCCGGCGGCGTTTCGAATGTTTCTTTCTCATTCCGTGGAAACAACCCAGTACGCGAAGCCATACATGCCGTCTTTCTTTATCATGCCATCAAGGCGGGTATGGATATGGGGATTGTCAATGCAGGTCAGTTAGCACTTTATGATGATCTGCCCGCAGAGTTGCGAGAGCGTGTTGAAGACGTGGTCCTCAATCGGCGCGACGATGCCACAGATAGACTGATGGAGATTGCAGACAAGTATCGCGGTGATGGTACAACCCAGAAGAAAGAGGACTTGGCCTGGCGAGAATGGCCTGTTAACGAGCGCTTGTCACACGCTTTGGTCAAAGGTATCGATGCTTTCATCGAAGAAGATACCGAACAGGCAAGACAAGAAGCCAAGAGACCCATCGAAGTGATCGAGGGCCCCCTCATGAACGGCATGAATACCGTCGGCGATCTCTTTGGCGACGGAAAAATGTTTTTGCCCCAGGTGGTTAAATCAGCGCGCGTCATGAAAAAGGCAGTGGCCTATCTAATACCTTACATCGAAGCAGAAAAGGAAGAAGGTGCCAAGGCAGCGGGCAAAATTTTAATGGCGACCGTTAAAGGTGATGTGCATGATATTGGTAAAAATATCGTCGGTGTTGTCTTGCAATGTAATAACTTTGAGGTCATTGACCTGGGCGTGATGGTGCCTGCGCAAAAGATTTTAGAAGAAGCACAGAAACACGATGTGGATATTATTGGTCTATCAGGCTTGATTACACCAAGTCTGGAGGAGATGTCGCACCTTTCCAAAGAAATGCAGCGCCTCAACTTTAATGTGCCATTGTTGATTGGTGGTGCCACCACATCTCGAGCGCATACAGCCCTAAA
>Ga0224501_10004529_pt1 | contig 10964 bp, 7 predicted proteins | sample SF_Oct11_sed_USG_4_FD_169105 | JGI IMG/M metagenome (GOLD analysis project Ga0224501, IMG submission 169105) | Sediment microbial communities from San Francisco Bay, California, United States - SF_Oct11_sed_USGS_8_1 | ecosystem: Environmental > Aquatic > Marine > Sediment | place: USA...
CTACTCTAGTTACTCTTCCTGTTACTGTTAGTGTTAATAACTAACTAAGTAAGTTATTGATTCGTTTAATTTACCAATCCCTGACTCTTAACTCGTTCACTAAACCAGTGAGTCAGTCACACTCACTGTCAGTCACTGACTGAGTGAATGACTGAGTCTGAAGTGAATGAATGAGTCATTCACTTCAGTCAGCTACTAACTTGAGTTGACTGAGTCAGTGAGTGTGACTGTGAGTGTACATACAAAAACTAGAGTTTCTCTTCGAAGTTCTCACTTCGTTTATCGGAATGAGTGGGCGGGATCACAACTTCTAGTAGACCAGTAGAGTAGTAGAAATCGTGTTGCGCTACTTCATGGGTCCTAGCCCGATGACCACGTGCAGCGATTGTTACCCAACGAACATTGCGTGCTGTGTAAAACACGGGAGCGACTTGAATCGTTTCGACAATGTATCGGCCACTGTATCGGCAGAGATCTTTTCGGGTAAGAGGCACAAAACGTCACAATATAAACATAACCTAGGGATGATCATTTTATAGGACGGATTAGGAGTGAAATACGGATTGCATGACGCAAGCGTTGACAGAGCCTCGGGTCCCCTCGTCTAATGCAGTCCAAGTGCCTAAAATGGCCAGCGATTGCGAAGAGGACGACAAGCAACAGCTTGTTGTGGCGGAAAGGAGGTTACTAACGGCTTTGAAGAATCTCCCACCGCCTCCAGATATTTCCCAACATATAAATATTAGAAATGCAAAGATCGTAGCTTTTCTCACTGTGGTGGGATTCATTATATATCATTCTGTCTTGCTGTCCTCAGTGGGTAAGTACACGACATCACTTTACCGTTTACTGTGATTACACAATGACAAACTACTACTACTAGTAGTAGTAGTACTATTGCTGGTCTAGAGTTTAGTCACCAGGCCAGTCTTAATTAGTGTCTCGCTCTCAGTCGACGAAAATAAGTCACTTAGCTATTTCTACTTCTAGTTATACTTTTACTTTTACTTTTAGTTTTAGTTCTGACACTGATAGTGATAGTAATGATCTGTAAGTGTAAGTGTAAATCTACTTGTAGTTATAACCTGTTTAATGTAGTTACAGCTTCGTTACTAGTACTTCACTTGGGCTGGGACTGGTCAACGTATGGTAGATGACTTAATTACTTGTCAACCGGACTTATTTTTAAACTGATGGGTGAATGGTTGTTAGTCTAGTGCGCGTTAAAATGTAAGATACTGAGCAAGTGGAACTCGCATTCCCAAACTTACATCGGTTCAGCCGCTCCATCATTCACTGATTGTGAACTTAGGCTTGTATCGCAGCTACTGAGCCAGAGCAAACAGGACTCACCTCGACAGAGCCCTAACCCCAAGTGGCTTCCAAATCCTCTGTGGCTTGTATCAAGGAATTATCAACCCCTAAATTGGTGCCGTTCACATCCCCCCTCAGAAGATAACCACAAAGGTTCGCTTTCTGAACTCTGTCAGAAGAAACAATTCTCTAGAAATGAGAACCGCGGTCAACAACAGACCCCTCCTGGGGTCATGGAAGCTAATTTCAGTTTGACACCGAATAACTTCTCTCAAAAAGAGAGCTACCGCCACAAAGCCTATGTCCCGCGTCTGACCACTCTTCATTGTGTGAAGGGTCTTTCCACAATGGAAACTCAGCTCTAGAAACGAGCTCTACTTGTCATACGATGTTTTGTGATTGGATCGACTTCGCTCACCATATCGATGATGACCACCTTGCCCTTCTTAGGCCCATCTCCTCTTTCCGTCTCACCCCTCCTTCCGGGAATCCATTAATAACGATCTGTCCCTGTCATAACCACAATACTTGACTCCGCGCCTACTGGATCGGGACCCCTTTCTGCCTTTATCACCCTTATGGCAGGTACCGTCGTATACCCTGCTTTCACGATAAGCACTATCATGTCCCTCATGCCAAGTCCTCTTACTATCCCCTCGGCGGGAACCTGTTTTCCGGTCACTGGCCATGCCTATGCCTATCTCGCGTCTCTCGGAAATCTCAAGTTTTGAAAGTCCTTTATCGTTCTGGGACCATCTACTCACCACTAGATAGCTGTTACCTCCCCTTGTGGGTTCGACAGCACTCCATGCATTGTCATCTAACCTGATAAAATTCTGCAGTGCCTCCCAGGTCCACTCCTCTTGTTTAGATAAGATGCTAAGCTTCACTGCATCGTTCCTCAGCCCAACGTTTCAACCACCACTCGCTCGCTCACTGCTGAAGTCCACTTCACCTTCACCGACTCTGCAGGTTGACAGCTACACTGTGTCATCAACTCACTTACTGCTGGTCCTTTCCCTTCAGGCCTCGCTACTCACTCTTCTTCTTTGCGTGTTGTGGCTCCTTCCTCCTGTGCCAACGCATCCACGCTTGGCATGAGTTATTCACTCACTGATTTACTCACTGTTGGTCACAAAGACCCCCACAGTCACTCACAGACTGTACTCACTCCTCCCCTCTACATTCCTCGTTGACACTATAGTGTTGCTCTTCTCAGTAGTGGTACCATGTAAACTTAGGCTTGTATCGCAGCTACCGAGCCAGAGAAAACAGGACTCTACTCAACAGAGCCCTAACCCCAAGTGGCTTCCAAATCCCCTGGCTTGTACCGAGGGATTATCACTAGTGGGGGCACCGTTCATACTCATCAGCCGCAGTAGTTACTCTGTACTTGCTAGTCATTGGTTGAGGAACTTGGTCACACACTTGTTCAGATCCATTCACTTAGCTGGTTTTCTCCCCTGCACCAGGTTCGGATTCGTGTAAATATCTTCTGAGTGATGGCCGCTTTCAGGGCTCAATGTGGCAACCATATGGCTGTATGATGCACACCTACAACAAATGGTAAGTCAACCACTAACTTATATTTAGCCATCCAGTGTATTTGATTTATGATCGTAATATCATGTGGTTGTTATGTCGAGTCATGCCGGGCTTCCACTGTGAATATGAGCTCCTAAACATGCTTAATTCCTATCCGTATCCATCCAAGCTCCAGTGGATTGAATGACCAACAGTACCAAATAAAATTTAATTGGGACCATACTGCCTTGATTTGATCTTGGCATAAATAAGTAGCACTGCCAGTCTCACGGTGTTTTATGATGCCAATTGGTTACCAACTGTAGGTTTACCTTACTGTTTCAGGGATGCTCGAGCATGTATGCACTACGTTTCCTACTGGAAGGGACGTAATCACATCGCGTTCATGGGCGACGCTCACATCAAATCGCTGTTTGATGACTTCATTGCTATTGTGGATGATGATGGCAGTGATCAGCCCAATGACATCCATGTTCTGGATAGAAAGTCAATGATGTATGAGCCGTTTGGGTCTAACTTGACAGATGACCGAAGTCAACACTACGAGCAGAGCAGCATCGGGCTGCAAGTAGTAAGTGTCTGACATTCCGTCCCGTTTTATTGCACTTCTTTGTATACAGATATAGTTAGACCCCATGGGCTAGTTGCTCGTATCAATTTGTGCGCGTTATTTTGTAGGAGTACCTGGCATTTCCGTATATCGATGATGGTTACAAGGCTAAAATAAGTGAGTGGGTTCACTCTTCTGACACTAGTCGACCGACCACCATTATCACAGGGTGTGCTCTGGTGAGTTACACATAGAGTTATACTATTCCCATCTCAATATTCGTAGTTTTTGTATAATTCAGATTTTTTTTAAAGCGGACAATATACAATCTGTTTCCTTCTGGGTCGCGCTTCCTTCAGTAATTCTGCTAAGCTACTTTACATACATCTAGAAAATTTCTAGGAAACCACATCATCTGGTAACTGGAGATTATGACATGGGTTCCTAATTCTGTGTCAGATTCACTCTCAATACTATTCCTCTTCTGTTGAGTCTATGTGATTAGTCTGCCGTGATACTTAGTATACCATAAATCAACACTGCCCAGGTTGAGGGGTCTATCATCTCTTTGCTTGAATTAAATTCTCAGAGCTGCTGTCTATCATAATATCTTATGGACTATAGAAGACCATATTGCAAAATATTTTAGGGTCTGGTGAACCCAGAGCAGCGGGTCAAGGATAAAGACGATGAGAAATGGCGGGAAAACCTGAAAGCAACAGCGAAGCTATTCCAACAGCTACAGACTAAAGACATTACTATAGTCTGGAATGTCCAGGGTAATATTCAGATTTTGTCTCTCTACAGCCATTCTGCCTTCCCTCCTACATTGGGCATTTTCAGACATGTGAATATTCATTGGTGTTGAAATGACAAATGTTAAAACACTGACAAATGGTAAAACTTGGCGTTTTGACATTTGTCGTTTCAACGGGCAATGACAAACGGTAAAAGTTTTAACATTTGTCGTCGGCAGCCCAACGACAAATGTTGATTTTAACGTTTGTCGTTAGGCTGTCGACGACAAATGTTAGAATCGCTGACAAATGTTAAAAAGTTTTAACATTGGCCTGTGTTTTAACATTTGTCGTTTCAACAGTCGGTCATTATCCCGTCACAAATTTGATACACCACCAATGGATTCGGCTGATCAAAAATTGATTCTTATTCAGCGGCTGATGTAAATTTCCCACTTGCATTATTCGAGTTACATGTCTGCCGACCGAATTAAAAAAATTATAGATTCCTATTGTTGATCAGCTAACCAACTGCACAAGTTTAATTAGTCGAAACTCTGTACACTTTTTCTGGTAAACCTTCCACATAACAGACTAAGCATAGTTCATGTCAAACAGGACTTTCACCAAATACAATGCCTGGAAATCGCAGTGGTATGTTAGGTTCGATTAGGTTTAGGATCTTCATCATTGTAGCCATTATTTTATTTTTCTGTAGAGCCGATCTTTAATGAGGCTAAAGGAGAGGAGACCAACAGCAATAAAGCCCTCAATCATGTTATAGACATGCATAACAGGGCCGCTCTAGAAATACTGTGAGTTAGCAATCTCATATTTCATTGACAGGCTGATATAAATTCCCGGTCATATATGGTAAATCAGAGTTGTCTTCCCATTATCACAGTCAAGAGGGATCATAAAACTCCTATTTATACACCATGTATAATGCCGGAGCCGAAGTCAGTTAGTATTGGGGTATGGTGGAATCCCTGTGCGATGGATCCTAGCAACCAATTCATTGTGCTCTGTGAACTTTAAATCTGTACAGAAGTCAAGACAAAATGCCTAGTCCTCAATGAAAACTCAACACGCTAATTTGCTTCGGTAAAATACCATCACAGAGTAGCTAGCTGTATAATGGGATCACATCATGACACTCGCCTAGAAGTGTAGTGCTGATCTTTCGTTGATATTGTAGGGAAAACACACCAGTGATGTTGTGGTCTTCTAGTCGACTGATTGCACAGATTTTTCAGAAGAATGCAACGTACATTAATGAGACTATTCATTCTGCTCTAGTGAGTCTCCGCTGCCCATTAACATTAACTCCATAAGTATAGCTTCCACCATTTCTAAGAGACGATGGCGTATTCTGCAGTAAACCTGCAAACCCAAGGCAGGGTCGAAATAGTGAAAGATCACTATAAGAGTCCACTCTATCTGGATATCTGCAGATTCAGTGTGAAGCATTGCACTGAAAGACTGAGTGGTTGGTTCTGGGAGGTGGGAGTCAGCCAGCCTAAATGGCGCTTCTAAACATGATGTGTATACCAAAATCATAAAAGTATTCGACTAGGTGCTATAACTGCTCTCGCTGCTCACTTCGAAACCATAACAGGATCATTGCAAACAAAATATCCTTTCTCTGGGCCTTCTAGTTAACTGGTAAATAGACAGGGCATCCGGGTCATTTGTCGCTGTTTTCGGTCTAGGAGATAAACGAGGAATGGATGTCCGCTTTGAGCGTTTCATTTGAGCCAGTCTAGAAGCAAACACAAGTAAAAAACCACTTGATCACCACTAAATTCCCAGCATTCTCAACGTAAAGTGTTCAGTACCAAACAAATACATCTGAGGAGTAGTTACCGCGCCACTGTATTGTTGGACGAGAAGTTCAAGGTTATCTTGCAATAGATGGGTACCAGGTTGGTAATTGTCGTTGCAGGATACTCAGATACTGTTAAACTATAAATGTAATGATAATATGTACTACCAGGATGGTACCTGTTGCACCACTACTGAAAAACCCACTCTACTACAGTTTATCTCTGCTAGCTTCTTTGGGCTCTGGTAAGTTAAACCTGTTAATTACTCTCGTGTCATTCGGTATACGGGCCCATTGCCTACCTAGAGGCAGGCTACTGAGCATCACAGACATATATGCTCACGGGAGCTCTTTGGAACTCGTTCGGTTCTATAAAAAAAAGGTCTTTTCCATCTGGTAATTCACAGTCAACATGTCCAGTACGGTCATTTTTTCATGATACATGCTTGTAAGATGTCCTCACAGTCATAATAAAGTTTCCAATTTAGTTTCTTGTTAGTTCACTCTAATTGATTTAGCATGGAGCATGTTAATCAGAATCAATGGTTCATCTCATGAGAATATACTCATTTATGTAATAGCTAAACATTATACGAGGAGCACACACTCGTTGCTGTATCCCAGCATAACCAATGCTGGAACCCAGGCTCTTGCGATCTCAGGTTTTTGTGGTTTCAAGCCCAGTGATTTTACCACTGAGATCTCGCACTAGCCTTTCGTAAGCCGGTGGACAAAGCATTGATGTTCTCTCTGGGTGTGTTGCAGTTGTTGTTTGAGCCTGGTGATGTTTTTCGCCTGTCGACGAGACATTCGAGTGGCGAAGCAACAAGCGTCCGGTGAGTGACTGACCAGCTGAAGGGTGTATGAAGGCTATATGCAGCAACATGGAGACATAACGCTGGTACATGATACACAACTTTCCCTCCAATTTACTTTATACTGCATATAGCTGAATGAATCCTTTTTGTGTTGCAGAAGGCAAAGTGACAAGCAGTAACACAAGAAAGTTGCCACCTACATTTACCGCGGCCGCCTACGAAATTCTGAAAGGGTTTAGTAAACTCGGACTAATAGTGGGATTCTGCTTTCTCTGTGACAGGTGAGCTTTAACCCCGGTTTCAGACTGTCTAGGTTTGGGATTGTGATGTTAAATAAAGTATACCCATCCAGCCAAAAGCTACCTTTCCTACAGGGTTAATGGATCTCCTAATGCCCAGCCTTCTAAACACAAGAAAAGCGATTAGTTATTCTAAAAGCTAATTCCATGGTCTGAACCGACTCAACAGCAAATTGATGTGCAGATTAAATGTTAAGATAGAATACCCGCTAGGAAATCTTAATGTTTGCTGCACACTGAGTATCACTGATGTGATGACTACGTTTAAGTTGGCTCAATTTTCTTTTGGTTGAGTTTGGTTAATGGCCATTCTTTGTGCGAAAATAAATCACTAACTAGTCATGTTTGTAAAAGTTAATTTAGATCTGCAGGTATATGGCAATCCCGTTATGTCTCTGAGTATCATTTGTGACTGTGACTTGTTACCTAAAAGACTGCAAGTCACTTGATTTTGTTATTCTATTTTAGGACAACATTCTTTATGAAGGAGAATAAAAGCTACACTCATCTGAACTTCTTTTTCCCGCTGGGATATGTTATGCTGATCGGACTTTTCTGGGCTAAAGATTCTACTCATGTGAGTGTAAACTAATCTATCGCAGCGTATTTGGAGCTATCTTTTTTTGAAGAATTTTAGTCAACAGTAGACAGCTCCCCAAGTTTTCTCCTCACTAAACGAAATTATCTGCAGAGTTGTCGTCTCTTGATAATATTTTACCCTGAGTAGATAACTTCACATTGGTTTCAATGCTAAATTGCACTTTGAAAATTTGGCTCCGAAACGACAGTTTAAATTGCGCTACTGATGCCCTCACTATTTTAGACAAATTTCTTGCACCGAGACCAGACGGACGAATGGAAAGGTTGGATGCAGCTCACGATTCTTATCTATCACTACACAGGAGCCAGTCAGGTAAACAATCGAACTCCAGAAGATGAGATTATTTTGTTTCACACGGATAATATTACTAACCCAATGCCAAGATGGTCCTTGATGTGCCCAATAGAGAAGCTTACTGTTGGAATTAGTCTTTTATTTAACGCCGTGATTTAGGCGAAAATGTGAACGCGATCATATTACATCAAAAAGTTAACGATGTGTATGCTCAACTTTCTTCGTTGAATTTTTATCACGTTGCATGCTGCACAATGACGGGACGGCTAGGATAAAAATCTGTCATTACATTATAACTCACCCAAATGGCAAGCGGCACATAATATAGTGTGACATGTCTTAAATGCAACGATTGCCAACTCACTGTTGTCGGCTGTTTTAGGTGTTACCTGTGTACATGTTTATCCGATGCTTGGTCTCGGCGTATGTGTTTCTCAGTGCGTATGGAAACTTCATGTACTGCTACAATAATGGTGATTACAGCTTACACCGATTCATTACGGTATGTATGATCACTTATCCATTTATAGCAGTTTTGTTATCGAAGCGTTTTATTTCTTTGTGTTGTGTAGAGCTGTGTTACTGCTAACGGAGGTTCGGTAAAATGGCTCGGGTACCGTTGTACGAAATGGAAAAGAAATTGCATACAAATCAAAAGTAAATGACTAAACTGTCTGCATTTACATGCTGATTCAAATCACATCCTATTGAGAGCATCGGCCATATTCGGGCACAAAACTGTATCTCCGCTGCAACCTCGCCAACAAAGCTAAAACTCATTGAGTATATATATATATACATATACATATATATTACAGGTGTTGGTACGATATAATCTGCTAGTGGTGTGTCTATGTATGACGATGAATCGGCCCTATCAGTTTTATTACTTTGTGCCACTAGTGACTTTCTCATTCGTGCTGCTCTTTCTTACCCTGGCTGTGTGGCCCCGGACCAGCTTGGATTCTATCAACCGTAAGTGACAAAGAGGAAACCTGTTAGTATTTTCAGTGAATTGGCTCTTGACTGTTCTAAAAACCAAAAAGGCACTAATAAGTCCGGTGCATTCCCCAAGGTCCCCCCAGTAACACTCTTGGAGGGCCTCCTTCAGTTAACGCTGCGATCCAACAATATGATACACCGAATAGTGGCCAAACTAGGAATCGTACCGGGGACCTCCTGAATCCAGGCCCAATGTTCTGTGCACTATCCACTAAGCCATTTGTTCACCTCACCCTCCGTGATAATTATCCGATGATTATAGGCAATTGGAAGACAGTCTGGTATGTGGTGATAAAGCTGATTATTCTAGCTACGCTCATCACCTTGCTGCATTCGTTTGCTCCGGAGGTGCTATTTGAAAAGATATTTATGTTTCATCCACTGAAGCCGCTGTTTGTTCTGGGCGATAATACAGTGCATGAATGGTGGTTCCGCTGGTCCATTGACCGCTACGTAAGTCACTTTACATCTTCTGAACTATATGTGTGTAATATATCCATAGCTTCATTTAACAAAATAACTAGTTCAAGCAATCACGGTATAGCTATGGATTTGTGTGATATGAATGCAGACCTGATCTGCATTCATATCACACAAATGCATAGCTATACCGTGGTTGCTTGAACTAACTAGTTATAAAGAATTGCATATTAGGGGATAGTTCGGTGGCTAGATCACAAGGTCTTGGGTTCAAGCCATTGTTGTGTCGCGGTCCCAGTGTATGAGCCTCTCACATCGTTCCTAGCCTCTACCGCTCCAAAACAAGTTGCAGGCTTATTGAATCGTCTAAATTAGATGGTCTATTGTCTGCATAGAGCCACTCATGTAAAATTATTGCAAAATTAAACAATTTTCAGCAATGTGAGCTTAAAAGTTGTTGTATCTTTGTTACAGTCGAGCCTGTTTGGGTTGATGTTTGCTCTATTTGTGGTGCTGTCCACCAAATATAAACTGATACAAGACAGTGATAATGAAAGCAACCTATTCAAATCTGATGCTGCACTGATTATTACTGCCTTCCTGTCAGCTGCCGGTTTTGTGGTAAGAAGCCCTGCACAGCGATTCCCAAGGAGTGGCCTGCACTTTCACCTGAAAGTATTCTAGAAGTGGTCATTGCTATGCTATTGAACCCTTGGTGGTTGATGCGTAAAATGGGTTAAGTTTACCGGCCCCAATACCTGTCAGGACTGCCTGCTTAGTCTTGTGGCACCACCCTCACACCGAGCCAGACCAGGATTGGTTCAGGAAAACTTCAAGTTTGTTAACTATGTCCAGTCTTGTAGCTCCACTAGAACACGCACCATCATCTCTCAAAACAGACTGGACCGTGTATATTTATTATTGTGCTATTTATACGGCGTGATTGTAGGCTTACGGTATAACTATATTAATGTGCGGAGCCAAGGAGAAATGTAACAGAATTCATCCTATTATCTCATTCATACCGGTAAGGCATGTTCACTGTCTCTACTTATCGGACGTTGAGATTGACCTCCAACCCTCCATAATTGGCGTGAAAATGTGCCATCTGTTCTGCCCCTGGCATTCAAAGTTTACATTGACCAAATGAAGCGGAATTCCAAAATACAAAAAATAATTGGTTAGAAGGAAATCTATGCTAACCGTTAGTGATCCAACAGCTACAATGGCTAGGCTAGCTAAATCATGAATAGACATAAGATACTACTCAATACACGTGATATTATATGTCTATTGGATAAACTGCTACATGGAACCAGTAAAGACAGACTCCAGAATAACTCTCTCTGCGTCAGCTGACTAATCCAACATGTTTTGCTTATAGATCCTGGGCTATATATTTATAAGGAATATAATTGGACCAATCAGAGCTCTTTACAGTCCATTCTTCGCGTGGTTTGGTAAATTTTCCTTGGAGGTAAGTTTCTTGTTTATGAAATGGTATTGATAGATTGCAATTTTATTTATTCTTTTTTTATTGTAAACATACTCATGACTAT
>Ga0224501_10004530_pt1 | contig 10964 bp, 4 predicted proteins | sample SF_Oct11_sed_USG_4_FD_169105 | JGI IMG/M metagenome (GOLD analysis project Ga0224501, IMG submission 169105) | Sediment microbial communities from San Francisco Bay, California, United States - SF_Oct11_sed_USGS_8_1 | ecosystem: Environmental > Aquatic > Marine > Sediment | place: USA...
TTCCAGTCTCTTCATAAGCTATAAAGTCTTTTGTCAATAAAATTGTTAGGTTATCAGGTTCTATTTAGTTCTGGGTACTTGGAAAGTTTTTGGAGTCAAAATTAACGACAGCGACGAAAACAACAACAAAGCCACAACAGCGGCAGCAACGAGGATCTTTTTACCAGCGCTTACCTGAGCTCTCTCCCCATCATACTTGTATTCGCAGGTAAAGGAGTTATCCTCAAATCTTTTGAACACCTCACTCACTCCTTTAGTAGGATGAGCCAGCATGGGTTTCAGTGGCACACCGGGTGTGAGCTTGCATTTCTCAGGCAGCGCCGATACCCCGTCCGATAGCAGTACAGGGATTATCTGATCATAGTTAGGGCACTCGCTATAAAGACAAAGACCTGCTGCCTTCATCTGTACAATAAGCAAATAGTTGGTAAATTATTAAGCAGCCTGGTGAGTTGGGTACCGGACTTTCTTATCTTCATTTACAGAGGAGAATGTAAAATGTAAAATGTTATACTCCTTATCGGTGCAATGAATGCAGAGTTGTGTCTTAACACAACTACAAAGCATGTTGATCGATGATTCCGTACTCCTTTGATGTCTAATGCTTAACATCTCAAAGCGTGGTTTCTCACAGCCCACCTTAATGGGTACCCTTCTCTGAGATAACAGCGAGTCACATAAGTTGACAGTGTGAACATACCAGAAGGTGGTTTTAACTATAAGAGCCGTCTCGTTGTATTTGGCTTTCAGGGCCTCTGCGGAGAGCCCTTTACTGACGTTGATTGTGTCGGTACCAGGAGGGGAGTGGACGCAGGCCTGAGCTAACGCCTGCAGTACGGTCTGCTCAGCGAGTCCGATACGGAGCTTGCCTCCCAGAGAGCGGATGAGATAGCGAGCTTCACAATCACGGCACGCTATCATCATTCCCTTTATATTGTTGACTTTCTTAGACTGCGCCTACAAAGAATCAAATCAGTAAAAACCCCAAAAGGTGAGCCGAGTGTAAAATGAGAAGTCATCGAAGGGCTCTAATATAGGATTAGATCTCCCCTCAGAATGTTCTACCATTGATTGATCGCTAGTGCGGTGAACCAGCAATGGTAATGTACTCACTGCATTACCAGACATAAGCGCAATGTCTTTGAGTTTTTTGAAGACTGCCTGTACTGTGAGAGCTGGGGGATTATAGAACGTCTTTTGAGTGGAGCGACTTTCCTAAAAAACCAAGCATCACTGGTAAAACCATAGCCAAGATATAACACTGAATCAAAGAGAAGCGCACATTAGCTTTGAGATACTACAAAGCCGGTTTGCTCACACTTCCGATAAAGATATATTCTCGATGTGATGGGCGTTTCGAATCGAGCAGCGCTGGCATTTCTGGTTTTAGCTACTGTTAAACCCATTAGAAGAATTGATGGAGAGATTATAGCTAGGTGCCACTGCTACTTGGCCATATACCCAAAGATGTTTGAGAGAGGTCATTACTAGATGTAATGGGCATACTTCAGGGGAAAGGCTCGAATCATTCAACATTCTATTAGCAAACATTCATGAGAAAAAACTTTCCTGTCCGCACTTTATGGAGAAAAAATCTTTCTGATAATTGCATCGCCTCCAGCCATAGGATGACATAGGTGGTAACGCTGTGAGGTCATACAATTATATCTATCCTTACGGTTTTATATATCTATGAAAAGAGCTAATCTTCATATATCTACAAATATAAATCTTCATCTGAGGCAGCTACCGGTTCGCTATGTAACATTGGGCGACAAGAGTGTCATGTTTGTTTTGTCATGAACTCATTAGTGCCTATCGCACATAGTGTACCTGCTTGGTTAAATCCACGTAGATGCGTATATACATACCTCTGCTACTTGGCCCAAATCTCCCTTCTTCTGAGAATCAGCTTTTATTTGTGCAGTAGTCCTTCCTAAAATACACAAAATTACAAAGTGTACACAGCTTTATGGCTCTCTCAAACACTATCCGAGGTCAAGGCGATGGACAAGTGGTTTGATCATATGACTTGTGAATTAAATACACCAGTCAGCCGCTGTCACCTGCAGTCAGTAGCGCACCATCCAGTGAGTGCAGTAGAGTCAAGAGACATGAACGTCACACAACACAGTAGCTGGCCTGGATAATTTATTTTCTGTCAATGTGATTATCATTCTTCACTTGTTCAAGAGGAAAATCCTTAGCGACTTGGGAGCTCAAAGCCCCAATAGACTAAGCAATCAAATCGATACATCCAGGATAGCTCTCTAAAAGACCCGGGCATTACAACAGGTGCTTCAACTCGAGTGTAGCAACAAGCTACGTAAGATGAGAAAAAACATCTTTGAGTCTCATGATTAAAATTGATTCTCTCGAAAGACAATCTATATCTATATTTACGTACACAATGACCAACTTTATTAAGGGAAATGTGTGTTGAAAAAAACAATGTATCACCATCAACAATGGGCAGCTGAGTTATGCAACAGTTGCAGGTTTTCCCATGAGGACTGGTCAACAAGTCACAGTCCGATATCAGGCATACAACAAATGTGCTTGAACCACGCTTTATGGAGATATAGATGCATTCTCCTTAAGGCAACCATGACAGATCGACGGATCGACATAATAGTATCATGAGCCACTGTAAAGTACACGAAACACACTATTCTTATAATTGTTCAGCATAATATTAGTCCTTTTTCAGTCTCACTGCGGACTTCAGCCAAAACATTTTGGACCGGGATGGGTATATATTTCAAAGGCAAATAATTAAGTTGATTCTATCAAATGAACAGTTGATTCCATGATACCAAGGTTAGATCAGTCCAGATTATTGTGCTCTTTCTCTAAATATTCCTCAAACTAGGAAGGTGCTGCGATGTAGGAACTCTTAAAAGTGGGTCTTTCTGAACCCATTTCCCTTAGATTGAGAGGTCACTGGTCTGCAGAAATCACCTCGGCAACCGCAGCATAAGCATACCCATGCAGAAAAGGGTGCAGGCAAGGGTGGTATATACGGGCTTTATGTAAGGGCTTTACCTGTGGCCTCAGCTAGAGCCTTGATAAGAACACCATCGCCTATACCCAGCTCAACACCTTCATATGCCGGGGCTATTTTATTCAGGCAGAGATAAACAGATTGGAGCAGGTCCTCCGGGCTCAGTACTATCACCGATCGGAAATAGTTACACAGGGTCTCAGTGATTTTTAGCCGACCGCTTATCTCCTCAATCTGCTGAAAGGTTTTGGCCAATGCCAGGTACGGCACCCTGAAAAAAATGCTAGAAATATTTTCCAATTTCGGCACTGGGGCAAAATTAAGCTAGCTTACGTCTCCTGGAGCAGGTACACAGACACATAAATGTTGGCAAATCCTACCATATCTGCAAACACAGCTAGTGGTTAGCGGCCACATTCCGTCATAGCGCTAGGCAGTGTAGTCGACAACATGGGTCCAAGCCAGAGAGTTAGCCTAATAGCTCTATGGTATAATCGCACAGGGGGTTTTCGGCACATTTGATTCCTACCCTAGTTGCAACTAGCTTGTGCAAATTCTAGGTGGTCATGATTTAGGTTCATGGAGTCATGTACTAATAGCAGGCCTACCATAAACGAGAGCACAATTACCTCCGGAAATTCATTGCACTCAAATTTTATCCCATGATACTGAACATCTAGAAAGGATTGCAGAAGCGTTATCAGCCAAGTGGTAGCCTGGCCTATCCATTTATGGTTTATTATATTCTGTTGCGTTAAACAGAACCCCTCTAACTTAAAGCCATATCATGTGATAGCGTGTTGGACAACTGGTCTTCTTGATAAATGTGTAATTCGATGAGAAAACTATGAGTAACTTTATGAGAATGCACCGGTCAGATCACAATTGATAGTCTCATGCAGACCATCTCGTTTCACACGTATGGTATCACTAAGCCGATGGGTTATCTTCTGGATGGTTGGTGGTTTGTCCGCACAGAGTTCGCACTCTATGGGTGGGTCTCCTTATTTAATGTCACAATCCAAACCCAATGAGAAGGAAAGCATAAAATCATGCACAAACTCGGAATTGAACCTGGGTCACCTGGTCTAACGCTCAACACTCTACCCACTAAGCCACCGGTTGTCACTTATCTTTGTATCTCGGTATCCCAGAGATAAGTTTTGTTGCACATACCTCTCTCCCTTCTTCCAGACGGCATCATCTACGGGATGATATTTACTCTTACTCGGGTTGTACCCCGACGTATCTACTGAGGACACTTTCTCTGTGGTCTTCTTAGTGAAAAATGATGAAATTCCTCCACTACAAACGGACAAAAACTTCATTTACCTTCACCGCTAAGGCAGCCTCAATTCAGAGAAATACCAGAAACATTACACCTTTAGAGCATACCATTCTGTGAACTGAGTTAATGTTATCTAGGGAAGCGAGGGGAAGGACTAAAACTAGTTGAGCTAGTAGGGGATCATTGGTGATCGTCACAAGTAAGACAAGTTGGCTGCGTATTTTCAGTCCGTGTAATTTCGGTTATCAATCTATTGCAAACAGTACATACATACATAAACGGCGAATTTCTAATAATCATTAGGTCAAGTGGCCATGTCAGACCAAAAGTACACCCTGACAACAAACAGGCTAGACGATATATATCCCCTACCCAAGTACTATTCGAGGATAATTTCAGACGTCATTGCCCGAAACGTGGGGCCTCCACACTCTAAATATTCCTACACTGGAGATTGTATTTTATAATCAGAGAGGATTTTACTCCATGAATGTTAGAAAAAAAACAGACTGTGTGTAAAGAGTGTGCATGATCATTTACTAGTATCCGACATTCACGGAGTATGATTCACCATAGAGTTAGAGAATAACTCTATACCATCTACCATTTCATAGAGATAGTATAGAGGTAATAAATTTCATTGAAACTGGTTACTTTCCCTATGAGACACACCATGGATCATTCTAGAGACTGAGTTATCTCGAGGCTGGTACAGAGGGCAGTAGGCAGTGGGCCTGTATCGTTTAGGTCATACAGGGTCTAGACCGGCTCTCGATCAGTGGTACGCGGCTTTATGTTGCTCATTACTACGCTAATCAAGTAACAAATCGGCGTTATTTTAATTGTACATACTCATTATGAAAACTACAGTGACTCCAATCTGTTTGTTTGTAGCTTGAGCAGCTGATCTTACATTTCCGAGTTTATGACTCATTAATTTTCCGACAACCAAGAGTCTCAGCCACACAATCATACACTCTTGACTAGTCGGGCAAATAAGAGAGTGAAGCCGATGGTCACCCAAGGGCGTTGACAGCTACTCACTTTAAGTGATTCTCGTGTTAGAAATGGCTTAGTTACGGAAATACAATCCCCGAATATTGGCTGCCGGTATAAACTCCTAATTACACTGCAAAAGCCAGTGCTTGTGCGTGTGATCTTGTGTCAACACGCAGGTGCCGTTTTCACATTGAAGCTACTTATATGAGGTGAAGTATACTTCAGTTTAAGTGTTTCACATATCAGATTGCCAGGTTAAATATACCTATGAATTATGACAGCTTTCCCATCAAACTTTTAAATCTTTCTTATTTATATATATCTTTGGTATTCATATGAAAACAAGGCTGACTCGACAACGAACCCATTAGCTACCCGGGGTTATTCCGAAAACCCATTCAGAGCATCACTTCTGTTGCCATTATGCGACATAAAAAGCAAAGATAAAGGAGTTTGCGGAGATTTATTGAGTAGTGATAGGAGTAAATGAGAGATGAGACACAGGCTTCAGTGGGTGATGAAGTTTAGTTAGACTCTATGTTGCTAGTCAGTGCGAGGGACTATAATGTACACGAGAAACAGCTTCCTTGGATGTTAGCCGAGGTGCATTTTCCAAGCGGCGTAAAGGTTCTTCATGCCTGTTGGCAACAGCTAGAGTATCTAAACTCTTAGTTGTTTGCGACCTGATCAGTGATATGCCTCTTTCCATAGACAGAGTGTCACATTTCTCTTAGGAAAATGTAATAACATGGTATAATTGCGCTGCATAGGGTTCGATTTCACCGCAGATAATGTTTTTGTTTAGGGCTCATTCAATCCGCTAACGATAAAATTGAAATGAAATTCCTGAGTCATTTACATGAAAGGTGTCATAAGTTAATCTTCTAAAAGGATTACATCGGATAAGCTGACAGCGGATCCACTTCTAAGCAAACACAGCTAGAGACAACCTGTCAGCTTATAACCCCACCATTAACATTATAAAGTGTATGTGTTGTCCCTACGTTTCGTTCACAAGATTGATAATGGATCACTCCGTTACATAGGGAAGGTTTACCCATAGAATCACGCCTGGATGGTGCAAAATGTAAGCAGAAAGACTTACCATGGGAAACGCTGAGTCAAATAGAATCCGTACACAAATTGCTGCACCACTCCTGACACTGCTAAGGCTACCTGCACACCCCTGACACTGGCCAGGCCACCTGCGGGGTACCTGGACCACTCCTGACAGCTTTTCTGCCATGGAGACACGAAATTACTCTATTCGCAACCTTGCCTGACTAATGGAGACAGGAAAGTATACATCTTTGCTATCTGCATTACCCCAACGATACCCTGTGAGTACACCCTGTAAGTACACCCTGTAAGTACACCATGTAAGTACACATGTGAACCTAAATGGATCTCTTCTATTCACCGAAAAAGTCGAGCAGACTTCATGGTATCAAGAGACAAAAAGCTTTCATCAACCATTGGAAACTTGAGAACTTTTATTGGCTGTTCACGCTGAGAAATATCCAATAGCAAACGATTTCTGATATCTGATTGGCTGGTTGTGAAACCCTTCATACTCGAACCGTGGCTTTTTCTACAAATAGACTGAGGTTATAAACTTTACATACACAACCCGGATTACACTAAAGGTAGGTTGATTTTCTGTGCACATATAGTTTACACAGGCAATCCACTCCACATTAAACGTTTATTCAAAACTGTTTTCCAATGGCAACTGGGCAGCTAAGATCAAAAAGAGTCTAATAATTGCTTTAAATGTTTTGTGAATTTCATTTTATAAATATTTCAAGCAGAGGAATTTTAATTCAAAGAATAGTAAACCTTTGTCTACTTCGGGCCTATGGATTCGTCTTGTGCAGCGTTCAACGATACGATATGTCCATTCACTTATAAATTGTATGTACATGTAAGCGCGCATAACATACCCTATCCCAAACTCGTATCCGAACTAATTAGCTGCCTGAGGGCTTGTACGATTTTTGTCAGCGCATAGTGCCACTGCTGGTAACCTAGTCCGAAGCTGTCACTTAAAAATTATGTTTATATTGAGTAATGTTTCAAGGATCCTCATAGTTACGAACTTTTCTAATGACAAAATGGCCTTCAACCTAATATTATCTTTTCAACTGTTTATACCATTCAATAATGCAGATGCTACCCTTCGCATTTCCAGGATAATACTCATACCCAGAAGGGATTTGACAGCTTATAGATTCACATCTCTGACTCGCGCTATGGGATCCACGATGTATTGGATTTTATTGACTTTCACCCTGATATCATCAGTCGTAACCAACAATGACCTGAGGTGGGCCACCTGGGATGATTGATAACTGCCAGGATATTATATTCTCACTCACTGTTAAAAACGGTTCAGTAGTTTTGTCAGCCCTGGAGACCACAGCCCTTTCTCATTCATCCGGTCCATCTGACAATAAATAGAAAATCCCACAAGTGGTAAAATCATTAGATTCAGTTTTAGCCGCGAAAGAATTTTTAGGGAGATGTCAAATCTTTCAGACAGTAGTTCTGATGGTTGGTATTGGCGACATGATACTGGTAGCCATCGCTGCCATGGGAACATCAGAGTATAATGGATTGTTATACAATTATTCAACTCAAATTAAGTTATGTCTGACATGAGTAATAATTATTATTCACAGAGTAACAGTTGCCAGGGGATTGTCGTGCAAATGCTGAGCTATCCTGTTATTTCGCCAATATATGCATATCCTTGTGGGTATTCTCTGTATATAACCAAAAGGAATCGAAAGGTCATTTTCTGTCTATGTCTATCATGAGTCTGATAGTGACATACATCACATGCCCAGCAGTGCTGGGTGATTCATTAGTCTGCTTGATTACAATTGAAAGTAATACATTACTGAGATGTGAATCTTCCATTGGTATGGAGTGTGGCCTTGTGGCCTTTCATCTGTATTTAGAAAAGTAGCATCATAGCATAATTAATTTGTGAGAGAACTGTCTAAAGCTGAAATAGTCATCATTGTTTCATGTCGTGGTTTGCCAAGCAACTTACTCTGTTGTTGAAATTATTGACAGCTGATTCATAAAGAGACGAATGTATGACAGACGGGTTCCATTGTTTGGTGGTGGCATTGTTTCAGATTACTGATTTTGAGTGGGTAACTTTTTGCAACATGATTCAATGAGATCAAACCCGCTGTCTGGGTGTTAAGAGGTATTACCTGTCCTAATATTATGTTAGAAGTTATTTGGTTTTATTAGCACCCATTGTTTACGAATTCATAAAATTAATTATCAGGGATTGATTATAGAGTGACTAGCTAGCTGTTGCATTCAGCAAAATTCTGGCATGATGTAGATGTGGGCAATGTAACTACATTCGATTATTTACTGCAATCCCTATTGATTTTGATCCTTGGTGATGAAAGAGCTACACACTTTGGTTGTAAGATACACGCGCTGCTTAGATAGATACATACTCTAATCATATTCACTACATGTACTGGGTTAGCAGTTTGCATTCTGTATAGGGTAGCTATCTATAGTGATAGGAGATAGAAATTATTTGGAGAGTTATTATTCACAGTGGGCCTCAGATATGACCAGGACTTAAATTCACAATCTTTGAATCTTGAACCTAACACCTAAGCCACTGAGCTATCTCGCAAAAGAAGTCAAAAGTTTAACTGCCCTTAGGCTTTCATTGAAATAAGACGTAACACCCCATATCAAAAGCCTGTTTTATTAGCTCCACTGATAAGATAAGTTTTTAGAGGTGTCATTACTTTTCACTCAGTGCCATTAAATGTTCATCCTGCCAGCGGACATGTGATAAGTGAAGGTAGTGCACAGCCATGCACTGACGAATTAATTTTTGCAGTTCACAAGTAGACGCGGCAGATGAGAAACCAGCTTGTCCATGCACCTCGTCATGTGGTGGAGTAATACATGGCATCCCTGGTCAGAACGGTATGCATGGTAAAGATGGTACGCCGGGATTACAGGGTCCACCCGGCCAGATGGGCACACAGGGACCGAGAGGTAAGACTTATTTCATGATTCCAAATCTTCTAAACTTCATTAGAGCTTTCCCCGACGAAGGGTAACGGGTACAAACTTTCAGTAGGCAGGGAGGCGAGGTTTACGATCAGATGCTCTTTAACTTTCTATCGCACAGCTCATGCTACACATGTATAACCAGGTCTTTGATCTTAAGTGGCAAAACGAAATAAGGGTTGCTCTCGGAAGTGAGAGCTGCCGAGTTGGTTATAACAGAGTAAATTGGTTAAGGACTTGTTTTGCATATCATGCTAGAAAATCTGGTTTTGCAAAGAGGCGCTTGCCTTGATTTCTAAATTAGTTATGGCTAATGACGTTTACAAGATGGCCTCAAGACGCTGTGGAGCACTTGTAAAAGTAGTGATTTCTTTACACCAAATTATTACCCGGAACCCAAAAATTACTACTCAACTCAGTAAACTAAGATTGGAAATAATTTGTAACAACTTGTCAATCACATTGTAAACAAGAACTGATCACTTTTGTCTCTGTTTGTTACTGGATAAGATTGTATGGAATTCTATCAATATTCTTAAGAGTAGACGCTGTTACAAATAAGCGTAGGATTATCACAAAGCAAAACAAATTACTCGTGGTGCCAAAGTGATCCTCTAAAATTCGCACTTAAACATGGTATTAGTCTTCACTTTATGTTGTAGGGGATCCAGGATTGCAAGGAGACAGGGGTAGACGAGGTCACCCTGGTGAAAAAGGAGAGCCAGGACTGCCAGGTAATGTATTTCGGTGTTATAAAGTTAAAAATTCAGATCTCAATGGGTAAACAACAGTCTAGATTATTCAGCAACTAGAAAAAGTGTAATTTTAGTTTTTATGTATTATGTCACTGCATGTTCAATCTTCTGAGCGTGAGAGGTTGACAACTTACGATTAAAACTCAAATATTAGAAATAAGTTTTTTATTTTGATCAAAGAATAACATTATTTTGCCCCTGCTTCCTCGAACACTGTCTTCTGTCAGCAGGTACTGGACTCGCAGGACCCAAAGGTGAAAAAGGAGAGCCCGGAGGACCCGTCACGAGAATCAGTCGCCATGTAAGAAGCCAGGTGGCATTCAGTGTGTCAAGGAGCAACAAACTTGGACCGGCCGCTGAGGATACGCATGTGGTATTCGATAGAATTTACAGCAATGTCGGAAGAAGGTAGGCTTCGGGGAATAGAAGATTCAATGGGCCCCTGGTCATCCGTGGAATACACTACCGACCGAGATGTCATTCATATGAACTCCATAGTGACTGGCGAAACCAGTCGCCTGGGACAATCATTGTACTCAAATCTGTTTATTGCAGTTTTGATACAAACAAGTCGGAATTTCAAGTCGCTGGTAACGGTTCCTACATCTTCCACCTTCATGTAATGTCTCAGGAGAACACAGACTGTTACTGTTGGATAATGCTGAATAATAAACATCATATCCCTGTCTATGGTGACGCCAGAAATGGGTAGGTCTAAATTCCAAATGTGCTGCAAGCCCGGAAGTTTCTGATATACATGTATGTATATATATATATATATATATATATATATATATATATATATATATATATATATATATATATATATATATATATATATGTATATATGTATATA
>Ga0224501_10004532_pt1 | contig 10962 bp, 5 predicted proteins | sample SF_Oct11_sed_USG_4_FD_169105 | JGI IMG/M metagenome (GOLD analysis project Ga0224501, IMG submission 169105) | Sediment microbial communities from San Francisco Bay, California, United States - SF_Oct11_sed_USGS_8_1 | ecosystem: Environmental > Aquatic > Marine > Sediment | place: USA...
TTCCCCCAGCTCTTCTTTCTTCGACTCGATAGATTTCTTTATCAAACCCTCCAGTCTTTCCTTCAGCTCCTCCAGAGTCACCGTGGCGAATTCGAACTTCTCTTCTCCGATGGTGAAGTCGTTATCTTTCTTCAGCTTCATATCCAGGGAGAAATGGAGGGCAAGGGCGTCCTTGAGCCCTTCCAGGTCCCAATCCTCCGGAACCGAGTCTTCCGGGGTCTTGGCGTCCATATCCATGTCCAGCACATCCAGGGCCATGTCTATCAACGTTTCGTGCAGCTCTTCACCGCGCATTATCATCTTACGCTGGGCATAGATGGACTCGCGCTGTTTGTTCATCACGTCGTCGTATTCCAGCAGATGCTTTCTTATGTCGAAGTTGTGCCCTTCCACCTTGCTCTGGGCGTGTTCGATCGATTTGCTCACCAGCCCCGCCTCGATCGGCTCCCCCTCTTCCATCCCCATCCGCAGCATCAACCCCGATATCCGGTCGGCGCCGAATATCCGCAGCAGGTCGTCCTCCAGCGAAAGGAAGAACCGGGAGGAGCCAGGGTCGCCCTGTCGCCCGGCCCGGCCGCGCAACTGGTTGTCTATGCGGCGAGACTCATGCCTCTCCGTGCCCAGGATATGCAGCCCCCCCGCCGCCAGCACATCTTCCCTTTCTTCCTCGCAAATAACTTTATATTCGGCCAGGGTTTTTTTATACTCTTCCTCGTCCGCCTCCTCGCCCAGGGCCTCCATCCGGGCCACTGTCAGCATTTCCGGATTGCCCCCCAGGATGATATCCGTGCCGCGGCCCGCCATGTTGGTGGCGATGGTCACCGCGCCCCGTCGCCCGGCCTGGGCTACGATCTCCGCTTCTTTTTCGTGGTGCTTGGCGTTTAGCACGTTGTGCCTTATCCCCTTCCGCTTGAGCATGGAGGAGAGTTGCTCGCTCTTTTCTATGGAGATGGTTCCCACCAGCACCGGCTGGTTGTTTTCATGGGACTCTATGATCTCCTCAATGATCGCTTTGTCCTTCTCCGCCATGGTGCGGTACACCACATCGGCATAGTCCAGCCGAACCATTTTCCGGTTGGGCGGGATCACCAGCACTTCGCGGTCGTAGGTGCTGGCGAACTCGGAAGCTTCCGTGTCGGCGGTGCCGGTCATGCCCGCCAGTTGGTTATACAGCTTGAAAAAGTTCTGGAATGTGATGGTGGCCAGGGTCTGGTTCTCGCTTTCGATCTTAACCCCTTCCTTGGCCTCAATGGCCTGATGCAGCCCATCACTCCAGCGGCGGCCCGGCATGGGCCTGCCGGTGAACTCATCCACAATCACCACCTGGCCGTTGTTGATCAGGTAGTCCACGTCCCTTTTGAACAGGGTGTGGGCCTTGAGCCCCTGCTGCACATGGTGCAGGGTTTCTATCTCCAGAGGATCGTACAGGTTCTCCACCCCCAGCGCTTTTTCCGCCAAGGCCACACCATCTTCGGTGAGCATGGCGGAGCGGGCCTTCTCATCCAGGGTGTAGAAAATGTCCTTTTTCAATAACTGGGGGATGATCCGGTTGATGATGTAATACTTGTCGGTGGCGTCTTCCGAGGCGCCGGAGATGATCAGGGGTGTTCTGGCTTCGTCGATCAGGATGGAGTCCACCTCGTCCACGATGGCGTAATTCAGCTCCCGCAGGACCAGGTCATCCAGGTAGAACTTCATGTTGTCGCGCAGATAGTCGAACCCCAGCTCGTTGTTGGTGGCATAGGTGATATGACAGCGATACGCGGCCTGCCGCTCGGCGTCGGAAAGCCCGTGCTGGATCACCCCCACGCTCATCCCCAGGAAGCGGTAGACCTTCCCCATCCATTCGGAGTCGCGCTTGGCCAGATAGTCGTTCACTGTAACCACATGCGCGCCCTTGCCGGACAGGGCGTTGAGATATACCGGCAGCGTAGCCACCAGGGTTTTTCCCTCGCCGGTTTTCATTTCGGCGATCTTCCCTTCGTGCAAAGCCGCGCCACCGAGGATCTGCACATCGAAATGCCTCATCCCCAGCGCCCGCTTGCCAGCCTCCCGCACCACGGCGAACGCTTCCGGCAATAGGCTCTCCAGCGTCTCGCCATTGGCGGCTCTTTCCATGAAAGCCGGGGTTTTGGACTTGAGTTCGTCATCGGTCAGCGCCGAGACGCTCTCCTCCAAAGCGTTGACCGCCTCCACGTAGGTGGAAAGCCTTTTTAGCTCACGTTCGTTGTGCGAGCCGAATATTTTCCTTACTATAGCGCCAAGCATGAGAATATTTTTCCAAAACGACTATTATGAATCTATCCGGCCCCTTCATCAATCCCTAATTCGGTCCGGTTTGCTTATAAACATAAGAGCGGCCCCCGGCGGAGTCAACCCAAACCCTGAAATATTTGTCCTCCCTCCCCTCATGGCGGTTGAAACCTGCGCCCAGCCGCCGTATCCTGTTGGGAGGCGCCATGCAGGCGCAGAAAGCAAGCAAGGCAGGTAGTATATATGTTCAAGGACTTTTTCATCCTGGAGAAGGCGCGCAAACGCCTGTGGTACAACTCCCTGTTCCGCTCCGGCGGCAAAAACAGCGTCCGCGCCGCCATCATCGTCACTTTGGGCGCCCTGACCATGGGGGCGGAGTATCTCTTTTTCTACAGGTTGCTGCGCTATTTCAACTCCCTGCCGGTGGATGTGGGGGAGATCCTGGTGATCCAGCTGCTCAACCTTTTGTGTCTCACCTTTTTCTCCATGCTGGTTTTCTCCAACGTGATAGCCTCCATCTCCACCATGTTCATGTCTCGGGATCTGGATTTTCTCATCTCCTCCCCGATTCCGCTGCGGGACATCTTCTTCTCCAAGTACATTATGACCATGATCAACTCCTCATGGATGGCCGCCGCGTTCTGCTTTCCGGTGTTCATCGCCTATGGCCAGACCAATTTCGCCCCATGGCTGTATTACCTTCTTATCTTCGTCCTCTTCATCCCCTTCATGGTCATCCCCTCCGGGGCGGGGATATTGATCACCATGTCGCTGATGCGTTTCTTTCCGGCCCGGCGCGCATACCAGGTGCTCTCTTTCGTGGGGGTGGCCTTTATCGTGGGGCTGGTGCTTCTGTTGCGTTTTATAGAACCGGAGAAATACCTGGGCAAGAATGTGCCGGATGAGCAGATCATAGAGTTCGTGGAAAAAATGAAAGCGCCGGACTATCCATGGCTCCCCTCCTCCATGATGGCAAGAAGCCTGCAACTGGGCTCCTATGGGGACTGGGAAAACTTCCTGGTTCAATTCGGCTATCTTTGCGCCATGGCCATCGCCAGCGTGGCGCTCTCCGCTGGGGCGGCCATGGCCATCTACTATGTCGGGTGGAGCGGCGCCTACAGCTCTTCCCGGCTCACGTCCCTGCCGCCCAGGGAGAGATGGCTCTACAGGACGATGCGGCGGTTTCTGAGGCATGTGAGCCCGGACACCAGAGCCCTGGCCATCAAGGACGTTAAACTCTTCTGGCGGGATACGGGGCAGTGGTCCCAGCTTCTGATGCTAGGCGCCCTGGTGGTGGTGTATATATTCAACGTGCGCAATCTTCCCCTGGATAATATCTACATCAGGAGCATAGTGTCCGTGGCCAACATCGGGTTGTCCGGCGTGGTGCTGGCGGCGGTGGCGGTGCGCTTTGTTTTTTCCACCACCAGCGTGGAGGGGGGCAGCTTCTGGGTGGTGCGGGCAGGCCCTGTGGGGATGGGTCGCTTTTTATGGGAAAAGTTCTTCCTGTATCTTATCCCCCTTATTTTCCTGGCGGAGGTGCTGGTGGTGACCTCCAACATCCTGCTGGGGGTGGACGCGTATGTGATGACCGTTTCCGCCGGAGCTGTCTTCTTGCTGACCCTGGGGCTCACCGGGCTGGGGGTGGGGATGGGCGCCATGTTTCCCAAGTTCGATTACGAAAATATCGCCGAAGTCGGCGCCACCACCGGCGCCATCCTGTATATGATGGTGTCCATCGTCTATGCCGGTATCTCCGTGATGATCATCGCCCACCCGGTGCGCAGGCACCTGTGGGCCATCTTCCGAAACCAGGAAAGCGATGGACCGGACATCTGGCTGGCCTACATTGCCATGGTGGCGCTCACCGCCCTTCTGATCTACTTCCCCATGACCTGGGGCAGAAGGGCCCTCGATAAAATAGAGCTGTAACTTGATTAAGTTACAGCTCTATTGTCCAGGTGATTCGTGTCAGGAGTCTGTCCGTAGCGCTGGCGAGGATGGAGGGGGCCATATAAAGCCCGGGGATCCACAGAGCCTCCTCCCCCGCCGCCAGGATCGGCATCCTGTCCCGCAGGGAGGCGGGAGTCTTTTTATCTATCAGATACTTTTTTAGCTTTTTTCGCCCGACCAGGTTCGCCGGAAGAAGGTAATCCCCCGGGCGGCGCTGACGGAAAATAGCGCCATCCGGGATTTTCTCCATGGCGGCCAACGGCTCTTCGGCGACAAACTTCTCCACCAGCCGCGCCGCAAGCGTCCCTCCCCCCACAGCCATATCCAGCGGACAATGAAACGGAATACTCTCCATCGGCGCAGGCTGGTTGCTTTTCAGGCTGAAAGTCAATCCCGCATGATCCAGCATGGCATGCAGTCCGCCGGGCAGATCCAGCTTCCTCCCCAGATGGCCTGTCGCCATCATCCGGTCCAACGCCTGCAGGTGAGGCTCCAGCAATGAAGCGGGGTCCGCTCCCACCTCTTTCGCTGCGGATTTATACACCATACCGCGCATGACGAAAGGCTCCTCCCCGGCGAAAGCGGGATTCAACGTCAGGCCCGCGGCGTCCTTGCGCCGGGTGGAGGCTGCAAGGATCACACTGGCCTGTCGCTCCACGATGCGCCCCATCTGGCCGGATAGGTTGGCCAGCCTGGCGATAGCCTCCACGGCCCCTGGGGCGACCTGCTCCATGGCGGGGATCACCCTTCTCCTGATCCGGTTGCGCAGATACTTGTCCGTCTCGTTGGTTCTGTCGGTGACAAAGCCTATCCCCTCGTGGGCCAGCCACTCCAGCAGCTCCGCCTTGCGCAGATCGATCAAGGGACGGATGAAGATATCCCTGGCCGCCGGTATCCCCCCAAAAGCCGCAGGTCCGGCGCCTCGCAGCATCCACATGATGGAGGTCTCCACCGAATCGTCCAGGGTGTGCCCGGTGGCCACCTGGGCGCTTTGCCTGGCCTGGACAATCCTGCGGAAAAAGGCGTACCGCGCGCGCCTGGCCCCCGATTGCACCTGGCTATCTGGGGGGGAAGAATCGCGCTCCATGAAAAAGGGGAGCCCCAGGGCCGAGGCGGTTTGTTCGGCGAACCTGGCGTCCTGGGCGGACTCGGCCCGCAAGGCGTGGTCAAAGTGGATAGAGATCACGGTTATTTTCAGGACAGGGGCCAGTCGGGACATGATATGCAAAAGCGCCGTGGAGTCAGGTCCGCCGGAATGAGCCACCGCCACCCGGGTTCCTGGCGCAATCAAAGAGCGCTCGGCGATGGAGCCCGCCACCGCTTGCAGAATTGGATCCTTAATCATTGGGATAAAACCGGCGCCTCGATTGTCGGGCCTATTTTATCTCGTCGATGTTTGCCCTGATTTCCTGAAAGACATCCTGGACGTTGTTGAAAGCCTTAATGACATACGGGTCCAGAGTTTTGCCCGACTCCTCCTGGATCATGGAGACGGTTTTTTCGTGAGGAAAAGCGTCTTTGTATATTCGTTTGGAGGTAAGGGCGTCGTATATGTCTGCGATGGACATGATCCTGGCCGACAGGGGTATCTCGTCGCCAGCCAAGCCATGGGGATATCCGGAGCCGTTCCACTTTTCGTGGTGGTAATATGCGATGTCGCGCCCCATGGAAAGGAAGCTGTTGTCGCCGAACATCCGCTCGGAAGAGGCCAGAGCGTCCCCCCCGATGGTGGTGTGGGTTTTCATGATTTCAAATTCTTCCTTGGTCAGCTTCCCCGGCTTTAGCAGGATATGATCCGGCACACCCACCTTGCCGATGTCGTGCAAGGGGCTGGACTGGTATATGTTGGCGATATATTCGTCGGTCAATATCCCCTCGAATTTGGGGAACCTGCGCAGCTCCTCGGAGAGGACCTTGACGTAGTTCTTGATCCTGGCCAGGTGGCCTCCAGTCTCCGGGTCGCGATACTCTGCCAGTTTGGCCAAACCGAATATGGCGCTGTCGCGGGTGAGCATGATCTCTATGGTGCGCTCCTCCACCAGTTGCTCCAGATGAGCGTTCACCCGGGATATCTCGTCCTGCAGCCTCTTGGACCGGATGATGGACCGGACCCTGGCCAGCAACTCCTCCGCCTCGATAGGCTTGGTCAGATAATCCTCAGCCCCCATATCCAGGCCCACGGCCACCTCGTCCCTGTCTCTCTGTTTTGCGGTGAGCAAAAGGATCGGCACATGCTTGGTTTTCTTGTCCCGTTTTACTTTTTTGGTGACCTGCAGCCCATCAATGTCGGGCATCATCAGATCCAGAATCACGCAGTCCAGCTCGGCGTATTTTGAATTGATGATAGACAAGGCCTCTTCGCCACCATAGGCGGTGTAAGTATTGTATCCGTTGGATGTGATTATCGAATCGAGCAGGAATACGTTGTCATGATTGTCATCGACGATCAATATGGTGGGATTGCGCCCTTCCACCCTGGGCACACCCCTTCCTTCGACCATCCCGGAAGGAGCGCTCTCCTTCCGGGAGAATATGTCAAATATATCTTTCATGGTCCTATCGCCATATTTTAATCAGAGCAACATCACGCAAAATTCCTGCACTAATTGTAATTTATTACAGTCCCACTTTTCAATCACGTTTATTTGTCCGATATTAGCCTTTCAGAAGGAATATAAACCTTCTTGCATTATATTACATGGTTACATAAACAAAAAGGGATTGATTTTCGTTTATTTTTCGTGTACATTTAAAACAGAGAACATACAGCGAAAGCTTATATGTCACGTTACAGAACATATATACATCTTGGTGTAATGGTTCGTAGTCTAATCTTTTATAAATGAGGCATCTTTGGGCAGCAAGCAAAAGACAATCATCCATGTGGATCTGGACGCCTTTTTTGTTTCCGTGGAGGAGCTTTTGAATCCTTCCCTGCGAGGAAAACCGGTGGTCGTGGGGGGAGATCCTTCCGGCCGGGGGGTGGTCAGCGCCGCTTCGTACGCTATCCGCAAGTTCGGCGTCCATTCCGGCATGCCAGCGGCCGAGGCGCGAAGGCTCTGCCCCAAGGCCATCTTCCTGCGTGGCTCCCACCATATATATTCCCGTTATTCCAGACAGGTCATGGAGATCCTGGGCCGTTTCACACCGTCGGTGGAACAGGTGAGTGTGGATGAGGCCTATCTGGACCTGACGGGATGCGAAAGGCTCCACAACGCAGGCCCAGTGGAGATCGCGCAACGGATCCACCACGCCATCCGCTCCGAGACCGGCCTGTCGGCGTCCATCGGGGTCGGCTCCGGCAGGCTTATCGCAAAAATCGCCGCCAACGCCGCAAAACCCAATGGCATGATGTGGATCAACCCGGGCCGGGAGGCCGCCTTTCTGGCGCCGTTGCCCATCGGCAGGATGCCTGGCGTCGGCCCGGTTTCCCAGCGTGAATACATGAAACTGGGAATCCGGAAAATCGGAGACCTGTTGCGGTTCGATCCGGACTTGTTGCGCCAGGTCTTTGGCAAGCATGGCGCCATCATGGCCCAGCGGGCCAGGGGGGAGGATGGGGACAGGATGGAGCGTCTGGCCGATGATGAACGGCGCGCCAAACCCCAAAGCGTCAGCCGGGAGGTCACCTACTCCACAGACACCGACGATCCGGAGCGGATCCGGGCCACCATCTCCTATCTGGCGGAGAGCGTGGGACGAAGGGTGCGCAAGGCGGGGCTGGTGTTCGACACTGTCACACTCAAGCTCCGGCGGGCAAGCTTCACCACGGCCACCAGGTCGCGGGCGTTATCACGCGCCTGTGACGCTACACCGGTGATTTACCAGACCGCTTGCGGGCTTTTAGAGCCTTTGCTGGCGGGCAATCGGGAGAGGGTGCGGCTGGTGGGGGTGGGGGTGCGCGCCATGGAGAAAAAGCCGGAGCAGATGGACCTGTTCCGCAGGGAGCAGATAGCGCGGATGGACGCGGTGCATCGGGGGATGGACCTGGCGCGGGATATGTACGGGTTCGAGAGCGCGCTGATGGCGCGGTCTATATTGCACGGGCGAGGATGAGCGAAATGGTGGAGCAGAGGGGGATCGAACCCCTGACCTCAGCATTGCGAACGCTGCGCTCTCCCAACTGAGCTACTGCCCCATCGCTGAACGGAATAATGTATCACAAAAACAGCCGGGACGGAATGGCCTTTAATGAAGATTCCCGATCATTTATCGGTTTTCCACATTATCAGTTGATTATCCAACCCGGAAGACACCCCAACTTACCGAAGCCGGGCGCCCAGATCCCTGCCCAATCCTTCCACTATTTTTTCAAAGGCGTTGCTGGCCTCCTCATCCACCAGGGTCCGGGTCTCATCGAGAAACTCCAATGAAAAGGCGACGCTTTTCTTCCCTTCGCCTATCTTGCCGCCGACGTATATGTCGAATATCTCCACTTGCCGAACCAGGCGCCCGCCATGTTTTTTTATCGCTTCGGCCAAAGACCGGGCCGTCACCGACTCATCCACCACCACGGCCAGATCTCGCTTTACCGAGGGGAATTTGGTCAGCTTCTCGCACATGGTTTTTGGCGCAGGATTGGCCGCCACCGCATCCAGATCCCACTCCATGGTGAACAGCTCCTGGTCCACCTGATAGGCTCCCAGGGTCTCGGGCCGAATCTGCCCCATGCTTCCCAGTTTGACTCCTCCGGCCAATATGTCCGCCTGGCGCTTCGGGTAGTAATACGGGTGGGATGAAGGCAGGAACGTCACCTCGCTGTAGCCCAGATGGGAGGCCATGGACTCGGCCACACCTTTCATATGAAATAAATCCCGTTTGGGCGCTCTCCCCTCCCAAAGCCCCGGGTTTGCGTTTTCCGTCAACACCACCGCCGCCATCCATCGCTCGTCGCTTTGTGTCGGGCTGGTCTGCTGGAAAACCACTCCTATCTCGAACACCGATGTCTCCCGGGTCCCCTTTATGGCGGACACCAGCCCAGGAAGAAGCGATGGGCGCATATGGGTCCATTCGGAAGTGAGCGGGTTGTCTATGGGCGCCAGCCGACGCCATGGGTGCTCCGCCGGGATCAGGAAGCGATCTATATCCGACATGGATACGAAACTGTACCGCATTCCTTCCATCAGGCCTATGGAGCAAAGATGACGGCGCAACGCCCGGCGTATCCGCAAGCTTCTGGAAAGCCCAGTCACACTCACCGGCACTTCCGGAGCGGTGGGCTTCACCTTGTCATAGCCCACAAACCGGGCCACTTCCTCCACCAGGTCGATCTCCCGCTCGATATCGAACCGGAAATGGGGAACCTCGACCATGAGCGCCTGGCCATCCGTGGAGACTTTTTCCATCTCCAGGCCGGTGAGTATCTCCTCTATCCGCTCCATTTCCACGGACACGCCCATGATAGCTTCCACCCTGGCCTGGCGTATGGTGACTTTTCTTTTTTCAATTTTCCGCGGATAGGCGTCCACCCGTCCGGCCAGCGCCTTGCCGCCGCCGAGGCTGACCATCAGACTGGCGGCCCGGTCCTGGGCGAATATAAGCCCTTCCACATCACATCCCCGCTCGAACCTATAGGACGACTCGCTTTTTATCCCCAGCCCCTTGCTGGTTCTGCGCACGGATGACGGATCGAAGAACGCCGCTTCCAGCATCACTTCGGAGGTTGTATCCTTCACCTCGGAGTTCTCCCCCCCCATCACCCCGGCCAGGGCCACAGCCCGCTTCGCGTCGGCGATCACCAGGTTATCCGGGGAGAGCTGGTGGGACTTGCCGTCGAGAGTGGTGAATCGCTCCCCGTCATTGGCCCGTCGGACAACGATCCTGCCGCCGGACACTTCCCGCAAATCAAAAGCGTGCAGCGGATGGCCCGTCTCCATCAGCACGTAGTTGGTCACATCCACCAGGTTGTTGATGGCGCGCACCCCCACCGCCGCCAGCCGACGTCGCATCCAGAATGGCGATTTTGCCGCGGTAAGCCCGGTGATCACCCTTCCGGTGTATCGCGGGCAAAGATCGGGCGCCTCTATCTGGACATCTATTTTATCAGAGGATCTGGCTTGGGGATCCTCATCCAACGAGGTATCCGGCATCCGCAGAGGGGTTCCGGTGGTCGCCGCCAATTCCCTGGCGATACCGATCATGCTGAGGCAGTCGCCCCGGTTGGGGGTCAGGTCCACCTCCAGAACGGTATCGCACACCTCATACATATCGCCGAAGCTCGCCCCCGGCGCCAGCCCATCTTCCAGGGTCATGATCCCGTCATGGTCGGTGGATAACATAAGCTCCGACTCGGAACAGATCATCCCCTCCGACACCTGGCCGCGCACTTTTCGTTTTTCTATCTTCATCCCATCCGGCAGCGCCGCCCCCACCCGGGCCACCACCACGGTCTGGCCCGCGCCCACATTCGGCGCCCCGCACACGATATCCAGCGTGGCTTCCCCCACGTCCACCTTGCATAGGGAGAGCTTGTCCGCATTGGGATGGGATTCTTTGGAAAGCACCTTGCCGATGACCATCCCCTGATACCATCCGCGCCGGTCGTCAACGATGCTTGTCTCCAGCCCCAGGTCGGTCAGCAATACGGCGATATTCTCCGGGCTAAGGCCGGTGGGGATCAATTCCTCCATCCACTTGACAGATATCAGCATGGCGCTATCCCTTTCCCGCTCATCTAAACTGCCCCAGGAATCTGGGGTCGTTTTCAAACAGCAGCCGGATATCGTCGATACCATATTTGAGCATGGCTATTCTTTC
>Ga0224501_10004533_pt1 | contig 10962 bp, 3 predicted proteins | sample SF_Oct11_sed_USG_4_FD_169105 | JGI IMG/M metagenome (GOLD analysis project Ga0224501, IMG submission 169105) | Sediment microbial communities from San Francisco Bay, California, United States - SF_Oct11_sed_USGS_8_1 | ecosystem: Environmental > Aquatic > Marine > Sediment | place: USA...
GCCAGGCCTCATTATTTTCTACTCTAAACAGCCCCCCCCCCTCACCATTCACCAACCCCTCCAATGGCAAACTGGATCTTTAAAAGTAGTTGTCTTCTCGTTGTTTTAATATGAACACCTAATGAGAATTGAACTGTTTTGGTATGTTGTGCCTCACAATTTTTTTTAGTAATTCTGCGACTCTTTGTGGCGCCAACAGATATCATTTTTAGGTAACGATTAGCATAAATCTGACTTTACGCCCATCAGCAGCCATTAGTATAGCGGAATGACTCGATACACTGACATCAAGGAACCAATGACATTCCTCTATGCCCTTGCTTAGTTCAAGATGAGTACCGTTAAGCTGTTACAAGCGTGGACATAAGAAAAATGGAGCAAGGCAGTACTTCTGCCCTCAACACTTTCCCCCCCCCACACAAAAATAAACTATAAATGAAGAATTTTGCAGGTTTTCACTGAACTCCTACTTAAAATGCATAGCAGTTATAAGCATGTCTGCGCATGTTATCTGTTACTCATACGCTTCTCTCGGTACCTCTTGTACTGTCAACCCCTTAATGCTCTGTTTTTCAACTGTAGACTTCCGGGGAAAAGAGGGTGAATTCAAGGTGCCGAGTTTGCCAGCTACGGGCAGTTTCAGGTAAGCATAGCTTAACTAGGTGTCCGCTAATGCAGTTTCAGGTAAGCATAGCGTAACTAGGTGTCCGCTAATGCAGTTTGGTAGTTTGGTTTATGCGCTCTGGTTGTAACCCCACCACTGCCGCCGCCCAGAAAACTTCTCTCTTTATGTTATAGAAGTCCTAGAATTAGTCACCAGGAAAAACCTACCAGAGATTATATCGGCTTGCAAAATAGTAAGTGCACCATCGTACAAACATTTTATTTTTACTCGGATAGTTGGTCATCCCATCTAACAGACATCCTAGGCTTAAGGCTTGTTTGAGCGTTAGGAACTGGGAACTTTATGCGAGGGTCTCATTCTCACAGTGATCGCTCGGCGTGACTACGACATAACCCTAGGATCTTCCGATCTGAATCCAAGCGTTCTTGCATTAAGGTTTCTCGTTATCTTGTGTAGGATACTTATGACCCCTTTCTGGCTCGTTTCATCATCGATAGACATGAAAGGCCCAAGTAGAAAAAAGCTTCGTGAAATAGTTTCACTAATATACAGCCGGCAGTCATTTCTCTAGTCTCTGTTTACAGCACCATCTACCACCGATATCCGTCACTCCACTCCGATGCCCCGATTAATGACTCCACCCTCTTACGGAGGCCACGCCCAGCGAACCGCTGCCCAGGAAGAAGATCAGATTGAGAGCGCGTCTGTGCTAATGAATGCTTCATCATGTCTTTCTCCTCAACTCTCCAGGTCAGCTCATTAGGTGCATTCGCTCGGTCGCAATACACAGCCGCAATGAGGAAACGCAGTTGAGTTCAGGATGGACTTTGATCAGATCAGAGTTGTCCTCTCCCAACTTTAACTCCTCAGTTAGAGCCGAATGATCGTTCGCGATTCGTTATCTCAATGTAGTTATCAAGCCTCTTTGCAGTAACCTTGACATTTGCCTAAACTAATACTTTCCGTTGTGGAATTTTGTTCGCGTGCTTTTTGTCGCAGACCAAAAGTGAAAGATGCATTTTCGGATCGTGCTTTTCGGTGGCGCTCTTGAGCAGAACAGTGAGGTTTTTCGCAACCGAAATGGATTTCAGTCTCGAAAAGCCTGAGCACGCGAATGCACCGATTGTAATCCTCATACAGTTAGTTTGTTAATATTATATTTATTGTTCTGTATGGGTAAACCTCCACCGTATTAATGAACCTCCTGCTTTGGAAACCTTTTGTGAAGCCATAAGAGCCAGGGTGATGTGAGAAGTTCATACTCACAATGGGATCCTGGCCTGGCACAGTTGTTTGTAAAAAAATGTATTCTTCGGCTGACTGACCCCTAACCTCCCGAATTTATCCACTCAGCCTTGTAGTGCAATGTCACACTGAAATCCATGCGCATACCCTTGGGCAAATTGTCATCTGGGTCTCCAGGAAATCCCCTTACTCAGTAATGTGGAGCAGGGGCGCCACATATTTTTTTATGTTTGCCCCGATTCGATTCTAGTCCAATGTATATGGAGTGTATATTCTCACCAATAAAAAGGAGACAACTCTTAATTTATTCCTATTGTTTTGTAGAGGTTACAGTTCTGTTTTTAACCCTATGCACACCGTCAAACTGAAGAAGATGGCACAGTAGATATAATAACACAATAAAAATCTCTTCGGTACTGTAATTCAAACCTAATTTCTCGGATTATACACACATTTATATAATGTTTATTATGTTGCTTTTTACATTGTCAATGCGTACTCTAGCCGTAATCATATTCAGGGCTCTATTGTAATGTCCCCTCAATTCAGAGGCTATATCACTATTTTATCTTTTGTTCATTACTGGGAACTTCCTTGTTCTGACGACATTTCACTGGTTTTAAAGTAAATTTCCGTCAATTATTGTAAATCTGGTACAAAACAAATATATCAATCATCCTAAATGACGGTCCCAAACCGCGGATATATTAGTGCGGATATATTCTGTGCTTTAGTCATTCATTACTTGGCATAACATAGTGACTAGAAACCTATACTCTTTGGATCTAATCTCGGACATGGCCAGTGGTAATGGACTTGGCAAATCGGTTTGTTCTTCTGCTTGGACACTTGACCATCCTATGCAACAGGCAGACCTCCTGAAGCTTGTTTGAGTGTTAGTAGCTGGAAATCATCTGAGGAGCTCATACAGTGGACGCTGAGCATGAAAAGGACCCAGTATCTCTATTCCGAGCCAAGTGCTCGAGCGAGCTATTCCGCTATCCCTACATGATAGGGTCTGAGGTTGTATTACATCAACAAGGTACGGCTTGCGTGCGAAATACTTCACAATGCATTGAGTCAAGTTGTTTAGCACACTAAGAGCCGTCAGTTTTCAGCCGCGAGGTGGACGCATCTCCCTGACAGTACAAAGGTGGTGAGGGACAAGATAAGGCAACTCCAAATAGATGTGAGACCCTATCGCGATGATAAATTTCCTTTAGTTTGATTGCAATCACGCCCTTACTGACTATAAAAATATGATCATAGTCAAAGCATTGAAGTTGTCCGCCAACCCAGTCAAAGCCATCATCTCCTTAACATGCAGACAACCAACTGGCAGAAAACAAGCGCTGTCATTCAGAACTACCCATGGTGACTTGTTTCAGGGACATATTGTTAGGAGTCATAGCTATATCACCATTAATTTAAAGGGTTCGAATATCCGAGCCCTTCAAAATAAAAGTGATCATATAGTTGTCTATCCTCCTACTTTTCTCCTTGCCCAATTCTGTATTTATTTATTTATATCGCTCTGGCAGAAAAACCGTTTTTTATTTGTCAAACTGAACATACAAAAAAGTGGTGATAAACAAGACAACTCCCGATCTCTAGTCTGATATCTGTCAGTCGTTCACCGCCTTACGATACAAATATTGTGAGGGACATAAACAGGCAACTTCAAACACAGACACAGATAAATTTTTTCCAGTCTGCTAGCTGTCACCTGCTCACTACCTATATCCTTTGTGTATAGGAAGCCACTACTTGTTAAACCGCATCCTGGGTTCGGCCCCGCGGATGGAACAGAGATGATTAGTGATCAGTTTTCATAGAATCGTTATATTAAGTAGGATGTCTATTGTGAGAAAGCAGGATAAGGGATACATTAATCATCTTTACAGCATCATCCATCATTACCAGGCAGCCACCAGCAAGACTTTCTATAATCACAGTCCAATTCACTGATCGTTTGATGCTCAATTGCTTTAAGAGCTGCAGCATCCGCAGTCCAACACATGATGCAATTGGTTCATGGTTTTGTTTTCATCCTAACCGCAGTCAAAGTTTTTTAATCTGTTCTTCGCCAGCATTTTAGGGTCCATTTTGACATTCTTGCAATCCTGCCTAGCTCTTTCCTCTGATGCACATCCTTTTTATAACAATCACAGCAATAATAAGATAGAACATGTAACACAAATACCCCAGTAAAGGTTTCTGAATTACTATCTCCCAACTTCAGTTTGGGCATTGCGGTCTGTCTCAACCAGCATCTTCAACCTGGAGTTTCTTTGTCAGTCCACCACAATCTCTTGATGTGCATTTCCTCTTTTCATAAGAGGTATGCTGTGAAATTCTTACAGGACCTGAAATTCACAGAAACCTCATTTCTTGGGAGCACAGCACCAGAATTCCGCATGTCATGCATAATTTATTGTAAGGAACTCTCATTTCAGAGGATATGATTTGTAATTATTAAACTAAGCTTCAAGACATTTTCACACTCAGAATGTTTAAATTGATATTTCCTCTGAAGATAAATAAGAACGGGCACCATCTAGAGGTGTTAATGGCCAATAATTCCATAGGAGATCCACACAGCAGCTGTTAGACCCTTCAGAGATTATTCGGTAGAGAAGAGTATGAGGTTTTTATTTTTATTTTTTGCACGCTTGAGTATTTGAGCACACTGAACCTATTGGGCATAGCACTCGATGCGTCGCTCAGTTCGTAAGCCTAGCGTTGCCTAGCTCGCTTTATTTAGAGAATCACTACCGTGAATTGGCCCTGTTATCGAAATGCCTATGCTTTGCTGAACTCACCCTAATGGATCTATGATTCTACTGTCTCAGGTCTACAGGCAATTGAATAAAAAATGTGCCAGCTTTCCCCTATGAATGCTCTTGTGCGCTGTTTTGATACCTCCAACATAAGGGCCGGTGACAAATACTATATGTGGGTGACAGAAATTACTCATAGTTGGCCACACCGATCCCATTAGCTGTTAGCACTCTGTATACGTCCTCTCCCATTTGATACGTGGATTGGTTATGGAATCTTGTCGTTTGCTTTTCTCTGTTTCGCTGTCTTAGATTTTCTGAACCCTTTAGGTGTTAGGTAAAACCCTCCAACCATAGACATCTTACCTCTGTGTGTTTCATCTCTATGGCCCACCCTTGCAGCTATAGAAGTAGGCTCACATCTAAGTTATCATCGCAACCTCGAACAGTAGTAAGATTAAAGATGGTCCCTTAGCCATGATTGAATGTGAAAACGGCTGTTAGTGAGCCAACTTCTGCCAGCAATGATGTAACTGAGGTAGAGCACTACTCCTCCTTCTCACCACCCACCTTCCCCAGCACTGCTGGGTGGACAGAAAGGAGTTTTTGAAAAATCCTGCACACAAATCGTGCTTAAACCGAAGACCTCCAGCTCCAGTGGCAAGCACTTCGACCACTCAGCCGCAGTGCCAACGTCAGTAGAATGTCATTATTCTCTGAAGATCAGAGCTGAAATATTAAGATACGAGTGTTTTTCGAGGCATTTAATAACACATAGTAAAATGTTAGGTGGAGCTCATCACATGGCTATTAAACCTTAAGGAATGAGGCGTAAATTATCACATCACATTGTTTTTATGAGTGGAATGAAGAGAGGATAAATTAAATTAGCCTCTCCCTTTAGTTATAATCCATTGATAATCTGTCGGTGAGGAAGCTGTGTGGTGATAATATCACCTAAAGCAGGATACGGGTTTGTAACGGGATATCATCATCTCGCTCCCGCCTTTACCTCTATGGCTGCGGTGCTTGGCTCCTCATGGCGAGCTAGTGATTGAAAAGATATGTGGTGCTACTCGGTACAGGGAAAACAGTCATCTTCTTATGAAGGAAGCCGAATAATGAATGTTTGTTCCTTGCAAAACTACTCAACCAAATAAGGTTTACCGAACTACTTCAGTGAGACAGGCGTCAGGGCTTAATTCGGGGGGCGTCAGTGTCGCGAGAACAGCATTTTTCCATTGGTTGCCTGCCATATGGTGGTGATATAAGGTTTAGTGGGATAGCTGACAGTTGCTGGTCCGGGCCCAAATCCTTGTCTATGAAAGCTTCATTAAAATAAATACAATCCTGTTTGTTATTTTTGACAGCTGAACTCTCTACCACAAAACACATCAAGTTTGCTGTGTTTAGCAATCCTTGTTTGCTGCAGATGGCGTTTGGGTACATGTGAAAGCCGGATGGGACCCAGACAAACTCTGAAATCCTGAATTGACTTTTAGTTTGTTTCTGTCCTGTTTGGAAGGCGTGGTCCATAACCTTCCAGAAATATCCTGGACATCAGAAGAGGCGAAGACGGTAGCGGTTTCTCTGAGGAGTTTCTATCCTGAGCTAGCTCCGGACTGGTGGCGCTGAGGCCGGCTTAATGAGTAGCAATCTGTTTAGGTCCTGGTTCATGACCGGGCCAAACTTTCTTTGGGTGTGATACTAAGCGCAACTGTGTGGTTATAACATATTTGTTGGCTTGTTATGCATTCCCCTCCCCCAGTCAAGTTGCATTGGCATGCAGTGTCTTAACATGAAATATAAATGAATTCTAGGGCATGTATAAATTCAGTTTTTATGGAGGTGAATTCAAATTAGATTTTTCATGTCTAGACTCCATAAAACACATACATGTGGTTTTGGGTTGTTGCGTTCAACTAACTCATTGAAATAGCAAAGCGCTCGGATATATTGTGGGATGTTTTCTACATGAGATAGATACAATGAATGGCCTTAACAGTAGAAGAACCATCTTGTGTTTGCAATTTAAGAGTACAGAAAAGTCGACTTCAGGAGTTTTCTGAGTTGAAATCTCTCATTTCATGGTGCAGCGCCGTTTTTGCTGCATGGCATAAACTCATTGACCCTTTATCAAGACCCATGAAGTTTTAGCAATTTAAAAGTACAAAAAAGGTTTCTACCCTGTTAAGGATCTCATAAATTGAGGGTTTTCTCCCATAACTGTACCAGCGTTGCATTATACCGGTTATGTGGATTGCCTAACTGAGCAGGGAAGCTGCAATTATCGGTAGGCCAGCTTGTGTCACATGGGTTGGAGCTCTGTGTGATCCGTGGTTACTATTGGTGGTCAGATCAGTGGCTGAATTACTGTGATTAGTGAACCCGGAGTCCGCGACAAATGACTCATATTCCCCCGGGCCTCAGACCACGCGCCGTCTGCGTCCAATGGAAAAATTAATTTTTTCTGAAAGAATAATAGACACTGAATCTATACACTGGGCTTTCAGCCACTATCAATCTCTGCACAGCCCATTTACGATTGTCGGTCTGACAATTTAACAGCATTCACATCCTGTTATTAAGACGTTGAGTCATCTAGCCTCGTGATCATCATACGACTAATGGAGTGAAACGAAGAACAGAGGGGTTGGAAAGTGTCTCCTGTGGTGTGTCTGCCAAACCGGGGGTCACATCGTTTGATAATCCATCCTTTGGTCGATTAGCGACTTCCTTGTTATTGTCCTCTCCTGGTGTCGTAGTAATATGACAAGGTTTTCCGGGATGTTGATCCACACAGTTGCCGGTTCTAATGCCCTGGTTCACTGGTAGCATGAGAGGTTTTCCTGCTTTTTTGTGTATGGGAGAACCATATGCCTACCTTCATAAGGACCATTGATAGAATTATCAAGTGTGATGAGATGAAAATAATTCCATTTTTTTACATGGCTTGTATTCTTGAGCTGCTAGTTTGCCTCTAGTATATATATCCCATGTAGAAGATTATTTGATGGGTGAGTCTCTGCTTACATTGTCCTCCAAACCTAGTGAGGATCGGCAAACAAACTGATGTCATGCTGAGGATTGAATCAGAGATGTCTGCACCATCCAGGTTTCCTTTTTCTTCACTCACTCTCCTAGAAATAAAGTGAATTTCCCTCTGGATAATTGTTCTTGCATGGCATCATCACTGTTACCATTGAGATACTTATTTCTTCAACATCTACTGCTTAGCATGGAGCACCATCAGCGGGTCAGTATCAATGCTCCAGCTTATATTGAGACTCGTTGGTTTTACTTATAGGGGTAAAGTGAATAGATCGTATTCACAACGAGAGCTCACCATAACTGGAATTCAAACCCAGGTTCTCACAGTTGCCACACTAGGCCTCCGCATGCCACTGAGCTATCCAACGATTGCACTGAAAACACATGTATGCATCCGAGTATCTCTGCCTACATCATGTGCCCACGACAAACTCAGAAATCTGTGAATACGTAGTCTTCGCGATAAGCCTATCTCGGGGTTTGTGTGTAGGAGAACCACACTTATCAAAGCCGCTTTCGCTCGATCTTCCGATCGCGTGGGGGCATATCATTCATTGGGGTGGTCTATTGATAACTACATATATATCAGATGTTAGGTCACCGTGTACCAATATGACTAGAGTTGGTTATGATTAATGATCACCTTAAACATACTTGAGATCTTAAACTGAACTGAACGGAATCTATAGACACTGCACGGGTGCAGTTTCTATGACATCATTCAAATCCGCTTTGTGTTTGATCACCCGAGCTAAGATACCAGTGATATAGTGCTGAGTACTAAACTCATGAGTGTAGGAGGATAGGTTAGCAAGTATCGAAGCGTGGGTGCTACAGACACGGTCTATCTATCAGCTGCTCATGTAGAAACTTCATATAATGGTGATGGCAGGATACCTCAGTGGCTAAAAAATCTGGCTCAATATGCAAAGACCTTAATGTAGATAATACCGAGCCATGTATAACACAATCTTCATATGGAAGACCCTCGAGAAAATAGATAAATTGGGTGTTGAAGTTGCCACGTAGAATAAATAAAAAGCTTTGAAAAACTCTATACGACACGGAAACAATCTATCTGGAGGTCCCTTCCGTGGGGTCCTACTTGGCATAGATCTATTGTATCCTTTATCAACAGATAGTAATTTACTTCCTCGGCTGACCCCCAGCGCACTTCTACGTGTGTGTTAAGTATTGCCAATTATAGTATCTCAAATCCTTGTCAGGTCCTCAATCTCAGTTGAATGAAATGTTTCGGAGCAAGTTTTAGAGTTCGACTCACAAGAACAATTCTTTGGGTTACCAATGATTCAGTCTGCATGTTTAACCAAACATTGATATGTCTATGTCTACTCTAAGTCTATGATGATGTTTATGTCTATGTCTACTTACGCGGTTGTGTATAGTTGATATTGTGGAAGAGGTACAATTTGTTATATCCGTCCTCACCGACTAGCTAGTCTGGTTTTGTAACCAGCTTGAAAAGCTCATAGAAGGTATTTAGACAATTAAACCGTAGGTTTTCTTTGTCAGCTGAAAGTTTATTGAAATTTATGATTAGATGGCATAAGGTGTCAGGCATTTTTGGTCATTTTAAGTTTTATTTATATCAGTGATCCTCAGTCTTCTTAGTAAATGACCTTGCATGGTTCGCGATATTCTCAGATTTGCAACCAAGTCGCCATAGTGAGGCAGGCCATTTTGGCTTAAGAGAAAGAGGTCACTGCGTGACTTGCATGCCGGTTCGGGTGCCGCTCGGTCAATTCCTTCTCGTCAATCTTGGATTGCAAAGTTTTATAAAGGAGTAAATGTATACAACACCCCTTCTACAACACCCCTTCTACAACACCCCTTCGCTAAGCGGGATAAAAGTTCAAGCAGAAAATCTGTTGTAATCCGGCCATAGAAAGGCTGCGTCCAAGACTCTCAGTCAACCAATTTCTGCACTACCACACTCAACTGTGAGTGTATGAATAATGGAGCGCTCACTATATCTTAGTAAATTCTATGCTTTCTAAATATTGGGCAGTAGACATTGCGTGTCTGTACGGAAGGGAGTGTCAACTGAAATAAGCCGTGTGTATGCAGCGGCCTCTAGAAAGGCCTCAGACCTGTAGACATTGTATAATCGCTATATAGGTTACATGTTCATGTCCGGTCTCCTGCGTAGTTATGTGACTTATAATTATACTCATTACCTGCAGTCAGTGTCTGATCAATCAGTGTGATAATACAGTACTTCGGTAAGCTGGGGGTAACAACGTAGGGTGTCAATGGGTAGAATCTTCGAGCGGGTTCGGAAACTTCAATCTGATCTTAAATAAATTTGGCTGCGTCATTGCAGGGAGCGCTAGGCTCACTATTGCAAAGACCTGGTTTTAATCGCCGGTTGTGGCTGCCTACTGTTGTCAATGTGAGCTCCACACATCAATCCTAGGTTGTAAAACAAGCCTCAATCACAATGAGGTGGAGCGTTGATGCTGACCTGCTCGTGATGCTCCGTGCTAAGCCATGTATGGTAAAAATACGAAGCTCTAGATTTCCACTCTAACTTCCCAACATCATCTCTCTCATTTAAATGGCTCATTTTACACTTTTATCAGCAGGAATAACATGGCATCCCCTATGTGGCACAATGGACAGATAATTCACCAATAGACATTCTATAAATTATATGCCTATAGGTGACACTAAATTGTACACTGTACACAGCTGAGAGCAGTGTGTATCCCTAGATATGTGACAGGTAGCTATAGGGTGCGCCATTCATGGCAGGACATCCTGGATGAAAACGTACCTTCAATGTGAGAGATTGTGACTTGATTTGAGTCTAATACCCTTTAATGGGTCTAATCTGCATGATGACTTTGAAATATCTGACTCAACATACAGATAATAGTGCATGGTGTATAACTATAAGCTCTCTGAGTGGAGTGTGGTAGGAGCTGGGATAGAGGCCTGTTGGAGTGTGGTAGGAGCTGGGATAGAGGCCTGTTGGAGTGTGGTAGGAGCTGGAATAGAGGCCTGTTGGAGTGTGGTAGGAGCTGGTATAGAAGCCTGTTGGAGTGTGGTAGGAGCTGGAATAGAGGCCTGTTGGAGTGTGGTAGGAGCTGGAATAGAGGCCTGTTGGAGTGTGGTAGGAGCTGGGATAGAGGCCTGTTGAAGTGTGGTAGGAGCTGGAATAGAGGCCTGTTGGAGTGTGGTAAGAGCTGGGATAGAGGCCTGTTGGAGTGTGGTAGCAGTTGGGATAGAGGCCTGTTG
>Ga0224501_10004534_pt1 | contig 10958 bp, 9 predicted proteins | sample SF_Oct11_sed_USG_4_FD_169105 | JGI IMG/M metagenome (GOLD analysis project Ga0224501, IMG submission 169105) | Sediment microbial communities from San Francisco Bay, California, United States - SF_Oct11_sed_USGS_8_1 | ecosystem: Environmental > Aquatic > Marine > Sediment | place: USA...
CAAGGTATGGTTGTTCTAACCTCTTTGTAGTATTTAGCAGCGAGTTCAAAATCTCCGTTAACCTCTGCCTCCCTGGCAAAGTGTTTTAGCTGAGCGGAGCCTGCGAGTGGTTCAGGAACTGGGGTCTTATCCTCTAAAGATAAGAAATTGGAGAGCGCTGCATGCATCTGATCAACGAGATACACATACAACTCCGACAGGAAAGTCTAAAAAGAAAGAAATGAAAAACATGTAAATATATGATTGTGGTTGAGTGATTACAGACTGCTCGCGCCTGGCGCTGAAGGACCGCTTGTGAGTGGGATTTTTGAAAGAACTCTCTCTGTTCACCCAGCAGTAGATTGTCAACTATACCCTAACTTTGGGTTAATTCTTTCACTTGCTTGTGGATTAGGAAACAACCCTGGTAATTATATACTATTATTATGACTACCTGTATTTAATTATGAGAAATACTCCCAAAAATTGATTTGTAATCATATCTATAGATTTAGCATAATAGAATACAATACAAGTCTGCAGTGCACGAACCCCGAACATCGAACTTCTGCATCAAGTCTCAGTTCAAAAACCACATTCAATAACATATATAGAATAGCATCCACCAAGGCTGATGTAGATAGCCACCAGATCAATCATCACGCAATCCCCACATAGTTTCATTTCATGTCGCACACCCATAGAAATTAGAGTTGTCTGCTCCTTATTTTTATCCTCGCGCCACCCATCCACCAGGCTGAAGTTTTGTGGCTCCATGTTGAACATCGTCACAAAACGGGTACCCGGCTCTCTCTAGAGCTGGGCAAGGTGGAGGCGGTGAGGAAGAGGAATAGCACTCCACCTCAGTTACATCATTGCCTTTACAAAATTGACCTTCCAATAACCACTTCCCCACCAGGCCAGTGGCTAATGGGCAACCATTGCCTTTTTTGGGTATATCTATTTAATACATTATCTGTTGCAAAAATGCTGGCACAATCTATTACTAAATAGATTTTAATTCTTGAGTAGCAGCATACAGGTTTGCCTTACTAGCTTTTGGTTAACTCAGTACTAATCAAGGCAGGGGCCTCATACCTGAAGTTGTGCTTGGCTGGTGAAGTTAGTAGTGTGGAGATATTTTTCCCTTACGATCTTAATCACGGAGTGCTTGAGTTGCTCTTTGAAGGCAAAGTATTTTCCTGATGAATTAAGCTCATACAGCAGGGCTTGCCTCTGTTCCTCCTTGGGTCCACTTGAGGTACTCAGTGACTTTCTCATGTCTTCAAACACTCCGTTGTCCCTAGACAGAAACAAAGCTAGCTTATAATCTCACCACTGGTTTTGCCACCCCATTAGCATTCCTTATGAGGGTGATAGAGTTTGTTCCCTGAGTAACAGAGAGACTTAGATGCTAACCGTCAATTGCTGTACATGACTCGCACATACGCCATAGGTACGCATTGTTTGTTTGCACCACACATATATTAGAGAGTTTGCGGAGTTGTGTACCCCACTACAAAACAGGAGTTTTAGCAATTGCACCTACTGATGACTTGCTCGGTGAGCCGTTCGCTCACTCAGTGAAAACATTGCTCACTTTGAATAGGTATTACTAGTGATTCAATGCACAACATGGGTGCACATATATGAATATGTCTGGTATATTAGTTCATAACGCCAGTGATTGCCTACAAACTGCGGCTGATTTATGTGATCGAACTAGAAAGAGGAAAACATATTAGTTATAATTGTATTGCATCTACATTTGTCCGCTAATGACGGCAATTTGGGACAGTTTTTCATTTACATGTTTGGAAACACAAGTCCGCAAACTCTCTATTATATGCTTCGATTATGAAGATGGCAGAAGAAATTACGAAACCCAAGTTACTTTGCGAAGAACGAGACAAAGAAATATGGGGTAGGCCTCTAAATGAGGGAAGATCTGAACACCCATATAGAAGGTAATAGTTACCTGAATTCTTCCAAAATTAGCTTGGCAACATTAGCCACTTGACCATGGAAATCTTCTACAGCTTTCTGGGCTCCATTAGTGCGTTTTGGGAATGCTGGTCTGGGCGGTATATACTCAGCCACTCTTCGCGCCAGTTCCTCCTTGGGTCTCTTAGGAACCTATAATACAAAGTGGTCATGTATCATGATAATGCCACGAAACCCTATTAAATGAGCCAGTGGTTGGAGTCCTTCGCACAAATCATTAGATCCACCAGGTCTCCATTACCTACATCTTCTGCTGCAAAAAGCATTGGTACTCCGAAACCTGGATTCCAGTTAAATTACATAAAATAGCCTAAAGATAAAAATGATAATAACCATTATAATGATAGAATCAATAACAATTATTATGATAAAAATGATGACAGTAATACTAACAATAATCAAATAGTAACAATGATTAATTAATAATAATAACAATAGTAATGATAAGAGTAAAAATAGCTTGAGTGCAGGTATGATACAATTAAAAATACTAATAATACATGTAGTTAAAGTGATTAAAGTATTAATAAACATAACAATCAGACTTATGATAGTAATAATAGTAGGTACGGAATGTTTACGCTTGCAGGTGTGTATTGCCATACTGAAGCAATGGATATTATCGATAAGAACTTACCATTGGTCTAGCTAAGCTGATCTCAATGGTGAGATAACTCTTGTGCTCCAAATATTGCTGGCCATCAACATTCACGGGGGGTTCAGCCTCCGCGCTTCCCTCAACTCCTGGGGCGGATGTCTTCAGCTGAGCCGATGCCTAAACACCCAGATAATCACGCTATCAATACATGAAGCTTTGGCTGGATTTCGGAGGTTAGAAGCAGGAAGACTGTTTAATTCAAGTAGAACGGTTTATTAGTAATCAATTGAACAGTTTCTCTTCAGTTTGAATATAAATTAGCGATACGCCGAAGTCAGAAAAATTGGTATGAATTTATGGATCGGCAATCGGTCAGCAGTTCAGGGCGAACAGCCTCATTGAGTTATGTCGTGATCGAAATCGAGCAGCTTTATTGAACTTGCTGTAACTTTTATGAAAAAATTAGGTAATTCCATAAATTGGATGCACGCTAAATGGAGTTGCTTAACCTTTGACATGAACGTGAGACACCTTGTGATGGAAATGTAATGTTTTGTGCATAGCTTAAATGATGCCACAAATCAATCAGTTTGCCTGACCTTGAGACCGGCGATTGCCTACCAGTGTATTCATATCAACTGTCAAAACTATGACAAACTGGGATATATTTCAGGTGTTCTGAGTCGAGTTCACTTTACAAAAACGCATGCGAAACGGAGAATACCCAACATCTATAGCTTAGTCATGCATAAATCACTAACTAAAACACTGCATGTGGGTGACTAGCCGATTAACCAATACTGGGAAGGAGATGTGGGTGGGTCATCGGCTGCGGAGGGCAGACAGAATCTATTGTATAGAAACTAACAAATCTAAGACAGGGTAAAATAGAATAGATGATATGCCTATATGGATAACGGCTTAGCTTTTTATAATAAAATTTGTATAGTTTGAGGAATCGATACCGAGGAGCCAGGTGCAAACAGCCAGGAGATGTGCAGGCATGTAAGATAAGATTATCTTGTTTCACATGAATAGCGCCAATGCCTTGTTTTCTTATGATCTATGGTTTACCCCATCGAGTTGATATCTTTATTTAATTGTCATGATTCTAATCCGACGAGGGAGAGGGGGTTAAGTGATGCACAAACTTGGAGTAAAACCTGGAACATCTGATCCAGAGCCGAATGTGCTACCTTTTAAGCCACTGGTATTTAGAATTTAGAGAGTTTGGAACCAGCTGAACAGCCATGAGATTCGAAGAGTGAATGGAGGCATGTGGAGAGTTATAATAACAGCTGGATGAGGGAACAAATAAAAACTGGTAGTTAGTGGTAATAAGCTTACTGAGGAGCGACTATGTAATATGTTGCTGTCGACATTCAGTATATTTCTGGGATTCTGTTGTAATGAAAATAGTGCATAACTTTTAATAACCAAACATAGATAGTATGCATGATACAATTCAAATCCATTAGAGTAGGTGAGGGGGCTGGTTACTATCATAGAATTATCCTCCTCTCTCTAGCTCTATGACTAAGATAACTAGGATACGGTTACTTTAGACAGTTAGTTTAGGGTTGAGTTCACGAGTAGAACAATAGCTAAGCAGTATCCTGCAGGGAGGGCAGCTGTGCAGTGATGGATGATGCAGTCTTTGCTGCACTACAGCTGTCAGCATCTACACTAGGTTGAATTTGTGAGTTGGTCGATTGGAGGGTAATAAATTTACCGATAATGCTGACAGTACAGTAAGTTCAGAGCGGGTCACCCCAGTCATACTGCTATCCGTTTTTCTGGAGACAGATAGCAGAGATGACCGGGAGACACTGAACTGCATAAGTTCCCTGGATGGTGGCTAAGTGAATGGGAGACACTGATAAAACACATGGGCATGAAATGCAGAGAAGTGGGTGTGGCATGTGTGTGTAATAACCAGGGGACAAAACGCGAGCTGGCTGTCCTGATAATATGGAGAGACAGCTAGCAATATGTAAGGAAGCTGTTTGAAAAGTATTGTTTATGAGGTGTTGTTCCAATCTTTAGGTTGATAGTAATGAGTAGATTTGTTTTGAAGTTTTCTGTTCTCCAGCGAGAGGGATGGGATGATGAGATAAGGAAAGGCAATATGGCCTATTTATTGCCTAGGGTGACATCCCTATTATTTGTGCAAAGTATCGCTATTCGACTTAAAATACACAAAGATTGATACAATTCACAGCATAAATCACATCACTGCACCACACTTTCATAACCGTAACAAGCAGGACGGGCGGGCTGTTTAAACATGTGAACAGAACATGTGAACGCCTTACTATTCTCATGGCAAATCGATCATTCGCAGCCATTTGTATGGAAGAGACATTTAGAGTGGGTGAGCCAGAGGAGTCTTTATGATGTAATGAAGTCCCTAGTTTGCTTGACTGTAAACCAGATTATAACTCAGGTGTATACGAGAGTGTATTCACTCACAGGGATGCGTGATACAACATGAAGGGATAGTAGTGTATTACTTCGTTAGTAATGCATTTCACTGCGTATATCCGCAATGAATTGACATCAGAGATAGGAGCGAAGATATTTAAATGAGAACTGCAGGGAGTGAGCAGCAGATATTCAAGCGACATCAACATGCACACTCACAACCCAACCTACCTCCTCAGCCTCTTTGCCTTTCTGTAATGTCAGGCATGACTAGTCAACTCCCCATCTTAAAAAATTCTCAAGATATCTTTTTCTGGGGCGCTCGGCTATCCTATTTAACGAGCCTCCTCAGTGTGAGGCTTGTTAGAGCGATAGGAGCTAGGGATGATGTAAGAAGCTCATTCTCACATTGGGCCCTCAGGATGACTTGGACTTGAATCCAGGATCTTTCGATTTTGAACCAATGACATAAAGGATATGGAGAACCAAGCACTCCAGCCATTGAGCTATCCCTCCCATTATCTTTTAGTATGGAAGTTAAAAAGACGCTTGTACACCTCATGATAATACTCAGTGCTAAATGTTGTTTAGGTTTCAGAGGGATTTGAAGAGCTACAACAATGTTGTAGCCATTTAATTTTCTTGATTGATCACCTCCTACTAGATGTAAACCTTTACTAAAAACAAAAAGCGATTTTCCTGTGAAAAATTAAAACATTACAGAAATGACTTACCCCTTTTTTGGAATCTCCCTTCTTCTCTTCCTTGCCTCCTTTTTTAGGGAACGGTGACCCAGCTCCACGATTTAACTGCCCGTGAACGGCTTTGATTGCCTCATCGGCTGTTCCTCTGGGCCTCTTAGTCTGTTTAGAAACACAATAATATTTAATATGATCACACATCGATTGGACGAGGGGAAAAATAATCTCTAATTATGACAACTAATCTTACACGCGAGCGATTCTTTAATCTCATTGATTTAAATAATAACTCTGTGCCAACATGACAGAACAGCTGCCACGAGTAGTGCAGAAGTTTACTTACTGAGTCTACACATTTGACTTACTGTTTCCTGGGGTCAGTTATTAGGAGACTTTCGTTTTACATATGTGTGCTCTATAGAAAAGGTAATTCTATGCTCGGATTTGCTTAATTTAACGTCGCGATCCGAAACTGTCGAGGGTATCGCGAAAGATAACTTGTTTGCCTGAACTGGGAATGGAACCAGAGACTCTACGCTATCCACTAAGCATTTCATAGTTAGAAAGGGTGTGTAATACGGATATTGTGCAACTGACGTAGAAGAGAATGTAGTGCCGATGATGGTCATACAAACACAAACTGAAAATAGCATAGACTTTGAAATATGGAAGATTGCATAGCTGTATTGGATGGAATTTAGATACACACGTTATTATGAATGCCACAGAATAAATTCGTTTAAAGCCGAGTATAGTACTGTACTATAATTTTAAAAACTACAGTGATTTTTGGTGGTGTAAGAGAATTGTATGACACTTTTGGTAAAATTTTGCCACCGGCCATTCATCAATTTATATACCGCAAATTACAACCAATTGTGTGATCAGCAATGCACATAGTTTGTGATCTGTGTGTAGCTCACTGATATACAAGTGTGATACAAACTTATACGGATACCTACAGGGAAGTATTTTCCTTTCAGGATTTGTTGCATTTGCTAGATGTGAAACAATGTTGAGAGCACTCAGTATGCATGCTCATGTGCGTGTTAACATATTGGGGCGAGCTGGATGGGGGGGGGATATCTACATGGTTCAGGGTTTGACCAACATTCCTTACAAGATTACACATCACATGAATGTCGCTAAAATAAGTAAAGGAGTAAGTACTGTGGAGTTTGTCAGTCATCGAGGGTCTCATTTACAACTCTGCGATCAAGGTTATATGTCACAAGATGTGCACGGCTGAAACTGAGCATTGCCTACCTTCTCCTGATAGTCATGATCAGTATATGGATAGATCTTGTAAGCCCCCTTGATGCGCGTTACTGTAAAATGAAACAAAAATTTTCGATGAAACAGATTTCACAACATAATAGGCCCGGGCTATTAGGTATTTACGCCTTTATATGTACACCATGATAATACACGCATTAGAATCAGTGAAAAGCTGGAAACAATTGATATGAGAATACAAGGTTCTCATGGTTACTAAGCTACCCGATCAAATGCTGTCACTAGAAAAAGAAAAATTCATCACACAAATGTAAAAAATATTCTACATTCTACTGACCTCCAGGGTAGAGCAGAGGTGCCAGGTTGACATAAGCGACACCATGAAAGAAGACTTGATTCTCTTCATCCTACAGAATGAATAGAGAAGATTAAGGTATGAATTCTACCCGGCGTGTCGACCGAACCAATGAATGAGTGAAAAGAAGCTATGATTTGCGTGAAACCTAAACCAGTCTAAAGGATTCTTGTCACCCTTGAATTGAAAATATAAGAGGAAGGCTTGGGGATGAACCAATCCGGGGCAACCAACACACACCCAAATTTTGATCCGCTCCTCTGTTTTAAAGGCTGTGCTGAACTATTACCAAAAACTCCGTAAGTGAACAGTGAGCCGACCGCCCAGTAGTGCACAAATAATGATGAGCGGTGTGTAGATTTTTTTAAGGTGACCAATTTAAATTGTGTAAAGTCACACAGAAATGATGGGTCATCTCATTCGATGAATGATAAGAAAGACTCATAGGAAACGCTTCAATGGTATACCAACCACTCTATGATCCTGACGGAGATATATCTATGGAAAACAGTTATCGTGAATCACATATCAGGAAGTCCGGAAGCTGGTTAGTATTTGGGTATAAATATACAGATAAGCGAAAATAAGGCTGCTGCACGCAGAGCTAGCAAACTAACTTTAGGCCTTTTCTATATGGACTCTGAACCTTTACGAAAGATCCAATGATCTTATTGGCCTCACATTGATCAAGTTGATAGTGTCACTTCCATTTAACAAGAAAATGAGAGCAGAACCTCGGGCTGGCTTCTTGGAATTTGGCAAAGGTGGAACGAAAGAAAGCTCTTTCTCTCTTTCCACCCTATCATAATTATAGGACGATACATTAGCTTAGCAGCAGCAGTAAAATTTACATTATTGGATTTGGAAACGGATTTTTTCAACTACAATCAAAAGTGAATCTGTTACATTGAAGATAAGAAGAGGAATAATTATCATTGAATATAAAACAACCAACAGAGTAGAAACTATTATTAATATGAACCATGATTACTTTGTGTATTCCCTGCAATATGACCAAGGCTATATTAAACAAAGTAATATTATTATCTGGCTAGGAGACATCAGGGATATCCTGGGCACCTCAACAATAGGGTGTGAGACACGCATCTGAGGATGATCCGCTATACCCACACGTTGGAGATCACAGCAGTGAGTGAGTGCATGATCACTAAAGTAAGCGCTTACGGCAGTGAATTATACTCAAAATTTGTGAGTTATGTAATAGTATTACAGTGGAAGTTATGACTACGCAAAGCTCGGAATAATCCAGCATGCCATCATCTTGAGATGGACGTTACCAAGCCTATGAAGGATTTCACCGTTTTCGTGTATTACAAAATGCCTGGATTCAGTTTGTAGCGGATCTGTGTTGACTTGGAAAAAAGTCTGTGATCATTACTGGTCATGCATGGCCATGTTCAAATGGTTTCTAATTGGAGGAATGACCACCACCACCAATTTAGGTTACCGAAACAGGACTATAGGTCGTTCAGTTGACAGTGCCTCAAACCCACATCAATGAAGTTATTTACCTTTTTCCCTTTGCCTCCAGCAGGCACCGGCATTCTCATCACCTCTACTGGCCACAGTCTGTTCTTGGCAATCTTCTCCTGTAGTCTATTGATAGAAAATAATACGGTTCATGGCAAACTGGTTTGCAGGACTGATACTAACCTCTGAAAGAGTGGGGGAAGCATTTACCAAGTCTATCATTCATAAAACAACCTGTATTCTGTGGCATTAGGACTTCATGTTAGTCTAGTTGTCTAGACTCTAGAGAATTATCCCTAAACATGGAGTTATCCTCCCCAGAGGTGGGCGCTGGTGTCTGTCGCACTGGTGGAAAATGTAACCACATAGACTAAACTAACCATATATAAATAATAGCCCTATGTGACTCAAGCGGCCCAACCCATATTTGGGAGTTGCCCTCTCTCTCCCTCCCTGAAACTATGTTTCAAGGGAAGACAACTTTAGTATTTACCATGAGCCACCTACTAGACCTATTTTAGTGACTCACGTTTTGCATGCAGCAGTTTCGAGATAGCATCTTCTCTCCGTGTTCCACGTAACTCTGTTTTTATCCTGTTCGGATGTGATACGATGATCCCTGTCATCTTTACCCTTGTAATCTCCGTCTTCCTTGTCAATAGGGTCAGCTGATAGAAAGCTAAAATGGAATCAGACGGTGATGTGTAACTATGAATCAGTGACTTGAATGAACTGCTAATGGGGTAGAGGAATAGCTCGATGGCTATAGCATTTGGGTCAAGATTGGAAGATCCTGGATTCAGGTCCTAATCAATCTGAGCGCCCTGAGCTCCTCACATAACTCCTAGCTCCTATCGTTACAACAAGCCCCTGGTTTAAGTCTGTCAGAGCGCCCTGAGCTCCTCACATAACTCCTAGCTCCTATCGTTCCAACAAGCCCCCGGTTTAGGTCTGTCAGATAGGATGGCCAAATTTCCGAGTACCAAGAATTGGTGTCATTCAGATTGTGAGGAGTAACCAAAGACATGTTATAATGATTATGTGTTTCTGGGTATACATAATCAATTACACGGTGCCAGCCCATCAACAGAAGTTGTGTGCTTCTGGTTAATCTGTCCTAACCATAGAGACATGGTCTGTGGCTTCACTATTACTGTTGTAGTATTACTAGTTCTTAGATTGCTTAACTGAATTAAATTGGCTACATAAAATTTACGGACATGTTTGTCTCTCTAGTGATTCTCAACGAAGCTCAGATGCCACAATGAAAGATATTGGTGCCATTGGAGCTGAAACCTTTAAGCTTAGATGTCATAATAAGGCATATTCTACATGAAGGCAGGTTTACCATGACCTGGCTTGTCATGGTGGTATAGGATGGTATTGAGGTGGTTTCTCGTGGACTTCCTGGCTGGGAGTCAGTCAACTTACACAATTTATTACATGTCACCCGCCAAAAATTCAACTAATCTTAATGAAAAGGGAGAGGCGGATCTCAGACAAATATGGATGATTTTGACCCTTATCCACATGCAGGTTGGGACCTCCATTATTTTGACCATGGTGTTCCGAAGTCATGCTAGCAATTTGGAGGTGCAGGCTTGCTAAAGGCCATTACCAGGACAGGAATTTCGCCGGCAGTAAGGCTCAAAGCCGCAATCCACAAGATGCAACTCCGGGTTTTTACCATAGCAATTGAGCTATCCTGTAATGACCAGCAAAAGACAGGTTGTAACATAAATCTGGACTTGAGTAACTTGTGACTTGTATGTGTTTTACCTTTCAGGGATAAATTGAGCATGACCGGGTTGGGCATTAGCTCCGGCTAGAAGCCACTTCTTCTGCTTGTTTGGCACTTCCTTGTCTATTCCCGGCTTCAACTGTCCACTGCTGAACACAAGTGTGGACTCTTTCTGCAACATCATATACGCATGTGTTAAGGGGATAATAGTCTGAAATTTATTTGCGCCATTAAGTCTTTTGGTTTTGTAGAAGCTACTCATTTTTAAAGTATACTGCCTAAAAGTCTCACGAAGATGAACCATTATGCATTGCTTGTGTAGTGAGTCCCTTCTGATAGCTTTTTTATATCGTGCATTAAAGAAATTTTAATATTACGCATTAAATTAGCCCATGTATACACTGCAAAACTCAAGAATGCTCAATCATC
>Ga0224501_10004535_pt1 | contig 10958 bp, 18 predicted proteins | sample SF_Oct11_sed_USG_4_FD_169105 | JGI IMG/M metagenome (GOLD analysis project Ga0224501, IMG submission 169105) | Sediment microbial communities from San Francisco Bay, California, United States - SF_Oct11_sed_USGS_8_1 | ecosystem: Environmental > Aquatic > Marine > Sediment | place: USA...
ACTCACCCGCTCTCGGTGTGTGGAGGCAGGTAACGTTATCAGTATCCAGGGTACCTCCTGGGTAGCAGGAGCACTCATAACTTCCTTCTGTGTTTGTACAGATATCCGTACAGGCCGCTTTATTCTCCTCACATTCATCTAAAATCCGAGCCAGTGGTAACTTCAAACAGTCAGAAAGGTTTCTCCTGAGCAGAAGGTGTCAAGCGCACAATGCTAACCAGTAGTATATCTTATTGTGATGCTTGTAGGCGATCATTTATAGCAAGATGAGATTACATCGAGGCATTTCTTACCGATATCAGTGCAGTTGTCGCCAGCTTGTGTAGCCTTGATAAAGCCAGTAGCACAGTTACAGATGTAGCTACCTTCTGTATTCTCACACAGGCTCAGATCACATGGTCTCTCCAGTATACACTCATCAATATCTACATGGCAAACAAACTGTGACGGTTCAGGAGACTGTGACAGAGAAAGTGTGACGGTTCGGGAGACTGTGACAGAGGAAGTGTGATGGTTCAGGAGACTGCGACAGAGGAAGTGTGATGGTTCAGGAGACTGCGACAGAGAACGTGTGATGGTTTAGGAGGCTGTGACAGAGAAAGTGTGACGGTTCAGGAGGCTGTGACAGAGAAAGTGTGATGGTTCAGGAGGCTGTGACAGGGGAAGTGTGATGGTTCAGGAGACTGCGACAGAGAAAGTGTGATGGTTTAGGAGGCTGTGACAGAGAAAGTGTGACAGTTCAGGAGGCTGTGACAGAGAAAGTGTGATGGTTCATGAGACTGTGACAGAAGAAGTGTGACGGTTCAGGAGACTGTGACAGAGGAAGTGTGATGGTTCAGGAGACTGTGACAGAGGAAGTGTGATGGTTCAGGAGACTGTGACAGAGGAAGTGCGATGGTTCAGGAGACTGCGACAGAGGAAGTGCGATGGTTTAGGAGGCTGTAACAGAGAAAGTGTGACGGTTCAGGAGGCTGTGACAGAGGAAGTGTGATGGTTCATGAGACTGTGACAGAAGAAGTGTGGTGGTTCAGGAGACTGCGACAGAGAAAGTGTGATGGTTTAGGAGGCTGTGACAGAGAAAGTGTGATGGTTCAGGAGGCTGTGACAGAGGAAGTGTGATGGTTCATGAGACTGTGACAGAAGAAGTGTGACGGTTCAGGAGACTGTGACAGAGGAAGTGTGACGGTTCCGGAGACTGTGACAGAGAAAGTGTCACACTGACTAACAACTCAAACTGCGACCATGAAGCAGACTGACCCCAGAAGCTTACCGAAACACTCGTCCACCGTTGCATTGGCTTCTGAGGTTCTCTGGAAACCTATACTGCAATTAACGACACCACATCTGTACTGCTGACTGTCCACCTGGTCAATCGCCGCGATATCCTCACATGGTGCTCTGTAGCATGGATCATCAGCACAGCCGTCTATATCCGTCTGACAGGCATCACCTGAAATAACCGGGGTGTCATGGCAGTGAGGTAATATTATCGCAGGGCATCTGTCACTATCTGTCTAACTCTGAAAGACTATCATTGCCGCTAGACAGCATATTATTATCCAGTGAATGGTAAGAGGTCTGTGAGCCAGTTTAAGAGTTCTTACCTTCCCAGCCTAGAGGGCAATCGCATGGTACTACCAGGAATGTTGGCGTTATCAAACCATCAGCCGCTAGCTTCTCATTATCAGGAATACCTCCGTTTAAACAGTTCAAAGACAACTTGAATGTTACAGTCAATTTGGCCGATGATGCAGGGTCCCGTTCCGTCACATTATGCTCCACAACTACAAGCCTACAACAGAAAATACCTGAGATGAAATGCTCATAGATGGGTCAGCGATATGTTGCTGAGACTGGTCATTCGCTTCATAACCCGGTGTATGATTTGGCTTTAGAGAGATACTTACTCGAGAATAACTTCTGTTATATCTTCAGGTTCCCAGGTGAAGGTGATTCTTCCTGCCACGGATAGGTCCGGTGTGAAGATTTCACTTGAACTCAGTAGGTCCACCTTCAGGTCGTCTCCATCCGGGTCAGAATACTCGTAACTGAATGTAACCCGCGAACCAACGGTAGCGTTCACCAATGTGGGTCCGGTTATCACGGGTACTTTATTCGCTACAAAAACCGAGAAATTGCATTTATGGAGGGCAAACAACCCAATCCATATGGCGGTGCGTTGAGGTCACGGTTACTGAAGGCCTTCGTCAAACAACGGGCAATTCTAGGCTGACACACATGTATGACAGATCAGTGATATACCCTCAGAGCTTAATTCGGGACAGCCCTACCAGTCGTAACCAGTACTAACCAGTCGTAACCAGTCGTAACCAGTACTAACCAGTGCTAACCAGTCGTAACCAGTACTAACCAGTCGTAACCAGTACTGACCAGTACTAACCAGTCGTAACCAGTACTGACCAGTACTAACCAGTACTAACCAGTACTGACCAGTACTAACCAGTGCTAACCAGTCGTAACCAGTACTAACCAGTCGTAACCAGTACTGACCAGTACTAACCAGTCGTAACCAGTACTGACCAGTACTAACCAGTACTAACCAGTCGTAACCAGTACTAACCAGCAATATCAATAGCACAGTTACTCAACTCTTCAGAAATGGTCGACTTACCAAATGTTGCCTCCAGATTCCAGTAATCATTTTCTACGAGCCGCGTGTTCTCCGCAAGGTCGATGTTATTGGTGACAAATCCATCAAACATACAGGTCGGGTTATCGTGACACAGTGCTGCCAAGGTTGAGTTCTCAGCGGGTGCAAACACGGGCACGAAGCTGAGGTCGGTGTAAGTGTTTGTATCCCAGAACGGGCGGTAGTGGAAAATACTTTCTTCCTGCTTTATCGCCCCTGCAAATACACAGACACATCAGGGAGCAGCTGTGGCCTAATGGTTAGAATACACGATTTACGCGCAGCGACTCGTGGGTTTAAATCCGAGAAAAGTCAATGGTGGTGGCAGGAAGGGCATCAGACCTTAATTCGCTAATGAGCTTAAACAGAGTCTTCCTGTTGACCAGGGAGAAAACTCCACGACTTGACACAGGGATTAATAATGTGGGAGTATAAAATGAATAAAATAGAACTTCGCTAAGCTCCAACTCAGCTCCAATCACTTACACTTAAGTCCAAAGTCATAGTGAATCTTTTCAGTAGTGCAGTCCACCTCATCAATGACACACACAACCTGTTTATTTGATCCATCTGGATCCATGACCATTAGATCGTTAGCCGGCTGACCATCATAAAAACCGAGAAGGCCAGAAGTCTTCCCTTTCTGAGATTCTGGTATCGCTGACTCGATATTGAGTATTGTGAAACCGATCGTGAAGCGAAAGTTAAACCCTACAGATATAAATAGAAATCTTTGGCATACAAGTCACAGTTTTGGGAGTAGAAGCACATGTCAAGATCAATGATCAAGGATCAATGACCAATTGGCTGCTTTCTATCAATGACTAATTGGCTGCTTTCTATCAATGACTAATTGGCTGCTTTCTATCAATGACCAATTGGCTGCTTTCTATCAATGACTAATTGGCTGCTTTCTATCAATGGCCAATTGGCTGCTTTCTATCAATGACCAATTGGCTGCTTTCTATCAATGACCAATTGGCTGCTTTTTATCAATGACCAATTGGCTGCTTTCTATCAATGACCAATTGGCTGCTTTCTATCAATGACTAATTGGCTGCTTTCTATCAATGACCAATTGGCTGCTTTCTATCAATGACCAATTGGCTGCTTTCTATCAATGACCAATTGGCTGCTTTCTATCAATGACCAATTGGCTGCTTTCTATCAATGACCAATTGGCTACTTTCTATCAATGACCAATTGGCTGCTTTCTATCAATGACCAATTGGCTGCTTTTCATCTTGATGGCAGTAGTTTTATTTTGTCAATTTTTATACAGAGTTATTTTATCCGAGTTGCCAACTCACCAAGCGATGATTCCAAAGGTTCATTGGAGAAGCGTGAATAAGCTCAGCTGTCTATGATTGTAGATAGCATATAGGTACTGACCTGAGTCAAACACTACAGTAACACTGTTGTTAGTTTTCCTGATGACTCCTCCCTTAAATTCCACTAGAATCTCCAGCACGCTTCCATCTAGCTGTGATGTTAGTGACTGACTATTCTTAAATACGACAAAATCTTCAAAATAAAAGGGGAAAATACCTTCAACTAGACTTGATTAAAATATTGGCCAGCTATTTGGAGCGTTCACGTTATTTAGCACAGTTGATGCTGTATCGTGTGAATACTGTACCTGTTCTGTTGTTGGAAATCTCTACATGAATACGATCACTCTCGTTGCCTGGAGTAACAGTCTGCATAGCGAACGCCTGGAACTGCGTTGCCTGTACAGGTTCCAGATTGGCACCTATAACTTGTCCCATACGAGCCTGCAGGGAGAAGTCCATTGATTTCAGCATCCAAAACTCGCCAACAGGGTTAAAGGTGTAAAGACCTCCATCCAGGGTGAATATATGAGGATCACCGAATCCGGAACCTGTAAAGAGACGGTTTACAGAAACAGTGTAAACGGTGATTTCTTGTTACAGTAGCAAAGCTGTTGGAGACACTATCAACACATATGTAAAGAGAGATAGATGGGGCTCATCAGAACTATAGTTCAAACATGATGCAGGCGGTTTTTCATGTTGTAATGTAATTATCTAGCTAATCGTAACATCCTCACAGTGTTCTGTGACACACTGTATCTTGGTGCACCATTTAAGTTATTTCTGACAGACGTTGGTTATCCCTGCATCGCATCTAATCAATTTCGTCACACACATCTTTCCTATCTCTACATGGGGGAGAAGGCTCTGTTCTTCTCCACAGGTGGGGGGGAGCAATAAACAGGATTTACTCACTGACGCTTGGAGGTGTGTAGTCTAGATGAGTCGGTATTGGTCGGTATTCTCTGAATAGTGAACAAAGATCTGATTTAAAGCAGCAGTCTTCCAAGATCTTTTTATCGATCACCTTATAGTACTCGGGATGCAGCACGGGGTGCCATTTGGTAGGATAGCCCGCCCATTGTGGATCGCTGTTTAGTGCTTGTCCTGTATAGCAGCATGTCTGTAAATGGTTGGATTATTAGTCGGTTTATCAGCCGTGAAATTCACAATGACGAGCTCCCAATTAATTCTCTGAGCGCCCATCACTAGACATTTATATATGGCAGGTGATGGGCGGAAAGTGTCCGGTAGGAGTTGGGCACTCAATGCCGGGAATGAAAAGTGATATTTTTGGTTATTAACTGAAGTAAATAATGCTGCCAATTCATCAGAGCGGAGAGAAGTAGAAGGTGAATACATTAAGATCCCCAAGTCCCAGTAACAAAGCTACAGACCTGATAGAGGCCATTGGTATCATCCCGTCCCAGAGAATACGCACAGTTTGCGTCATAGTGACAAAGCTACAGACCTGATAGAGGCCATTGGTATCATCCCGTCCCAGAGAATACGCACAGTTTGCGTCATAGTGACACAGCTACAGACCTGATAGAGGCCATTGGTATCATCCCGTCCCAGAGAATATGCACAGTTTGCGTCGTAGTCCATGAAGAAGTTTTCATCCTTCTCCGCGAGAAGCACATCGGGCGGGCAAGGTCGACCGGCGGCCGAGCTAGCAAGGGGGTATATTGTGCCCTGTGTCTCATACCAGTCCAGGCAGGATTGTGGGGCTGGGTTCGCCTGACCAGTGTTGGCTATTTCAAATACCCATCGACCAGCTACATCTAAAACATATCAGCTTTTATGCAGATCATTCAGAACACTCTGAGCATAATGAGCCGAGTAGGATAGTGGGATAGCTGAGTGGTAGAATGCTGTGCATACAATCGCATGAACTGGGGCTTAAACCGGGGCTTAAAAGATGATCAATTGACAAGCTGCCTTAGTCAGTGTGAGCTTCTCGCGTATATCCTAGCTCAGACAGACGGAGGAGAGGAAATGGGCATGGCTAAGCTATCACAAACTCTCTGAGAGGACAGAAAGCGACACAGATTCTCCTGCCCTCAGCCCCCACCCAGACACCCTGACACCCAGACACCCGAATACCCGGATACCCGCACAATCGGATACCCGGACACCCGGATATCCAGACACCCAAATACCCGGACACCCAAATACCTGGACACTCGGATACTCGGGCACTCGGATACCCGGGCACTCTGATACCTGGACACTCGGATACCCGGACACTCGGATACCCGGACACTCGGATACCCGGACACTCGGACACCCGGATATCCGGACACTCGGCTACCCGGACACTCGGATACCCGGACACCCGGATACCCGGACACTCGGATACCCGGATATCTGGACACTCGGATACCCGGACACTCGGATACCCGAATACCCGGATATCTGGACACTTGGATACCCGGACACTCAGACACCCGGACACTCAGATGCCCGGATACACCACCAACCTCATGCATTTTGATGAAAAATGGATGTTGGCAGACTTACCGGTGTTAGATTGTACTTTATCCATTTCGTATATAGCTGTCGTGGTAGAGAGATAAAGATTATATTTATATTTAGCATCTGCATCCTGAGCGTTGTATCCCACATAGACTTTTCTGAATGTGTTGAGAGCACGAAGATAAATCCCATTGTTAGGGTAGACATAAATGGCATAGCTGCGATCGCCATCAGAGGTCAGAATACACTGGTAATTGGCTCTCTACAATTTATAAACAAACAGCCTTTACATTTTACCCATATGTGAATATTACCATGTATCTTGTACTACATATCCAATCTTAATTTAGCGGACTAGTTTGGCAACCCGAGCACTTGGCTTGAGATAGAAAGATGGCGGGTTTAACGCCTCCTGGGCTCCGAGTACGAACTCCTCACATAATTACTAGCACTCCAGTACAAGCTTAAGGCTGAAGAGGTTCGCTAAATAGAATGGTAAAGTACCCGCACGAAATAGGGATTTATGACACAGATAACTACTTCCCATTTCTCCACTTTAATCACTGCATCATAAATAGACTGTATCTACTCAACTCAGTCAGCGACTTACTCAGTCAGCGACTTACTCGGTCAGCGACTCACTGGGTCAGCGATTCACTTGGTCAGCGACTCACCTCGCTTAATGGAGCATCCTCCCCCTCCATATCATACCAGTTGTATGGATAAGCTATAGAGTCAAACCATGTCGATACCAATGCGTAGGTCGGCTTGAAATCCACACCATTTAGAGCGTCTGAAGCACTGAGCATGATTCGGATGGCATCTAGCTGAGAGCGACTCTCTTCTGCGACATTCGGCCGAGCATCGATCACATTATACTCACTCATACACAGCTTAGTGGAGGCTCTGAAAGAACAAAAACATAATGAAATAGCTATACCAGCCACACACCACCTGTCTCTATAACCAATCACCGTAATAATCATAAGAATTATACAGTACTCATCTAACCCACTAATAGGAGAGAAAAACCAAACCTGGTGTCGGATTGCGGTTGAGAAATGAATCTAACCCAAACCATATATAATATAATAAATATAATATAATGTAATTTAATAAATATAATATAATATAATATAATATAATATAATATAATATAATATAATATAATATAATATAATATAATATAATATAATATAATATAATATAATATAATATAATATAATATAATATAAAATAAAATAAAATAATATAATATAATATAATATAATATAATATAAAATAATATAATATAATATAATATAATATAATATAATATAATATAATATAATATAATATAATATAAACCATATCCTATATTACATCTGTATGGGTCCATGATACCTACGGTGGTGAGAATTGTATCTGTCTGAAATAAAAGTGATTTCATTAATATGATTATGAGGATGTAAGGAATATGAGGCAGCACATCTTCTCCTGCCCTCAGGTGCTCCCCCCAGTTTCATTGGTTTCGGATCCCGACATTAAACAAAGGAAGCCCTCCCACAGAGCTACCTTCTCTATGGGGTACGCGGGTGCAAGCAGAAAGTCTCCTCAAGACGCACCCTGGGAAACGCTGAGCCTAAGATTCAGTAGGCCAATTTCTGCACCAATCCTGACAGCTGGACGGGGCACCTGCGGGGTACCTGCATACTCCTGACAGCTGTCTTGTCAGAAAAATGTAAAAAAGATGATCGCCGAGGTTTACTTACTGTTTCTCGTCAGTCATCCTTCTGAGATCTTGGCGGAACCAATAAGGAGCAAGAACGGTTTCAGTGAACCCATCCACAAACGAACTGGTGTTCAAACTGACCGGGTCTCTGCCAACGAATGGCTTTGAGAAAGAGTAAAGGCCGTTAGTAGAAACCTAAAACAGATTGGGACAAATAATGGCTGGGTATCAACTCTAATCTTCTGCTCTTTAAGAAAGAATAACTATGTAGTATTACTGGTGCTTATAGAAAATAAGATTATCTTGTTTTATATGAACGACATCACCAAGCCAGTGGCTTGTTTTCGCGATGGTTCATTGTATACGTTGCATCGAGCTGATACTATGTACTTTATCAAATGTATGCTGTGAGTTATGTAAATGTATTATAAGTGATTTACTTACAAACACTTCTCTGTGTCTTCGCAAGCCGAATGGTACACCATCAGGAAGTACATTACTAGGTACCTCCCATCTGTAAGTCTGATCATAGATATTAGTAACGCACCCCAGGTTCTCTTCGACTGAGCTCTCGCGTAACAGCTCCACTTCTACAAAACAAAGTGTCCATCATGTTGTGAATCAGTAGAGATAGTGCAGCCGGGTGTAGAGTCGGGTGCTAGGATGATGTGTGAGAGGATGGGATGTGGGAGGATGTACTACCTTCACAGTCAACAGAGGTAGTGGAGTCGGGTGCTAGGATGATATGTGAGAGGATGAGGTGTGGGAGGATGTATTACCTTCACAGTCAACAGAGGTAGTGGAGTCGGGTGCTAGGGTGATATGTGAGAGGATGGGATGTGGGAGGATGTATTACCTTCACACTCAGTAGAGGTAGTGGAGTCGGGTGCTAGGATGATATATGAGAGGAAGGGATGTGTGAGGATGTATTACCTTCACACTCAGTAGAGGTAGTGGAGTCGGGTGCTAGGATGATATGTGAGAGGATGGGATGTGGGAGGATGTATTACCCTCCCAGTCAGTAGAGATAGTGGAGTCGGGTGCTAGGATGATATGCGAGAGGATGGGTTGTGGGAGGATGTACTACCTTCACAGTCGACAGAGGTAGTGGACCCGGGTGCTAGGGTGATGTGTGAGAGGATGAGATGTGGGAGGATGTATTACCTTCACAGTCAGTAGAGGTAGTGGAGGCGGGTGCTAGGATGATATGTGAGAGGATGGGATGTGGGAGTATGTATTACCTTCACAGTCAGTAGAGGTAGTGGAGTCGGGTGCTAGGATGATATGTGAGAGGATGGGATGTGGGAGGATGTACTACCTTCACAGTCAGTAGAGGTAGTGGAGTCGGGTGCTAGGATGGTATGTGAGAGGATGGGATGTGGGCGGATGTATTACCTTCACACTCAGTAGAGGTAGTGGAGCCGGGTGCTAGGGTGATATGCAAGAGGATGGGATGTGGGAGGACGCATTACCTTCACAGTCATCAGAGGTAGTGGAGCCAGGTGCTGGAGTTACCTGGCCACTTGGACAGGCCTTACACTTCTTCTCTCCAGCTACATCCTGGTAGGATCCAAGGGGACATTCCTCACAGAACTCATTGGTAGGGTCGGGTTGCTTCCCCTCAGCACAGTGCTCTGGGAACAAGAAACAAATCATAAAATAAGAGTTATCCTCATCACTCATCAGGACAGTTATCCTAGTACTCAGTACTCAGCTATTGATCCCTTTATTCAGAGGCCGCCATAAAAACAAGTGCTGTAACATCTACAGCCAGAGTCTTAAACAGCTCAAGGGGAGCAGAAAGGGGAGCAAAGAAACTCACTGTCACACGTATATCCATCACCAGCGTAACCATCACCACACTCGCAGGAGAAGTCGGTAGTTGAGTTTGTAACACAGATGCCGAATCGTGAACAGGTGATGGATTGCAACGAGATCTCGCCTCCATCGCAGGTGAATGAAGTGGAACAGCTAGAGTCCAGCCATGTGGTACCGCTCTGTAAAATAAATAAACCTGGAATCCGTAGTAATAATATCTCACCATAGAATCACAAATTACTAACTCAGTCATAGAAATTCATTGAGTATCACCTGTAAATCTATGCAGATTAGTTGCTTAGGTTATACGCTAACATACATGTACTAACTTTATTAGCAAATTACATAAAAGGCAAAACTATTATTTATTTATTAAATTTATATAAACATTTTAAAATTGTTACATTATAAAAAACAGCTCATACCTTATGATATGAGCCCGTGACAGGATCCGAGCATCCACAATCAGTCTCTGCCACACAGGTGTCAGTGCTTAGCCAGTTAGTACCATCACACACGCAGCCATCCTCTATCTTGTCAGAGCACCGATTGGAGTTGTCAGTAATACCGCAAACCTGCGGGCACTTGTCAGCGTAATACAAATAGACCTGTCCCGTCAGATTGCAATCCAAGGCTGTAACAAAGTCGCAAAAACTTATTATTGTACACTGTGTATTTTCTTCTGCTTTTTTTTCATGTGGTGGTTGATGGTGTAGACTTCATATCATTGTCAGTGAGGTATTAATTCTATGATTACTAATCTCTGCTCTTGTTTTTCATCCAAGGTGGATTGTGATAAGCACTCGGTTAAGCCGGGGTAACCTCAGTGGGAGGATAGCTAGGATGAATGACAACCCAGTGTCAAACCAGAGAGTGGGAGTGAATCCTGGGACTTAACAATCTCGGGTTCATATCGTTAACACCGATACCACCGTTCCCTGATACCGCGATACCGCCGTTCCCTGAT